>Ga0209532_1002210_pt1 | contig 14094 bp, 13 predicted proteins | sample COG_02_FD_184746 | JGI IMG/M metagenome (GOLD analysis project Ga0209532, IMG submission 184746) | Pelagic Microbial community sample from North Sea - COGITO 998_met_02 (SPAdes) (version 2) | ecosystem: Environmental > Aquatic > Marine > Neritic zone/Coastal water | place: Helgoland, sampling... | reverse complement strand
CTTGGTGCGATTTCACCAAATACATATGCAACGCCAAGTTTGAAACTGAAATCGTTATAGCTATCTGAAAATGCATGGTAAGCGGTGGCTTCGGTAATCAAACGGGTGTTTTCGCTCAATGACCAATGTTTACCGATACCCGCTGCAACAGCAAGGTAATCATCAAAATCATCATCGGCATGTTGTAAGCCGGTGAATAAATAAGTTTGCAAATCGTCCTGGAAATATAGAGCATCCGCAGCAATTTTCTGACCGTCGACAGAGCCAACACCAAAGGCATTATTTTCAACATCTACATTAGTTTTCGCAGCCTCAATACGCATTGCCCAGCGTGGCGTAAAACGTATACCGAATTCCCCACCAACTGCGGCACCATCTTGCAAAAAGCCGCCACCGATTTCATTGGGTTTGTCGCCATCGGGGTGATAATACTGACCAAACACCCCCACCCATTTTTTATAATTGGTGTTGTCATGGTCGCTGTGGTTATCAGCAAAAGAAGGGCTAGCGATGGCTAAAGCAGAAAGAGTTGCCGCAGCAACAAGCGTTTTCTTAAAAGAAAAAGTCATGATTACGTCCTGTGTAATAAAAGATAATAGTATTTGATAGAATTATAGAACAGATATATGAAATATTTAACTGTTTTTAGATATACCATTAAAATGAATGGTAATTTACTTATTTGTTGAAGCAAATCTCAATAAATGCTCGCCCAAAATCGCTCTCGAATGGCAAAATGACTCTTGGACCGTCAACTTGATGATTAATAGTATGGTTTTTTCCCGTTACGACTGCAGGTGTCGCCATATTAAACTCATATCCTTTTTCGGATAATTCGCCTTTGGCACTGCCACAGATCATATTGGTAATTTCACCCACCATGTCAGCTACCTCGTGGTTGAGTTCAGTGACTTTTTTCCCGAGCATTTTTTCCATTACATGCAAGGCTAGATTTTCTTCAAATGTAATCGACAAGGAGCCTTGCACTTGGGCACCGACCATCCCAATTACACCAGAAACATCGCCACGTGCGACGGCATCGTCTTTTAATTTTGGTTTACCAGCACGTAATTCAGTCTGAGCCATCATAGATAATGTATTTAATAAACCATTAATAAATGGATTCACAAACTCAACTTTCATTATTTATTCCTTCCCAATCTCGCTGGGTTGGGCACATGCTTTACATGAGCCGTGAGCTTCAATAGTTTGTTGTTTAACAACAAATCCCATTTGCTTAGCTTGTGCTGATAATGCATTGTGAATAGATGTTGATTGGATTTCAGCAACATCACCACATTCGTCACAAATTAAAAATTGTACTGGATGGGCGCAACCAAAATGATGACACGCCACAAAGGTATTGGTGGATTCGAGTTTGTGGATCAACCCAAAATCCAGCAAAAAATCTAGCGAACGATAGATAGTTGCAGGTTTCGCTGAATCATTTGATTGACGCAACAGATCCAATAAGTCATACGCGCCCATAGGCGCAGCTTTATTGAGTAATATTCGATACACTTCCTCACGTAAGGGGGTGAATCTCGCGCCATTGTCTTCACAATGCGCTTTTGCTTTTGCTATTAATTTATCCATATGACAAGGATTATATCGGCAAAAGCACAAGTAGTTAAAGGCTAGTTTATGATATTGTGTAAAATATATTTTTATTATTGAGTAATGTTTCGTTATGCCGCAGATTCATTGGATTATTTTCTCTCAAAATTTATTGTGTATTTATCCTCAAAACGACGTTTATACCTTACCAAGTTGTATTCAGCATTTGTCGCTCACCGAGTATGTTAATGACGCCGTAACATTGCACGAAGATCCCCAGCAAATAGTAAAGATGTTGGATTTGCAGCAAGATACCTTAACCGATCCTAATCATCAGCTGGTATCACTTCGCGATGTGATGATGACCGGTATCAATCTTGATTTTCAACATATCGCCCGTGCATGGCAATATGCTCAATTTTTGCGCACACACCAATATTGTGGCCAATGTGGTTCATCGACACGCCAAGTCCAATGGGAAATGGCGCGGCATTGTGATGTCTGTCATCATCGTACTTACCCGCGTGTATCACCGTGCATTATTGTTGCTATCCATAATGGTCAGCAGATCTTACTCGCACAAGGCAACCGCCATATCACGCCGCCCATGTTTTCTACATTGGCTGGATTCGTTGAAAGCGGTGAATCATTAGAACAAGCAGTACATCGTGAAGTGGAAGAAGAAGTCGGTGTTAAGTTAAAGAATATTCAATACTTCGGTTCACAAGCCTGGCCGTTTCCACATCAACTAATGGTCGGGTTTACGGCTGAATATGCAGGCGGAGAGATTGCTGTTGATGGTAAAGAAATTCTCGCAGCAGATTGGTTTTCACCTGACGAACTACCTAATATTCCAAGTTCGGTATCTATCTCTCGCGATCTCATTGATTACACGTGCGCCAAACTAAGACAAAATTCCTAATGCCTGTAGAGCTGCTTTTTGGTAGACTGCGCGTTGATTGAAAAGGATGATATAACCATGAGTACTCCATTAAAAAATGATCGCTACTTGCGCGCATTAGCCAAACAACCTGTTGACGTCACTCCTGTATGGATGATGCGTCAAGCTGGACGTTATTTACCTGAATATAAAGCTACTCGTGCCGTCGCTGGTGATTTTATGTCGTTATGCAAAAACGCAGAGTTAGCCTGTGAAGTAACCTTACAACCGTTACGTCGCTTTGACTTAGATGCTGCTATTTTGTTTTCTGATATTTTAACGATCCCTGATGCTATGGGATTAGGGTTATACTTTGAAGAAGGCGAAGGGCCACGTTTTGAGCGTCCAATTACCTGCGCAGAACAGGTTAAGCAATTACCACACCCTGATCCTGAAGGGGAATTGCAATATGTCATGAATGCTGTGCGGACGATCCGTAAAGGCTTAAACGGTGATGTACCGCTGATTGGTTTTTCTGGTAGTCCTTGGACATTAGCCACCTATATGGTTGAAGGCGGTTCGAGTAAAGCCTTTACCAAAATCAAGAAAATGGCATTTGCAGAACCACAAACTTTACATTTGTTATTAGATAAAGTTGCTGACTCTGTAATTTCTTACTTGAACGCGCAAATCTTAGCTGGCGCGCAATCAGTAATGATATTTGATACGTGGGGTGGGGTGTTATCGCCACGTGATTATCAATTATTCTCGTTACAGTATATGCATAAAATTGTCGATGGCTTAATCCGTGAAAACGACGGTCGAAAAGTGCCTGTTACTTTGTTTACTAAAAATGGCGGTATGTGGTTAGAAGCAATCGCTGATACAGGCTGTGACGCGATAGGCCTTGATTGGACGATCGATATTGCTAACGCCAAAGCGCGTGTAGGTGATCGTGTGGCGTTACAAGGCAATATGGACCCATCAGTGCTGTATGCACCAGCACCACGTATTGAAGAAGAAGTTCAGCATATCTTAGCTGGATTTGGCGAAGGGTCTGGTCATGTATTTAATTTAGGTCATGGTATTCACTTAGACGTACCACCTGAAAACGCAGGCGTGTTTGTCGAAGCTGTACATAAATACTCAGCGCAATACCACAAATAATTTTTATTAACAGTGCGGCAATTAAGCACTGATATAAATAGTAAATAGAGGGCTAGGCATCGCGCACTAGCCCTTTTTGTATCGAGCGTACTAGTCTTGCTTGTTGTCTGCTGAGGGAGGATTGCCCGTGTGTCTTTAATGCCCAACTCAAATGTTCAATAAGCATCGTAATATCAGGTAATGATGGGATCTCAGAGAACCCATAGGTACGAGCAATGTTCGCTAATTGACTTGCTTTTTCTGGGTTTTCTAAGGTTTCAGGTTTATTTAACATTACTTGTATCGCAAGTAAGTGCTTACTTTTATCGTGTAATACGGTACTGATGACTGTGTCTGTTGGCGCATTACCTAATGCGACAGAAATATTTCGCTGCCACTTTGCATACCCAATACGACGGATAGCTGACCCTTCAGTTTGGCGTAAAAACATTTGTTCATCCCAACTAAATAAGTTTAACAAACTATTGCCATGCAAGGGTTCACGGGCAAAAAAATCAGATTCTTGGGTTAATGGGGCTGCTCGATTATAAGGGCACACTAACTGACAATCATCACAACCATAGATTCGATTACCCATTGGTGCGCGATATTGTTCTGGGATTGCCCCTTGATGCTCAATCGTCAGATAGGAAATACATTTGCGTGCATCTACTACATAATCAGACACAATAGCCCCTGTCGGACAGATACTCTTACATGCTGTACAAGTGCCGCAGTTATCAGCAATAGGCGAGTCAATCGGTAAGGGTAAGTTAATAAACAGTTCACCTAAAAATGACCAAGAACCCGTTTGCGGGTTAATCGTCAATGAATGTTTACCGGTGAAACCAATCCCAGCTTTTTCAGCCACGGCATGTTCTAAAATGGGAGCAGAATCAACAAACGGACGAAATTGCGTGTCTGCACAATAAGTGTGGATTTGGTCGCCAAGCTGTTTTAGTCGTTTGCGTACTAATTTATGATAATCACGGCCTAATGCATACCGGCTAACATAGCCTTTAGTCGGATCTGATAAGTGCTGTGCAAAAGATGCATCTGGTGGAAGATAATCCATAGAGACACTAATGATGCGCACGGTTCCAGGGACTAATTGTGCCGGATCACTACGTAGCATGCCTCTTTCAGGAAAATACAGCATATCTCCATAGTATTGCTTATCGAGCCAGGCTTTAAGGTGATCACTATGTTGCGATAGATCAACATCGCAGATACCTACGTGTTGAAACCCTAGCGCTTTTGCCCAAACCTTGATATTTTGAGCTAGATTATCTAAATCAATCGAATTAATTTGGGACATTTGCATGCACATTGAAGTTGAAAAAACATTACCTAGTTTATCACAAAAACTATTTCGCGCGGATCAAGTTCGCAATCACGAAGCAAAAGCAGCGGAACAAAGTTTTTGTTCTCTTTATGGCTTAATGCAACGAGCAGGCAAAGCATTATATGGGCATGCACTGACCTTAGCACCCAGCGCGGAGCATTTTTTAATTTTAGCTGGCAATGGTAACAATGCTGGAGATGGGTATATATGCGGTTTATTAGCATTACAAGCGGGTAAACACGTTACATTATGTGCCGTAGATCCGGAGCGTGTGCTAACCGGTGATGCACATCAAGCTCAAGTGGCATTTATTGCAGCCGGTGGCGAAGTTGAAGAATTTACTGCCAATCAATTAAAGCGCAATGATATTGTGATTGATGCGTTGTTAGGCACTGGTCTCAAAGGGTCATTAGGTCCAGAGTTTGCCGCGATTATTGATGCGGTAAATAATGCGGATCTCCCGGTGTTAAGTGTTGATGTGCCCTCGGGTATTAATGCTGATACGGGCGTGAGTCTAGGGCGGTGTATCCAGGCTGATATGACAGTGACATTTGTTGGAATCAAACAAGGCTTAGTGACGGCGACAGGGAAACAAGCGTCGGGTAAGTTGGTCTTTGAAGATCTTGAAATCGGGTTGGCATTTTCTGAATTATGCCCAACTAATACCCAATTACTGCAATTAAATCGGTTTACTGGTTTGGCGCCACGTCAGGTAAACAGCCATAAAGGGCGTTTTGGTCGATTGTTATGTGTAGGAGGAAATGCCGGCATGTCGGGTGCGATTCGCTTAGCCGGTGAAGCTGCTTTGCGCTCAGGTACCGGTCTAGTTAAAGTGTATGCACACACCGACTCACGTATTCAAATTTGTGCAGGTCGCCCAGAACTAATGGTAATTTGTGACGGTTTGCAAGCCGCACTAGAGTGGGCTAATTGTGTTGTTATTGGCCCTGGGTTAGGGCAAGATGAATGGGCGTTAAAAACCTTTTCTATGGTTATTCAGTATTGTCATAAACATGATGTACCGATTGTGATTGATGCGGATGCACTGAATTTATTACCCAAACACGCAACGGCGTTTACCTCTGATCAATGCGTGATCACGCCGCATAGTGGTGAAGCCGGTCGTTTGTTAGAATCAACCATTGAAGAAGTCGAATCAAATCGCTTTGTGTCGGCACGTTTATTAGCCCAAAAATATAATGCGACTTGCATTTTAAAAGGGGCCGGAACTATTATCGATGATGGCACTCAAACTTGGGTGTGTGAACATGGTAATCCGGGTATGGCAACTGCAGGCATGGGTGACGTGTTAAGTGGGATCGTTGGTGCGATGTTTGCTCAAAGAATAAACAAAACTGATGCTGCAAAGTACTCAGTTTGTATCCATGGTCACGCCGCTGATATAATAGCTGCAGAATATGGTGAACGTGGTATGTTGGCAAGTGACTTGTTTCCTCAGCTGAGGCGTTTAATTAATCAATAAATGGAAAAGACTCCTTCAAAATGCATATTGAATTTAAGCTTGAAAATGAAGTTGCCACCGCGCAACTAGCACAGCGAATTGCCACGGCATTAGTGGATGCGTCATTGCAAGATCAAGGGATATGTATTTATTTAGAAGGGGATTTAGGCGCAGGGAAAACGACATTTAGTCGCTATTTATTGCAAGCTATGGGGCATGTTGGCTCTGTTAAAAGCCCAACCTATACTCTGGTAGAACCTTACGAAATAGGGTCACGGCAAATATATCATTTTGATTTATACCGACTAGGCGATGCGCAAGAATTAGAATTTATGGGAATACGCGACTATTTTGTCGGAAATAACCTATGCTTAATTGAATGGCCAAACAAAGGTGAGGGGTGCCTACCGCCTGCAGATGTACATATCAATCTTGGTTTGCTAGCACATGATGTAAATGACACTAACCCTGCACAGCTTGGGTCGCAGTATGAACAAAGAGTCATGGAATGTTTGGCACTGAGTCATATTGGTCAACACATCCTGAAAAAGGTGCAAGCGTAAATGTTCAAGATTCAAGCGTTTATGAAACCATTATTACTGAGTCTCTTGCTGCTCAATGGAGCGCTGTTTAGCTTTGATACTTATGCTGAGACCACTATTCAACGGGTGCAGATATCTAATCCTGATTCTGGCGCTCAAGCTATGATTAAACTGACTAAAGCAGCCAAAGTGAGCCACTTCACCTTAAAAAATCCTAATCGAGTGGTCGTTGATATTAGGGATGCCAAAGGAACCGCGGATTACCAAGCTAAATCTGCAGATGACTTAATTCAACGTGTGCGTAACTCCAAACCTAAAACAAGTAATGACACGCGATTTGTGTTTGAAGTGGCCGAGCTATTGGATTATGAGGTGACCACTGTCACGCACAAAGATGGACCTTATTTACTTCTTAAATTTGACGATCCGCAACCACAGTCTTTAACTATGATTACGGGACGTCAATCACAACGTGATGACGATATTATTATCGCGCTTGATGCAGGACATGGAGGACGTGACCCCGGTTCAATTGGGCCTAAAGGGACATACGAAAAGCACATCACTTTGGCGATAGCTAAAAAATTACAAAAACGTATTAATGCTGAAAAAGGGATGCGAGCAGTGTTAACTCGTGAAGGTGATTATTATATTTCACCATCACAACGACCCTTAATGGCGCGTGAGAAAAAAGCCGATTTATTAATCTCGATTCATGCCGACGCATTTCATACTCCACAACCTCGCGGTGCTTCGGTGTGGACAATTAATGAACGTCGCTCAAATACCGAGTTTGCTCGTCTGTTAGAAAATAAATCGCGCCAATCAGAACTACTAAGTGGCGCGAGTACGGTCATTGCTCAGAGCGACGATGATTTAGGGTTTGTGCGAACTATATTGGATATGACTAAAGAAGGCGCACGAAAAAGTAGTTATGAGGCCAGTGATTACATTATCAAAGAATTAAAGAAAGTCACACAAATGCATAAAAAAGACCGCCAATATGCATCACTAGCGGTTTTAACTGCCCAAGATATTCCATCCATTTTAGTCGAAGTCGGGTTTATTTCGAATCCGATGGAAGAAAAGAATTTAAACTGGTCCAAATATCGTCAACGACTGGCTGATGCAATTTTTATTGGGTTAGAAAAATATTTTAAAATTTATCCACCCAATGGCACGTTATGGTCTCGTCTTGAACAAAAAACCGATATTCAGCATGTCGTCAAATCTGGCGAGTCATTGTTTAAAATAGCGCGACGCTATGACACGAGTATTGAACATATTAAACGAGTTAATAATTTAACTGAAAATTCATTGACGGTGAATCAAAAACTTGTCATTCCTCGGGGTTAACGGCGTTGAGTATTCAAATATTATCAGCGCAACTCGCTAACCAGATTGCCGCGGGTGAGGTGGTTGAGCGCCCTGCATCTATAGTCAAAGAACTGGTTGAAAACAGCATTGATGCTGGCGCCACTAAAATCGACATTAACATCGAACAAGGCGGGCAAAAACGGATCACCATCACCGATAATGGGTGTGGGATTGTCCAAGACGAATTAGCGTTAGCCTTATCAAGGCATGCGACCAGTAAAATCACATCGATTGAGGATCTGGCACAAATTGCGAGTCTCGGATTTCGTGGTGAAGCACTTGCAAGTATTAGCTCTGTCGCACGCTTAACCTTGACTTCTAAGCCAGCAACTCAATCTGAAGCATGGCAGGTACATTGTGAAGGCCGTGATATGGATGTGATTATGAACCCTGCAGCTCATCCTGACGGAAGCACCGTCGATGTGGTCGATTTATTTTTTAATACACCGGCCAGGCGTAAATTTTTAAAAACGCATAAGACTGAATTTACGCACATTGATGAGCTGATCAAACGCATGGCGTTGTCGCATCATGAAGTCGCATTCAAACTTACGCATAACGGCAAAACCATTCGTCAGTTACCTATACAGTCTATTGAAAAACGTATTGATGCAATATGTGGCAAAGGATTTATTAGTGATTGTGTCGCGGTAGAGCGGGATTATCAAGGGATTAAAGTAACCTCATGGTTGACTAAGCCTATGGTGCATCGCACCCAAAATGACGCCCAATATACCTTTGTGAATGGCCGCATGATGCGCGATAAATTAATCAACCATGCCGTCAGACAAGCCTATGAAGGATTAATCGATAGTCAGTATTATCCTGGGTATGTACTATTTATTGAAGTCCCATATACCGATGTTGATGTCAATGTGCATCCTGCCAAACACGAAGTCCGATTTGTAAATAGTCGCGTGGTACATGATTTTTTATATCAATCTTTGGTCGACGCACTGAATCGTTCATTTACCGATAATCCGGTGGTTAACTATGATGAACTTACTGTTGAGCATGATTACATTCAGCCATTATCACGTCATACAGAGACAACAACGTATCAACAACCTCGAGTGCAGAGTGCCGGTCTAGCAAAGCAAGCGGTAGCAAATTACGGAACCTTAATGCAACCGTTGAGTGTTCAATGTGGCGCAAATCACGTAGCAGAACAACCTAGTAGCATGCAAACTCAAGTATTAGTGCTTACGCAGTCTCTAAACCAATATGATGTGTTAGTTCAAACTGATAAGTTACTGTTGTGTGATTCACAATGCATCGTCGCTAAATATTTACAGCAGCAAATGAGTGCATCAGAAACGCAGCAGCCATTACTACTGCCAATTGCTAGCGCAGTAAAAGTGGACATCGATGCTAGTTCAGAGTTACTAGCTCAATTTACACAATCACAATTATTAGTAGAACATCATGTTGCTGGTAATCATGCGCAAAAATGGTTACTAAAAAAGGTACCGAGTTTATTACGCTCGCTGCCGTGGAGTCGTTTATTTGTGGATATACTAGAAGCTGCTCCGTTGCACACGGATGATGTGTATGAGCAACTAGCGTTAAGTTTGTTTGCTATTGATTCACAATACCCTTCTATTCGGGCTTTAGCATTGCATTGGTTTATTGGGTTAACCAGTTCGCAGCAGTACCATATCATTGCCCAACATATTCAACCAGCACAGGTACAGCTGTGCACCAAGGAAAGCTAAATGTATCAAGTGGCAAGTGAAGACCACTTAGCGCAAGTTGTGTTTATTATGGGGCCTACGGCTTCGGGAAAAACATCATTAGCGCTTGATCTCGCTAAGCATGTCGATTGTGAAATAATCAGTGTTGATTCTGCCCTTATTTACCAATCTATGGATATTGGCACGGCGAAACCTACGGCCCAAGAATTGGCACAAGTTCCCCATCATTTGATAGATATTATTGACCCTGGTATGACGTATTCGGTATCGCAGTTTCGTAACGATGCAGAGCGTTTGATTGCAGATATTTTGTCGCGTAATAAGTTGCCGGTGTTAGTGGGCGGAACAATGATGTATTACAATGCGTTGGTAAAAGGGTTATCAACGTTGCCAGCAAGTAATGCGTGTGTTCGTGCAGAGATTGAAGAACAAGGGACAGAAAAAGGCTGGCCCCACATGCACGCACAATTAACCGTTATCGATCCGGTTTGTGCAGCGCGCATTCATCCTAATGATCCACAACGAATTACGCGTGCCTTAGAAGTTTACCAGCTTAGCGGCAGACCCTTGTCCGTGTTACAGCAAGAATCTAGTGGCCCGATCCCGTATTGTGTTGCTCAATTTGCGATTGCTCCACAAGAAAGAAGCGTATTGCACGAAAGGATCGCGTTGCGTTTTACACAGATGTTAGAACAAGATTTCGCCGGCGAGGTCAAACAATTAATAGAACGTGGTGATTTATTTGAGGATTTACCCGCAATCCGCTGTGTAGGATACCGGCAAATGTGGCAATATTTATCTGGTCAGCTTAGTCATGCCGAAATGGTTGAACGCGGTATTATCGCAACCAGACAATTAGCAAAGCGCCAGATAACATGGCTTCGCGGCTGGGATGACGTCGTTTGGTTAGATACGTTTGCAGCGGATAATGTTAATCTGATACTAAAGTTGGTTAATAAATAATCACTGATAACTCTATACAGTATGCACTTATTTGTGTATTCTAAAACGGCTATAAACACTAGAAAATTATAAGAAAATAAAGGAAAAACAAATGGCTAAAGGGCAATCACTGCAAGACCCATTTTTGAATGCTCTGCGTAAAGAGCGCATTCCCGTTTCTATTTATTTGGTAAATGGAATTAAATTGCAAGGCCAGGTCGAATCATTTGATCAGTTCGTTATCTTACTGAAAAATACGGTTAGCCAAATGGTATATAAACACGCAATATCAACTGTTGTTCCATCAAAAGCGATTCAGATGCCGACTCAAGGCGATGAAGCGCAAAGCGAGTAAATCCATTTAAGTGACTCATTATAAGATAGTTTCACTTGTTTGACCGTTACGCAGCTGGTGAACTGGCAATCCTAGTTCATGTCGACTTCGCTGACGACTCAACCAAAGAAGATATACACGAATTACAGATGTTGGTCTCGTCTGCTGGAGTAACAGCAGCTGAGGTCATCACTGGTTCTCGTACTTCCCCGCACCCTAAATATTTTGTAGGATCAGGTAAAGCAGAAGAAATTGCTGCCGCCGTGCAAGCCTTCGAAGCCAATGTGGTTATTTTTAACCATGCACTATCTCCATCTCAAGAGCGTAACCTGGAAGCACTGTGCCAATGTCGAGTCATCGATAGAACAGGACTTATTTTAGATATTTTTGCCCAGCGTGCGCGTACCCATGAAGGTAAATTGCAAGTTGAGTTAGCCCAGTTACGGCATATTTCAACACGATTAATTCGTGGTTGGACTCACTTAGAGCGCCAAAAAGGCGGGATAGGTTTACGTGGACCAGGTGAAACCCAACTAGAAAGTGATCGTCGTTTGTTACGAGCGCGGATCAAGACGATATTAAAGCGTCTAGAAAAAGTACAAAAGCAACGAGAGCAAGGCCGCCGTTCACGCAAGCGCAATGAAATTCCCACTATTTCGCTAGTGGGTTATACCAATGCCGGTAAATCAACGTTATTTAATACGATTACTAATGCCAATGTGTATGCTGCGGATCAACTGTTTGCGACACTCGATCCAACATTACGTAAAATCGAGTTGGCAGACGTAGGTACTGCTATTTTAGCTGATACAGTCGGGTTTATCCGACATTTACCTCATGACCTTATTGCTGCATTTAAAGCAACCTTACAGGAAACGCAAGAGGCTGATTTATTAGTGCACGTGGTTGATTATGCCGATGATCAATACAGCGAGAATATGGCTCAGGTTAATGATGTTTTAACTGAGATCGATGCCGATGAAATACCTCAATTAATTATTTGTAACAAAATAGATCGTCTTGAAGGTGTCACACCCCGAATCGACTATGATGAAGAAGGACGCCCACTGCGTGTATGGATCTCTGCACAGGAAGGGTTAGGGGTTGATTTATTACAAAAAGCCCTTACTGAATGTTTAGTACAAACAATGAAAATTCAAACCTTGAATATCCCGCCAAGTGACGGCAGAATAAGAGGGGTATTGTATGACTATCATTGTATTACGCAGGAACATTACGACAAAGAAGGCAACTGGATCGTCTCCATACGCTTACCTTTAACCGTGTGGAATCAGCTTGATAAGCGCTATGACGGTGCATTTTCGCAGTGCGATATGCCAAATGATGAATAAAAATAACAGATAAAAAAGACTTTTTACGCTTTTATATCGTATATATAATGAATTTATAATTTTAACGGAGTGTAGACATGGCTTGGAATGAGCCCGGTGGTAATAATAACGACCCGTGGAAAAACAAAGGCGGCCGCGACCAAGGTCCCCCTGACTTAGATGATGTATTCAAAAACTTATTTGGTAAATTTTCTAAATCTGGTGGCGGCAATGGCAGCGGTGGTTCATCTTCTAATTTAGGAGGCATTGGCTTATCTTTGATTATCGGTATTATGGTAATTGTATGGGTGATCAGTGGTTTCTATACTATCCGTGAAGCTGAGCGTGGTGTGGTTTTACGTTTTGGTGAGTATAGCAAGCTTGTCGACCCCGGTTTACAATGGAAGCCAACGTTTATTGACCAAGTAACACCCATTGACGTGCAGTCTATCCGTGATCAATCTTCTGCTGGCTCTATGCTAACTCAAGATGAAAACGTAGTTCGCGTACAAATGGAAATGCAATATCGTGTTGTTGATCCTAAGAAATTTATTTTCTCGGTTGTCAATCCTGAGCAAAGCTTATCGCAAGCTTTGGATAGTGCAATCCGTTATGTTGTAGGTCATTCACAGATGGATGATATCCTAACCTCTGGTCGTGAAGTTGCGCGTCAGCGAGTATGGGAAGAATTGCAGGATATCATCGGACCATACGATATGGGCGTATCCATTATCGATATGAACTTCAAGGACGCACGTCCACCAGAAGAAGTAAAAGATGCATTTGATGATGCGATTTCGGCACAAGAAGATGAAATTCGTTTCATCCGTGAAGCTGAAGCCTATGCGCGTGAAATAGAACCGCGTGCGCGTGGTCAAGTCAACCGCATGAATGAAGAATCTACAGCATATAAACAACGCGTTACCTTAGAAGCACAAGGTGAAGTGTCACGTTTTGAAGAACTACTTCCACAGTACGAAGCTGCCCCTGAAGTGACTCGTCAACGTATCTATCTAGAGACGATGGAAGAGTTATTCAGTAACACCAGTAAGATTATGGTTGATAATCAAAACGGCGGCGGTAGCATGATGTATTTACCATTAGATAAAATAATGGATCGCCAAAATACTAATTCGAATATGTCGTTGCCTACGAATACAACGCAGAATGCTTTAGACGGATTAAGAAATGCTGCTACCCCTGATGCCAATGGTAATTCACGACCAACGAGTAATATCCGTGGCACTAATTCAAGAACTGGGAGATAAGTGATGAAAAATATAATTATAGCTATCATTGTTATCTTAGGTGTTTTAGCGTCAGGTTCATTGTTTGTTGTAAAAGAAGGCACTCGTGCAATTGTCATCCAATTTGGTAAAGTCCAAAAGGATAGCGGTACCGAAATCACTAAAGTATTTGCCCCAGGTTTATATTTTAAAGTGCCTTTTATTGATACCGTGCGTCACTTAGATGCACGTGTACAA
>Ga0209532_1002208_pt1 | contig 14095 bp, 15 predicted proteins | sample COG_02_FD_184746 | JGI IMG/M metagenome (GOLD analysis project Ga0209532, IMG submission 184746) | Pelagic Microbial community sample from North Sea - COGITO 998_met_02 (SPAdes) (version 2) | ecosystem: Environmental > Aquatic > Marine > Neritic zone/Coastal water | place: Helgoland, sampling... | reverse complement strand
GATTTTACTAATCAAACTTTGTTTGCTCTAAATAACTCCAAGCTCTTTAGAAGACTTCAATTTTCCATTTTTTTCATGTGGAGCTTAACTAGTACAACACAAACTTAAAATCATAAAAATTAATATATGTGACTACCGGTGGTAGTCGAGAAAAAAAGAAAAAGAATTTATGAAAAAAGATGTTTTAGCAACTTATTTCGCTAAATATAAACATTTAAGTTTTATTTCACTAGCATCTGGAATCAATCCTTTATTAATGTTTTTAGTTACTTATATATTAGCAATAAAACTAAAGAAAGATTCTTATGCTATTTTTTCAAGTGCTTGGATAGTAATTACTATTTTAAAATCTGTCTCTTTTTTTGGTTTAAGAGAATCATTTCTCAGGGCTTATGCAACAAAGAAGACCAAATTTTTTGAGCTTTTCTTAGCACTAATTTGTTCTAGTATATTTTATTATATTATTTGCTTACTTCTTTTATTAATTTTTTCTTTTTTTATGAGTAATGCTGCTGAGTCAGAATTATATAAAAGTTTTTCATTTTTTTTATTAAGTTATGTTTTGATTGAAATATCAAATGTTATTTTTATGATTAAAAACAAACTAAGTTTACTTTCAATTAATCATTTTTTGCAAAGCTTATGTCTTTTAGTTTTTCTTCTTTATATTAGTTTTGGAAAAATTGATTTTGTATTGATAGATTTATCTAAAGCAATATTTTACTCATCTATAGCTACGATAGCAATATCTTTTTCATTACTTATAAATGTTAGGCAACATATTAAGGGGGAATTAGTTTTAAAAAACAACTTAATTAATTCAAAAAAATTAATCAAATATGGTTTTTTCTTTGGTTTAGGGTTAATTTTTCAACAGTTTTATAATCTATCTGATCAATTACTTTACAGGTATTTTCAAGGAGATTTATTAATCCTAGCCGATTATTCTTTATCATTTTCTTTAATTTCAGTTTCTTTTATTTTACCTGCAGTACTTTATCAAAAGTATCTGATTCCAAAAATGATAATAAATTCTGAATCTAATCAGGATCAAAATTGGGCTTTAATAAAAAAATTAATTAAACCTACATTATTAATCAGCCTAATAATCACTACTATATTTATTCTGTCTATTAATTTTATTGAAATTTATGTTTTTAATAATAAATATAATCTAACATATTATTCCATATTATTAACTCCCAATATTATTGTTTTATATCTTGCATTGTGTTATGGTTCAATTCTTTATACGAAAAATTATTACAGGCGGAAAGTTAAATATATGGGTATTACGGTACTGATTAACTTAGTTTTAAACTTAATTTTTTTACCCTTAATTGGAATTTATAGTTTAATAATTTCAACATTATTAAGTAATATCTACCTTTTAATATCATATAGAAAATATTTTTATGAAGAGCTTAAAAGATAATTTTAAACCTACTTATAGAGCATTTATTGCATTGACTAATTTCTTATACCATTTCAAACGTTATTGGAAATATTCAGGGAGAAGAAATATTTCGCTTGAAGAAATTGAATTTGATATAATGAAGACTGCACATGCTTTAGAGAAAAGTATAGGCATGAAAAATCAAAAAATAAAATCAGGATGGAATAATGCAATCTTACTGCAAAAACTATTGTCATCTAAAGTATTCATTAATAGCTCATCACCATCTTATAAAATAGGGACTGCTATATTAGAGAAATTTGTTGAACATAAAAAGAATAATGGCGGTTATCAGCAAATTTCAGAAATTGAAAGGAGTGATAGAGAGTTTTATAAAAACTCAGGTACTTTCAATTATAATTATACATTTAATTCATTTGAAGATTTTTCATCACCAGAAGATTTTTTTATGAGTAGATATTCATTTAGAAGTTTTGTGGACTCTAAAATTGACTTACCTACATTAGAAAGAATAATAACATTAGCCTCTAAAACTCCAAGTGCTTGTAATAGACAAGAATGGTTTACATATATAATTCAAGATAAGTCTTTAATAAACGAAGCTTTGTCTCTTCAATCAGGAAATAGAGGCTTTGATAAAGAAGTAAAAAATTTGATGATTATTTGCACTGACATTTCTGCTTTTGTTCCAGGACAAGAAGCCTATCAACATTGGATTGACGGAGGTATGTATTCAATGTCAATAGTATATGCAATGCATTCTATTGGACTTGTATCTTGTTGTTTGAATTGGAGTACAGATCCCAAAACAGATCTTAAGTTAAGAAGTAAAATAAAAATAAAAAATAATCATTCTGTTTTAATGATGTTAGCATTTGGAGAGCCAGAGTTAAATGCAACTGTATGTCATTCTAAAAGAAAACCAACAGAATCATTTTATAAACTTCTATGAAAAAACGAAATATTAAATTAATTACAATTTTTAAAACCAATAATATAGGAGCTATATTACAGGCTTTTGCTTTGAAAACTATTCTTGAGAATTATGGTAAAGTAGCACTAGTTGATATAAAAAATCATCATATTGATAAAGGAATCAAGCTTGTAAGGTTTGGTAAAACCTTCAAGAGTATCCTTAGTGTAGGGAAAGATATATTAAGATTATCTTCTAGAAAATTACTTATTAAAAAGTTCAATTTATTTTTAAAGAAATTTAAAGTAATGGGTTTAGATCAAATCAACAATGAGGTTACAGTAAGAGATTACTTTTTTACTGGTTCAGACCAGATATGGAATCCTGACTGTATTTCTAATAATAGTAAAATTGACAAACGATATTTTTTCGAAAACATTGAGTCAAATAATATCTATGCATATGCATCTAGTAAAGGTTCCCATGACTATACTAAAGATCAAGAGTCAGTTTTTTTAAGTTTAATTTCAAAATTTAATAAAATCAGTGTAAGGGAAAAAGATTTTTGTGATTACTTAATTCGTAATAAATTTCTGTCTGCTGAACATGTTTTGGACCCATCATTATTATTGCCCAAAAAGTCATGGTTAAATTTTGATTTTAAATTAGATTCTAATATTGATAAAAAACTTCCTCAAAAGTATATATTGGTTTATACTATTCCTAGAATAAAAATATTACCAGATTTAATATTACATGTTAAAAAAACGCTTGGATTACCGGTAATAATCATAGATCAAAATTTTAAAAGTTTTAAGTATACAGACGTGCAATTAAAATCTGCAGGACCAGAGGATTTTATAAATTTATTTAATAGAGCTGATTTTGTTATTACAGATTCATTTCATGGGACCTGTTTTGCATTAAATTTTAATAAAAATTTTATAACGGCAGATATCGGCCATTTATCAAATAGAGTCAAAAGTATTCTTAGGCTTGTAAATTTGGATGATAGATTAGTAAATAACAAAGAAGTTATAAAATTTAATACCAAGAAAAGTTTATCAATTAATTTTGAAGAATCAAATAACATTCTAGATATAGAAAGAAAAAGATGCTTAAATTTTATAGATGATTGTTTCCAATAAAATAAAATACAATTACTTTATTAAACTATTATTTTTATTAGTGATACCATCATTAGCTTATGTTTTATTTAATTTAAGCTCATTATCCATAGGTTTGTTATTGACTTGTCTTTTACTTTTAATATTCAATAATAACAAAATATACATCAAAGATATCAAAGGATGGCCATTACTTGTTTTACATATTTTTTTTGGTTTTGAGTTTTTTAAAACTATTTACTTAGGTTTATCATTAACAACATTATTGCAAATTTATTTAAGCTTTGTAATCATATTATTAATTGCTCAAAATTTAGTTTATAGTAGTGTTAATATAAATTTTAGAACAAATTTAAAGTATGTTTACTATGTATTGATTTGTATATTATTAATTAATATTTTTAATATCCAAATTGGAAGATATTATTTATTTCAAAAATCAATATTTCCTTTTTCTGAACCTTCACATCTTGTAATAAATTTTGGTTATTTTTTGCCCACTATATTTTATTTGCAAAAAAAAATCATGAGGTTTGCTTTAGTTTTATTTTTATTATTTTTTGCATTTTATTTTGAAAGCTTACTTTTTGTATTGATAGTATTTGCCTCATATTTGTTTACAAATAGAATTAATTTAAAGCTATTATTTTCGATACTTCTAATATTTGTATTATTATATTTTGTTTTTGTTAATTACAATTTAATCAATTTAGATTATTACCTAAATAGATTAGATTTTAAAAATTTAAATAATATCAGCTTACTTGTTTTTCTTCAAGGGTGGGAAATTATAATAACGACATTAAAGGATTTTAATTTAATAGGTGTTGGTTTAAATAATTTAAAATCTGTCCCTTTTTCAGAAGTTGCTGATCAACTTTATACAATATTAGGAGAATATAAAAATAGAGAAGATGGGGGTTTCCTAGCTGCAAAAATTATTGGTGAAACTGGTATTGCAGGTTTTGTAATGATATTAATCTATATAAAAATCGTTTATTCTAAATTAAAAAATGCTACAAAAGAAATATCATTATTAAATTTTTTTTATTCTTCAATTCTATTTATAAGCTTATTTGAATTATTTTTTAGAGGTATGGGTTACTTTACTATTGGAACAATCTTAACTACCAGTTCATTAATTTATTTTAAAACAAATGATTAATATTATTGCAGTAAATATTAAAACAGGAGGTGGAAAAAACTTGTTATTTGAACTAATAAATCAGGTCATAAAAACAAATGCTGATGTAGTTTTTCATTTAGATTTATCTTTGAAGCAAAATTTGTCTGAAATGAAAATTTTAGATAAATGTTCTTTCGTTTTTTATAAAGGATTGATGCATAAGTTGAAACTTTTTTTAAAAATTCCTCCAAGAGCTCATTATTTTGGTAATATTCCCCCTTTTTCAATTGGCAAGAAAAAATATACTCTTTATTTTCAAAATTATAACTATTTATTAAGTTTTAAATATTTGATAAAAAACAAACTATTTAAGTTGCTATTTCAAAAAATTTATTTGCAATTATTTATTTCAAATTCATCTAGTGTATTTGTTCAAACTAGATTGGTTGCTGATAAATTTGAAAAGGTATTTGGCTTTAAACCTTCAGTTCTTCCTTTTTTTTCAAATATATCATCCAACAATGCGGTTTTAGCCAAAAAATTTGATTTTATATATCCCGCTTTATCTACTCCGAATAAAAATCATATATTTTTATTTCAATCGTTAAGAGAATTAGACACTATTCTTGATAAGGAAATTAATATTGTGTTGACTATTACTGATGAACTTCTGAGAAATTTATTGATAGAAATTAATTACGAATTTATTAACATAGAGATAGTAAATTTCGGAGAAGTAAGTCAATCCAAAATCTACAAATTAATGATGCAATCTAAGGTGTTAGTCTTTACCTCTAAATTTGAATCATTTGGTTTACCGTTAATTGAAGCATTTCAATTGGGGTTACCTATAATTAGTCCAAGGCTTGCATACGTTTCCGAAATTATTTTAACTAAATATAGTTTTGAAGCTGATAATCATTTTCATCTTAAAGAAATGCTTCAACAAACTATTGAAGATGAAGAATTGTGTAAAAGTCATCTTAAAATAAAAAATAATATATCTACAATAATAGAAAAAATATGAATTACAAAATTTTTGAAAATAAAGTATTACTAATTACAGGTGGGACAGGTTCTTTTGGATCAACTATTCTAAAGAAGTTTAAGGATATTGATTTTAAAGAAATTAGAGTTTTTTCAAGGGATGAGAAAAAACAGCATGATTTACGATTAGAATTAAATGATCCAAAGGTTAAATTTTTTATTGGAGATGTTAAAGATTCAGAAAGTGTAGACAATGTGGTTAGAGGAGTAGACTATATCTTTCATGCAGCAGCATTAAAACAAGTTCCAGCTTGCGAGTTTTTTCCTCTTGAAGCAACCAAAACAAATGTGATTGGAACAAGTAATGTGATCACATCGGCAATTAAACATGGCGTAAAAAAAGTGATATGTTTAAGTACAGACAAAGCAGCTTACCCAATAAATGCTATGGGTATTTCAAAAGCATTGATGGAAAAAGTTGCAATCGCAAACTCAAGAAATTCAGAGGGCACAATTATTTGTATAACGAGATACGGTAATGTAATGGCATCAAGAGGTTCTGTTATCCCACATTTTGTTGAACAAATAAAAAAAGACAAACCTCTCACAATTACAGACCCTAATATGACGCGTTTTTTAATGTCTCTAGATGAAGCTATTGATTTAGTGTTATTTGCTTTTCAATATGGTGAACCTGGAGATCTTTTTATTCAAAAATCTCCAAGTTCAACGGTACAAGATCTTGCAACTGCTGTGCAAGAATTATTTAATTCAAAAAAAGAAATGTCTGTTATAGGGAAAAGACATGGAGAAAAAATGTATGAGACACTTGCCACAAAAGAAGAAGTAGTTTTTGCAGAAGATCTTGTAGATTACTATAGAATACCTGCTGATAACAGAGATTTAAATTATGATAAATATTTTGTTGAAGGAAGTCAAAAGAATCAGAGTGAAGAAGATTATAATTCATCAAATACCAAACGACTTTCAGTTAATAATATAAAAGAAAAATTATTAACCCTTGATTATATCAAGAACGAATTAAATTTAATATGAAAATAGCTACGATTGTTGGCACCAGGCCAGAGTTAATAAAACTATCCGCAGTAATTAAAAAACTGGATTATGTATGTGAACATTTATTAATTCATACGGGGCAAAATTTTGATTTTGAATTAAATGAAATTTTCTTTAAAGATTTAGAAATACGCAAGCCTGATGTTTTTCTTGAAGCCGCTGGTGATAATTTTGCATACACAATTTCACAAATTATTTCTAAATCATATGATGTATTGATTAAAGAGAAACCTGATGCAATTCTTTTATATGGAGATACGAATAGTTGTTTAAGTGTAATAGTTGCTAAAAAACTTAAAATACCTGTCTTTCACATGGAGGCAGGGAATCGTTGTTTCGATGAAAGAGTTCCTGAGGAGTTAAATAGAAAGATTGTAGATCATCTAAGTGATATTAATATGCCAATTTCGGATCATGCAAGAAAATACATGGAAAGAGAAGGGATTTCACCTGAGACTATTATTAAGATTGGATCTTCAATGCCAGAGGTCTTAAATAATCAAAAAAACAAAATAAATTCATCTAATATACTTTCAAAACTTAATTTAAAAGAAAAAGAGTTTATTGTTGTTAGTCTTCATAGAGAAGAAAATGTTGATAGTTCAAAAAACCTTACAAATATTGTAAATTCTATCAATGAAATAGTCAAGGTGTATAAAATGAAAATTATATTTTCAATACATCCAAGAACAAAAAATAAATTGGTTTCATTTGGTTTAAATGATAAACTTTCAAATGAAGTAATTCAGTCAAAACCTCTCGGATTTAATGATTACATAAAGCTACAACAAACCTCTTTTTGTGTTATTTCAGATAGTGGTACTATCTCAGAAGAAAGTTCTATCTTAAAATTTCCAGCGATCACCATAAGACAGTCACACGAAAGACCCGAAGCGATGGATGAAGGCACTGTTATTATGACTGGTTTAGTAACAAAAAACATTATTGATTCTATAAAAATTGTAACTGATTCCGAGGGAGGGAAGATTAAGACTGCTATGGATTATACACCTGAAAATGTTTCGGAAAAAGTGGTAAGAATAATATTTTCTTATGTTGATTATATAAATAGAAATATATGGAAAAAGTTTTAGTACTAGGGAATAAAGGAATGTTAGGACATGTTTTGTATAAAACATTTCAAGAAAATAGCGCTAATCAAAAATACGATGTCATAGGAATTAATAGATCTGTTGACAATACAGATAATAATTCATACACATTAGATGTTTTAAAATTAGATGAATTAGAGCAATTTATAAAAAGTAAACAACCAAAATATATTGTTAATTGTATTGGTTCTCTCGTTAAAGCTTCCATTAGCAGGCCTAGTTTAGCCATTCAAACAAATTCACTACTACCTCATTTTTTAAATGAAATTAGTGAGAAATATAACTTCAAGCTGATTCATATTAGCACAGATTGTGTATTTGATGGAAAAAAAGGTGTGTATGAAGAATCCGATATAAAAACTGAAACTAACTATTATGGTTTAACAAAAAATTTAGGAGAGATAAATAATGATAGGAATTTAACCATAAGAACCTCTATTATAGGGCCAGAAATAAAATCAAAAACCACAGGTCTTTTTGATTGGGTAATTAGTCAAAAAGGTAATACTATACATGGATATTCTAGAGCTATCTGGAGTGGTTTAACAACAATAGAATTAGCTAAGTTCATCATTTGGAGTCTAAATAAAGAAATTACTGGTATTGTTCATGCAACTAATAGTATTGGAATAAGTAAATATGATTTAGTCAAAATCACAAATGATGTTTTTGATTTAAACATTGATGTACTTGAAAATAAAGACTATGAAATTGACAAAACACTTTTAAATACAAAAATCAAAAATTATAATTTCCCGTCTTACATTAAAATGATTGAAGAAATGAAAGATTGGATTGACAACTACAATATATATAAAGATCCTCATTCTGCATTATGGGTTAAAAAAAATGTAACAAATAAAAAAGGAAATACATCCAGAGACTTTAATTAATATGTTTTAACTCAAATTAACCATAATGAAACATTTATTAGTGATTTCTGAAGTTTATAGTCCAGAAGATTTTAGAATTAATGATGTTGTAAGTCATCTTTCAAAAAAATTTGCAATAACAGTTATTACAAGAGTTCCTTCTTACCCTAAAGGAAAAATATTTCCAGGCTATGTTAATACATTTAACTCCTGCATTGATAATGGAGTGACCATTAAAAGATATCCAATTTTATTAAATTATAATACTAAGAAAATTAATAAAATCTTAAATGTAATTTGGCAACCTTTTGCTGTTGCTTTTTTAGTGTTAACTACAAAATTTGATAAAGTATTTGTATTTCAGACAGGAAGTATATATTCCTATAGTTTATTATTAGGTTTGCGCTTAAAAAAAAATAAATCAGTTCTATGGTCTCAAGATTTATGGCCAGAAGTTGGTTATGAATCAGGACTTCCAAAAACGCGATTTATAGATTTTTTCTTGTCCTTTCTAACTAAATTTACATTAAAAAATTTTAATAAAGTATTGAGTCAAAATTTTGAATTTAAACGTTACTATAGTTCAAAATATAATGTAGAAAGTGATGTTGTATATAACTTTAATAATATTGAAAAAAAATCATTATATGTAAAAAGAGAAAACTCAAATACGCTCTTATATGCAGGAAATATGGGAGTTTTGCAAAATTTAGACCAAATCATTGCTTTCTTTATAAGAATAAAATCAGTTACTAATTTATTAAGTGAATTTAAGATTTATGGTGAAGGGAGCTGTTATCGTAAATTTAAAGAAAAGTATAATGGTTTTAGTGGAATTACATTTCATGGAAGAGTAAGTCAAGAAATCATAACAAATGAACTAGAAAAATGTCGTTATGCAATTTTTAGTTTAATTCAAGGTCCGATTAGAAAAACAATTCCGAGTAGGTTTCAACACTTATATAACTGTAACGTTCCAGTAATATTTATTGGAAATGGTGCTACTAAAGATTTTATAGAGAAATTTAATGCAGGACTAGTGTTTGATGATGGCGATGATATATTAAACTTTCTAAATAAAATTAAAGCTTTCGAATCAAAAACATTTACAACTAATGATGTTTTTAACAAGAAAAAAATTTTGAAACAAATATCAAATAGTCTAAAAAACTAAAATAATCTTTAATTATGAGGATTGTAATTATAACACAAAATGATCCGTTTTATTTAACTAAGAATTTAAGTTATCTTTTGGATATCTTACCTGAAAAATCAGAAGTAGTTGGCTGTGTAGTCGCCGATGTTTCCCCTTTTGGGAAAAAAGAATCATTTTTTACTAAAGCTAAAAAGACTTATGATATTTTTGGATTAAAGTTTTTTACTTATTATTCGTTGAAATACTTAAAATCGAAAGTTGATTCAAAAAATAATGTATTTAAATTTTTGAAATCTAGATCAATTTCAATTATAGTTCCTGATGAACCAATTAATAGCCTAAATTCAGTTAATATGATAAAAACATATCGACCAGACTTACTAGTCTCTATTTTGGGGAATCAAATATTTAAATCTCCCATACTAAATTTAGCGCCAAAAGGATGTATTAATTTACATACTGCTCTGTTACCAAAGTATAGGGGTTTGATGCCATCTTTTTGGGTAATGAAAAATAATGAAAAGAAAACAGGAGTTTCAGTGTTTTTTGTTGATGAGGGTATTGATAGTGGTCCAATTATAGTTCAAAAAGAAGTTGAAATTGGAAACCTTACTCAAGAGCAACTCATAAAGCGTACAAAAAAAATAGGGATGGAGCTCATATCAAAAAGTATTGATTTAATTCAAAGAAATGATGTTAAACTTATTGATAATGATCCTTCTAAAAAAACCTATTTTACATTTCCTACTAGGCAAGATGTATTAGAGTTTAAGAAAAATGGCAAAAAGTTTTTTTAATGAAAATATTAACATTTGATATAGAAGAGTGGTTTCATATTTTAGATAATGAAAAAACTAAGTCCACTTCCGATTGGAATAAATTCGATTCTAGAATTCAATTAGGAATGGATATTATATATGATATTCTTGATAAGTCAAATTGTTCAGCTACCTTCTTTGTTGTTGGCTGGATGGCAGAAAAATATCCCAAGATTATTAAAGAGATAAGTAATAGAGGTTATGAGATTGGTAGTCATACACATTTGCATCAATTGGCTTATGAGCAAGATCCAAAAACATTTTATAATGATGTTGAAAAATCAATTAAAATATTGGAAGATTGTACTGGAAAGAAAATAACTAGCTTCAGAGCGCCGGGTTTTAGTATCACTAAAAATAATATATGGGCTTTTGAAGCTCTCTATGATTTAGGAATAACAAAAGATTGTTCTGTTTTCCCGGCTGGTAGAGCGCATGGTGGCTTACCGTCCTATAACATAGCAATACCATCCTTTATAGATTACAACGGAGTTAAACTAAAAGAATTCCCTATTAATACGCATAATGTTTTTGGAAAGCCTTTAATCTTTTCGGGGGGCGGGTACTTTCGATTATTGCCCTATAAAACAATTGAAAATTGGACGCTTCAATCTAAATATGTGATGACTTATTTTCATCCAAGAGATTTCGATAAAGAGCAACCTATTATACCAGGACTTTCGCTACCAAGACTTTTTAAATCTTACGTTGGTATAAAAAAATGTAAGTTTAAATTAGAAAAATGGTTAAATAATTTTGATTTCATTGATTTAGATGAAGCAGATCAATTAGTTGATTGGGCTCAAGTACCAGTAATAAAACTATAAGTTAATAAAAAAAAATACTAGTTACAGGCGGTCTTGGATATATAGGATCTCATGTGGTCGTAGAACTGCAAAACAATAGTTTCAAAGTTCTTATTGTTGATGATTTATCGAACTCTTCTTTAAAAGTGTTGGATGGTATCCAAAAGATTACTGGGGTTGAGCCATCATTCGAAAAAATTGATTTAAAGAATAAACAATCCGTCGTTGATTTTTTTAGTAGACATAAAAATTTTGATGGTGTTATACATTTTGTAGCTTCCAAAGCAGTTGGCGAGAGTGTAAATAATCCTTTAAAGTATTATGAAAACAATTTACATTCTTTAGTTTATCTCGTTCAAAGAATAAATAAATTACCAACTCAAAAACTTATTTTTAGTTCTTCTTGTACTGTTTATGGACAAGCAGACAAATTGCCGATAACTGAAAATGCACCAATAAAAGAGCCTGAATCTCCTTACGGAAACACAAAAAAATTGGTGAAAAAATCATTAAAGACGCCTGTTCTGCAAGTAGTTCTTTAAATGCAATTTCTTTAAGGTATTTTAATCCTATTGGCGCACATGAATCTGCACTAATTGGAGAATTACCTATTGGAATTCCTCAAAATTTAGTTCCTTACGTAACACAAACTGGAATTGGACTTAGAGAAAGGCTTTCAATTTTTGGAAATGATTATCCCACTCCAGATGGAACCTGCATTAGAGACTATATTCATGTTGTAGATTTAGCAAAGGCACATGTGGTGGCAATGAAAAGATTGCTTGAAGAAAAAAATACCGAAAACTATGAAGTTTATAACATTGGAACAGGAAAGGGTTCCTCAGTCTTGGAGGTAGTAAAAACATTTGAGGAAGTTAGTGGTGTAAAACTAAATTATTCATTTGTTGATAGACGATTAGGGGATATTATATCAGCCTATGCAAATACAACAAAAGCAAATACAGTTCTGGGCTGGAAATCAGAGTTAACTTTAAAAAATACATTGCGCTCTGCATGGGAATGGGAAAAAATGATTAACGGTTAATTGGGTTTTTGTATTTTTAGATTTAACTGAAAATTAATTAGCTATGCCATTCAATCCAGAATCCGCAAAGAAAGCAGGGAAGAAATCTAAAAGAGGACCTGCAAAAAAGGAAGAGCCAAATTTACAAGAAAAGATGGAACTCCTTTTTGAAAAGGTATTGGATGATTTATTGATGAATCAAGATAAACTTACCAAAACAGAACGCGTAAAGTTATTTGTTACCCTATCAAGCCATTTGTTTCCTAAAAACAAACCTACAAAAGAAGTAGAAGAAGATAAACCCCTTTTTATATTAGCTGATGACCCAAATTACGATGAAGACACAATCATTAAATAGCACTTGCTTGCTGCATAAATAAATCTGCCAGCGCATCTTTGTTTTGGTGCGTTCCAATATACGTTAAGAAAGTACTTTCCTTAGAATGCCCGGTGATATTCATAAGGAGTGGGGTTTCAATTTTACCATAGTAATTGGTTGCAAACGACCGCCTCATAATATGTGAGGTTACAAATTCATATTTCGGTGCTTTTACAATTTCTTTTCTACGGGTCTTCGGGTTGTTCTTAAACCCAGACACCAATTCATTTATCCCAGCCATTCTGCAAAGTGCTTTAATCTCTTTGTTAAATGCTACTTGCGAGACTTTTTTTGGAAATTCAAGCTCTAATAGTTGAATAACAAAAGGATCAGCAACACCAATAGTTACAGCCTTCTTTGTTTTTTGTTGCAAGAGATCTATATACAAGCCAGTGGGTGCTTTTCTAATGTTATTTGGACTCAACTTTAATAAATCAGATACACGCTGTCCAATCGATAAACCAATTAATAACCACTTGTAACTATCTCTATACGATGCAGGAATCTGTTTTAATTCTTTTAAAGCTTTAATTTCCATAGGATTTAAAACATGCAAAATTCGATCTGAGCTTTTTTGCTTAAACGATTCAATATAATTAGAATAATGGTGTACTTCTAAACCGCTTTTCTCGGCATCACGTAAAATAATTTTTAATAGTTTTAAAAGCTGACCACAGTAATTATCACTATACTGTTTTTCGGTTTTCAGAAAAGAGGTAAAAGATTCAGCGGTATATTTATCTATGGAGTTCAAGTACAGTTTCTCTGATTTCTCGAACTCATACCCTTTTATAATGCGATGCAGTGATTTATAGGTCCGAATGGTATTGTACGCCAAACCTACTGTTCCATATCCTTGGACTCTTTTTGTGTTAGCATTAGAAATAAAATGTTCTAAATAATCTAAAAATAAAACAGAATTCTCTATTTTTAAAGGTGTATTTAAGTCCTTAATGAAAGGTTTTTTATGAAAATTAACGCTCATTTTACATATGTTATTTTTATTATTTAACATTTAAATAGCGTAATTAAATTTTATTTATAACATATTATATATCAAATTTTAACGCTAATTTATACATCAATGTACGTTAAAAAATTGAAAATTAAAATATAATGTATTGTTTATTAATGCTTTATGTAGATTTATTTTTGACTACGGACTGTAGTCTTAAGTTAATTATAAATTGTTCAACTTCATCTAGCTCTCCTTGTTGAATAAAACATATCCATTACTTGTCTATTAAAACAAATTAAGGAGCTATTCCCTCTGAATTTGTA
>Ga0209532_1002206_pt1 | contig 14105 bp, 12 predicted proteins | sample COG_02_FD_184746 | JGI IMG/M metagenome (GOLD analysis project Ga0209532, IMG submission 184746) | Pelagic Microbial community sample from North Sea - COGITO 998_met_02 (SPAdes) (version 2) | ecosystem: Environmental > Aquatic > Marine > Neritic zone/Coastal water | place: Helgoland, sampling... | reverse complement strand
TAAGCGATATCGGCTATATTTTACCGGGCCTCGGCGACGCGGGCGACAGGATGTTTGGGACGAAGTGACGGCTTGGGTTCGGTGCAATAATGCAAGGCTTGCATAATCACTGAAGCTCATTCATGGATCCCGGGCGTTGAAGTGATTTCGATTAGAAGTTCATTATTCTTTTGATGTAAGTTTTTTATGAACAATAAACCAACTTCGAGCACCGTGCTTGGCGTCGACATGGTGAACCGTGTGAAGAAGTCCTCACTCACATTTGCCCCAGCACCTGCGCCTTCACCCCGGGGTGCAAATCGCTTGTAGGCCAAGCCATGCGCCGTCGGGGAGTGGGGGTGTGGGGAGGGCCATGTGGGGCTGTAGGGTCAATGCGGGTCTGCGCTGATCTGACAGGGCAATTTTTGCCAGTTGGTCCACCTGCCGGTTTGAGAGCTCGTTTGAGGTGATCAGGCTGATAGAGACGAATGGTCCGGCCTCTTGCAGGTAGGTGCCGAGCGGATCTGCTGCATTTAAAGTTGCTATGGCGGAGGCGACATAGCCTGCCGTCACCGCAGGATCATCCGATTGCCCCACTATATTATCAAACAATATCACTTTGCCGCCTGGCAAGATAATTGGAGCGGTGCGTTGACCGGGCAAGACGCGCAGTTCAAGTGCGGCGTTCGGTGCAAGGCGCTCCATGAGAAGCGCGGCGCTGTGGATGCCTTCAGGGCTGGCGCAATAGGGTCCGGCCAACTGGCCAATGCGCTCTGCAAGCACTTGGCCAAGTTGCACGCGCTTGGCCTCCGGTAAGACATTGCTTGCATAGCTGACCATGGCTTGCGGGCCCCAGATTAGGGTCGCAAAGCTTAGAAGGACGACGCTGGAAGCCGCAAGAATGAAACGCAATCTGCCGGGATGTGGCCGGCTGCGATCAATGGCTTTTTGAACTTTGAGCAGGGCTTCAAGCATGGGTTTATCGGAAATTTCCAAATTTTCTTCTGAGCCGGGCGCTGGTCTTAGGGTTGCTGCATCCTCTTTATGGGTTTGAACATCGATCGCGGCCAAAGACCAATGGGCCAGCGGGCGGTTTTGCATGTCCGTCAAAATCAAGGTGGCTTGGCCGCAAGAGACCACGACCTCACGCCTTTGCATCGCAGGGCCGCTGCGCCAAAGGCCGGTACATTCCAGCCGGTCATATGCTTTAAGTGCGGTCATGAGGGCCTGCTCTGCCTCTTTCCCACAAGATAGGTTGATCTGTGCAATGACGCAATGGCTTGTGGCGAACTGCGCTGATGTTTGCTCGCCCTTAGGCTATTTTTGCGATACCTCGAAGCTCGAATTTTTGAATTTTGCCCGTTGATGTTTTGGGCAGTTCTTGGAAGATGATGCGCTTTGGGGTTTTGAACCCGGCCAGTCGCCCACGCACAAAGGCGATCACTTCAGCCTCTGTGGCCGATTTTCCCTCAAGCAGCTCGACAAATGCGCAGGGCACTTCGCCCCACTTATCGTCGGGTTGGGCCACAACGGCGCATAGGCTCACGGCGGGATGGGCCATTATAGCGCCTTCGACCTCAATGCTTGAAATATTCTCACCGCCTGAGATGATGATATCTTTCATTCGGTCAGCAATCTGCATCATGCCATCGGGATGTTGAATGGCGATGTCTTCGGAGTGGAAAAACCCACCAGAAAACGCCTTTGCCGTTGCTTCAGGGTTTTTGTAATAGCCCTTCATGACTGCGTTGCCACGCATGACGATTTCGCCCTGGGTGGTGCCATCCATCGCAATTTGCTGGCCTGTGTCATCCACAACCGTGGTCAAGTCCATCATTGGCATGGCGATGCCTTGGCGGGCCTTACGGGACGATTGCTCTTCTGCGGGCAAAGCATCCCAGGCTGGGTTCCAAAGCGATTCCACCACATGCCCATAGGTCTCGGTCAGCCCGTAGACCTGTGTGACATTAAAACCCATTTGCCCAATGGCGGCCAAAGTTGCCGGAGCGGGTGGGGCGCCTGCGGTAAAGACTTCAACTTGATGATCAAAGCTGCGTCGTTCACCGTCGGCAGCGTTTACGATCATGTTGAGCACAATCGGCGCACCACCAAAATGGCTGACACCTTCATCTGCGATGCCATCATAAATTGCTTTGGCTGAAATATCTCTGCAACCGACGACGGTGCCGCCTAAAAGTGGCATCATCCATGTGTGGTTCCAGCCATTGCAGTGAAATAACGGCACGATGGCCATGAACACGGGCTGGAGGGTCATGCGCCAACTGATTGGCGTGCCCATGGTCATCAAATAGGCGCCGCGGTGATGATAAACCACGCCTTTGGGGCGGCCTGTTGTGCCGGACGTGTAGTTGAGTGCGAGGCTCTCCCATTCATCTTTCGGCATGATCCACGGGGCCTGTGCATCGCCGCGCGTGAGCAGCGTCTCATATTCTAGATACCGGCCTGAAGCCTTAAAACCAGTTTCTTGATCTGCCACCTCAATGATTTGCGGCTTGGGTGTGTTCATAGCGGCAACGGCCGCCTCAACCGGCGCGAGAAATTGGCTATCGACCAAAACAACTTTGGCCTCACCATGTTCGAAAATATAGGTAAGCGTGTGAACATCCAGCCGGGTGTTGACGGTGTTCAAAACGGCGCCACATGCCGGCACGCCAAAGCTGGCTTCAATTTGCGCTGTAATATTTGGGAGTAACGTCGCGACCACATCACCAGGCTGGACGCCCAATCCGGTTAGGGCGCTGGCCAATTGGCTCACCCGCGTGTGATATTGGCTGTATGTGGCACGATGGGAGCCGTAGACCACGGCAATGTGGTCCGCGAAGACCGAGGCGGCGCGTTTCAGATGCGACAAAGGCGTGAGCGGCACATAATTTGCCTGGCATTTGTCCAAACCGGTCTCGTCCGCCATCCATCCCATGTCGCATTCCTCCCTCGTTTTGCGCACTATCGCTCTTGTGCAGATGATTTCAAGAGCCCATGCATAACAAATGGATCAAAAAACAAATACAGTTGCGTCAATTCTCTTCATGGTGACTGGCATGGCCACGGTTGGAGTGATCGATAATTTCATCACCTATATCGCTGTGGAAGTGAGCCTTTGGCAATTTCACTTTCTGCGAAGCATGATCGCTGTTCCCGTTATTGTAGGTTTTGGTCTGATGGTGGGCTGGACATTGCGCCCCTTGCGCATTTTGCCGGTCTTGGGGCGCAACATGTTTTTGTCGGGAGCCATGTTTGTCTATTTTGGCTGTTTGGGGTTCTTTCCCATTTCGGCCGTAGCGGCAGGTCTTTTCACGGCGCCGGTTTTGGTGATGTTTATAGATGCTGTTTGGTCGCGTCGGCGCATCGGGCCCATTCGCCTCGCCACGGCATGTTTAGGGTTTTTGGGCACACTATTGGTGCTCAAACCAGATGTGGGCGGATTAAGCTGGGCCAATTTGATCCCAGTTTCGGCTGGGCTGATGTATGCTTTTGGCAATGTTGCCACCCGCAAATGGTGCGAAGGTGAAAGCGCTGTCGCCTTGCTTTGGTCCTATATGTTTTTGATGCTGATTTTTGGAGCTTTGGGGGTCGTCCACCTTTACTTCTACCCCGGAAATCCAGACAGTTATCTCACGCGCGCCTGGGTTTGGCCCTCCGCAAGTGTATGGATGTGGATCGTTATTCAGGCGGTGTTTTCGTTGATTGGTATCGGATTCATTATGAAAGCCTATCTCATAGGTGAGGTGACCTATGTCTCGATCTTTGAATATTCTATGTTGATTTTCGCCAGTACCACAGCTTGGGTGTTGTTTGGCGATAGCCTCGGGCCGTTGGGGTTCGTCGGTATCGGCGTCATCATCGTGACTGGTATTGTCATCGCCATTCGTTCCAATGCGGCGGAAGATTAAGGCATCAATGCACCGGTTCTGAGGGGGGTCACGCGGCGAAGTAGCTGTAAAAGCCTTTGCCTTCCTCTGCCAATGTACGAAGCAATTCGGGCGCGGCAAATCTGGAGCCATATCGTGATTGCAGCTCATCGCAGCGCGCGATCCCATAGTCGGCGCCGAGCATGTCCAGCCAAGACAGCGGCCCGCCGGACCAAGGGGCAAAACCCCAGCCCAAAATCGCGCCAACATCGCCCTCGCGCACATCCATCAATACGCCGTCTTGCAATGCGCGCACCGCCTCAAGGCTTTGGGCGAACATGAGCCTGTGTTGGACATCCAAAAGGTCCAAATTTCCGTTCTGTTTGCCGAAGTGATCGCGCAGACCTTGCCAGAGGCCCTGCCGCTTACCGGTGGCATCATAGTCATAAAACCCAGCTGACGACTTGCGCCCAAGTCGGCCTTGGTCGAAGAGCCAAAACAAGACCTCATCGGCCTGTTCATTGTCGTAATCTGTGCCCATGGCGGCTTTTGTGGCCTTGGCAATTTTGACTCCGAGATCAATAGAGGTCTCGTCGTTCAATTGAAGCGGGCCGAGGGGCATTCCCATCAGCTTGGCGGCATTCTCTATCAGGGCGGGCTCAACCCCTTCGTGCAGCATGCGCAGGCCTTCGTTGATATAGGGGATGATGCACCGGTTCGCGTAAAAGAACCGCGCGTCATTCACAACAATCGGGGTTTTGCGAATTTGCCGCGCAAAGTCCAAGGCTTTCGCCACCGCTCGATTGCCGGTCTCTGCGCCTTTGATAATTTCCACCAGCGCCATTTTCTCGACAGGGCTGAAAAAGTGGATGCCAATGAATTGGTCGGGCCGCGCGCTGGCTTTTGCGAGCTCCGTAATGGGCAAAGTTGAAGTGTTGCTGGCAAAAATACTGTCGGGACCAATGACAGCTTCTACCTGACGGGTCACCTCTGCCTTGATTTTTGGGTCTTCAAACACGGCTTCGATGATCAAGTCGCACGCTGTCAGAGCTTGATAGTTGGTTGTTGCGTCAATGCGCGACAACAGAGCCTCTTTCTGCTCAGAGGTTGATTTGCGACGTGCAATCCCCTTGTCGCAATAGTTGGCGACATAGGCTTTGCCCCGATCGGCTGCCTCTTGGGTTTGATCGATGAGCATCACCTCAATGCCGGCCCGCGCTGAGACAAGAGCAATGCCCGCACCCATCATTCCTGCCCCGAGAATTCCCAATTTGCGCACAGATTGATCTGGCACGTCTTTTGGCCGCACCGCGCCTTTGTCCAGAGCGCCCTTATTCAGAAACAGGCTGCGGATCATATTCGACGAGGAGGGGTTCATAATCACCGATGTAAACTGCCGGGCCTCGATTTTTAGGGCGGTGTCAAAGGGCACCAAGGCGCCCTCAAAGACTGCACTCAACAGCGCCTTCGCCGCTGGGTAAACGCCCATGGTTTGACCATTCACCATCGCGGAGGCCCCGACATAGGTCATAAAGCCCGCCGGGTGATAGGGTGCGCCGCCGGGCATTTTATAGCCTTTGGCGTCCCATGGCTTGACCAGATCCGCGTCTTTTGCCGCCAAGATCCATGCCTTTGCATCCTCAAGCGGGGTGGCACTGACGGCATCAATGATCCCGGCCGTTTGCGCCTCAGCCGGTGAACAAAGCTTGCCTTGCAACAGATAGGGGCTTGCCGCCATCGCACCCATTTTTCGCACCAATCGGGTTGTGCCACCAGCGCCCGGGAAGATACCCACTTTTATTTCTGGCAGGCCAATTTTAGCCTTTGGGTTATCGGCGCAAATGATGTGGTGGCAGGCCAGCGGGATCTCAAGCCCGATGCCAAGTGCCGTGCCAGGCAGTACGGCGACGATGGGCTTGCCACCCTTTTTGGTTTTGAGCTCCATACCCGCCAGCTCAATTTTGCGCAGGATTTTATGAATTTCCATAACCATTTCGAAACACCCCTGCGCGGGGTTTTCTGGGTGCATGTCCTTTGTCTCAGCGATCACCGCCAAATCCATGCCAGCCGCAAAATCTGACTTAGCGGAGGTGATGATCACCCCTTTGACCTCTGGATCGATGAGGCACCCATCAATCAGGGCGCTGAGATCGGCGAAGCCCTGTGTGCTCATGACATTCATCGGCCGGGACTGGCAATCCCATGTGATGGTGGCCAGACCGTCGGCATCAAGGGTTTGGGTGAAATCGGACATACGACCTGCCTCTAGGTTAGGTATTCTCGGGTCGTCCAATCGCGATGACCCAGAGCATTCATGATAGAGCTGATCCGCCAAGTTTTCCCGTCATGGTTTAACATGGCAGAGGATGTATAGGGTCCCACAACACGCCGATCGCCGGCGAACATTTGCGTTTGATAGGTGCCGATCAACGTGTCTTCCTCGCCGACTTCAATCACAATGACCTTCCGAATGATTTGTGAAATTTTGAGCGTGTCGAGCGCCTGGCAATAGAGATCCAATCTTTTTTCAGGCTTTCAACGGAAACGTTGTTCAGCTGGCCGTTGAGCGTGATTGAGGTAAAGGGCAAGGCGATATGATCAACCCATGCCTGAAAATCACGATGGGTCCAACAGACAGAAATTCGATCCAAAAAGGCTTGAAATTCAACTTCATTCAAGGGATTGCTCCTTTTTATTTTTAGAGTCGTTCAATAATTGTCGCCGCGCCCATTCCAGAGGCGACGCAGAGTGTGGCCAGGCCGGTGCCTTTGCCGCTGCGCTCCAATTCGTCGAGCAACATGCCAATAATGATGGCACCTGTGGCGCCAAGTGGGTGCCCCATGGCAATCGCGCCGCCGTTTACATTTACATGGCTCTCGTCAACGTTGAAGGCCTGCATGAAGCGCAATACCACCGCGGCGAAGGCCTCATTGACTTCAAAGAGGTCAATGTCGGAAATGGACATCCCGCTGTCTTTCAAAATCTTCTCTGTGACGGGAACCGGTCCGGTGAGCATGATCGTTGGATCGGATCCAATTTTCGCCGTTGCACGAACAACCGCGCGGGGTTTGAGTCCGCAGGCGGCCCCGAATTCTTTGGAACCAATCAAGATGCCAGCCGCCCCATCTACAATGCCCGACGAGTTGCCGGCATGGTGGATATGGTTGATCCGCTCCAGATGCGGATATTTCATTAGTGCGACTTTATCAAAGCCGGGCATGGATTCGCCCAAGTCTTTGAAGGCAGGTTTCAAGGCCCCCAGTGATTGCATGTCCGTGCCGGGGCGGGGGTATTCGTCATGGGTCAAAATGGGCAGGCCATTAAGATCCTTTACTGCAATCATAGTCTTGTCAAAACGTCCCTCTGCTATGGCCCGCTCGGCGCGCTTTTGGCTTTCAACGGCCAAACAATCAGCCTGTGCGCGGGTGAAGCCATATTCTGTCGCGATAATATCGGCGGAAATTCCCTGCGGTACAAAGTAATGCGCCATGGCGATCGAGGGATCTGCGGCAACGGCGGCCCCATCGCTGCCCATCGGCACCCGGCTCATCATTTCAACGCCGCCTGCAATATAGGCGTTGCCCGCACCGCCTTGGATTTGATTGGCCGCAAGGTTGACCGCCTCTAGGCCGCTGGCACAGAAGCGATTGATCGACAGGCCGGGGATGCGCTCATCGAGATCTGACGCAAGGACGGCCGTTCTGGCCAAACACCCGCCTTGCTCCATCACCTGTGTGGCATTTCCCCAGATCACATCCTCGATCACTGGCCCGTTGAGATGATTGCGATGTTGCAAAGCAGTGAGCAGATCGGCAGAGAGCCGCGCGGCTGTGACCTCATGCAGACCGCCGTCGGCACGCCCCTTGCCGCGGGGTGTGCGTACGCAATCGTAGATGTAAGCCTCGGTCATGGAGCGTTCCTTTAAGCCCGATCAGAGGGATTGCCTGGCATCAGGTCATAGGGGTGTTTCCAGCCGGGCGTGGCTTCAATCCGGCTGAGCCAAGCGTCGATATTGGGCCAATCAGAACGGATGAACCCATAGGGCTCAGGGTAGAAAAGATAGCCACAATTGGCGATATCGGCGATGGTGAGGCTTTGGCCAACAATCCAATCGCGTCCGGACAGATGGCTGTCCAATGTTTTAAAAGCGCCGAGCAAACGGCCCTGAATAAATTTGATCGCCTCTTGTGGGCGTTTGTCTTCTGGTAAGAAATTCATCAAGAAACGGGTAATCCCGGCCTGTGAAGACATCTTGTGATTGTCAAAAAGCACCCAGCGCAGCACTTCGTATTTATCCTCAGGCGCTCCGCCCAGTTTGCCTGTCTGGTCGACCACCCATTGTTGAATTGCACCCGATTGCGACAGGGTGAAATCACCCTGCTCCAGTACCGGAGCTTCGGCCATAATATTTAGGTTTTGATAGGCGTCGGTCCGCGCGCCGCCACAAAAGAAATCTACAAAAACGGGTTCCCAATTGAGGCCGGCGAGCTCAAGCGTGAGTGCTGCTTTGTAGGAATTTCCGCTTTCTCCAAAGCAGTGTAGCTTGAGTGTCATTTAAACCTCTGGATGTAATTTTCGTTGATGGAAGTGTCAGTCAGAAAAGGTCTCCGCGTCAAGTGCCATTACCGTATCTCCGCCCGAAGTGATCCGTGCAAGGTGGAGTGCCGTGGCTGGCAATTGCCGTGTCATATAATACTTACCGGTTGTTAATTTTGTCTCATAAAATGCGCGATCTTGACGGTTTGTTTCCAATGCCACACAGGCCGCCTTCGCCATCTCGCCCCACATCAAGCCAAGGCAGACATGGCCGAGCAAATGTAGAAAGTCATTAGATCCGGCCAAGGCATTATGGGGCGTTTTGGTCCCGTTTTTCATGAAATACATCACCGCAGTCTGCAAGTCTTTGGAGGCAGATTTTATTCCGACAACGAAGGGTTCCAGTGCGGTGCTATTGGCATTCTCATCACAAAAGTGCGACAGATGCGCCATAAAATTTGCAATGTGTTTTCCGCCCTCTTGCCCCAACTTGCGGCCGACTAAATCCAGTGCTTGGATCCCATTGGCGCCCTCGTAAATCATTGCGATGCGCGCATCTCGGGTGAACTGCGACATGCCCCAATCTTCGATGTAGCCATGACCACCGAAGATCTGTTGCGCCTGCACGGTCATCGCATAGCCTTGATCCGTTAGAAATCCTTTGATCACAGGGGTTAAAAGGGAAATGAGCCCATCGGCCGCCCCGTCTTGCGAGCGATGAGCCTGATCAATCAGATTGGCGCCCCAAAGTGCGAAAGCCCGCGCGCCTTCGACAAAACTTTTTTGATCCATAAGGCTGCGGCGAATATCGGGATGCACAATCAACGGATCGGCGGGCACATCTGGGTTTTTAACACCGGTGACGTCGCGGCCTTGCAGGCGCTCATTGGCATAAATCACCGCATTTTGATAGGCGGCGCTGGCCTGCGCCAATCCTTGCATGCCGACACCCAAGCGCGCCTCATTCATCATGGTGAACATGGCGCGCATACCTTTGTGCATCTCGCCCAGCAAGTAGCCTGTGGCGGCCTCATAATTCATGACGCAGGTTGCGTTGCCATGTATTCCCATTTTGCGTTCAATCGCGCCGCAAGTCACAGCGTTGCGCGGGCCGAGGTTGCCATCAGAGGTGACCAGAAATTTCGGCACAATGAACAATGAGACGCCTTTGATCCCCTCCGGTCCACCGGGGATTTTGGCGAGAACCAGATGAATGATATTCTCTGCCAGATCATGCTCTCCGGCTGAAATGAAAATTTTTTGGCCTGTGACTGCATAGCTGCCATCAGCATTTGGCGTGGCCTTTGTGCGCATCAGGCCCAAATCTGTACCGCACTGTGGCTCGGTTAAATTCATTGTGCCGGTCCAATCGCAGGCGATCATCTTTGGCAGGAAAAGATCCTTTTGTGCCTCTGTACCATGGGCTAGAATTGTCGAGGCGGCGCCATGGGTCAGGCCATGATACATGGAAAACGCTTGATTGGCGGCCATAAAATGCTCTGTCACTGCAGATCCCATCACGGCTGGCATGGATTGCCCGCCATATTGCTCCGGCATATCAATCCCGGCCCAGCCACCAGCTTTGAGCTCTTCGAAGGCGTTTTTGAACCCGGCAGGTGTATGCACCGCGCCGGCGTTCCAGGTGCAGCCTTCACGATCGCCAATAGCATTCAAGGGCGCGATGACGGCGCTGGCCAGCTTGCCAGATTCGTTTAATATAGCCTCGGTGAACTCCGGATCTAGATCACCATAGCCCGGGATATTTGATTGAGAGAGCCGCAGGACTTCGTGCAAGATGAATTGCTGATCCTTTATGGGCGCGCTGTAGGTTGTCATGGGGGATCCTTTGGCTGGGAGCTTACTCGATGCTGCACTTCTTTTGCTGTAGCAATTGTTGGCCCCAGTCCAATTGGGCTTTCAATTCGTTAATGGCGTCATTGAGCTCATCGCGCTGGTTCTGCATATGCTCCAAGCGTGCGCAAGCAATGCGATAGGTTTCTTGCAGTTGCGTGGCTTGCCCGTCTCCAATGTCGTACATGTCCAGGAGTTGGCGGATTTCCTCGAGACTGAAGCCAAAGCGTTTGCCGCGTAGGATCAGCTTGAGCCGGGCGCTGTCGCGACGGGTGAATAGACGTCGGGTCCCCTCTCGCTTTGGGGAGAGCAGTTCTTTGGATTCGTAAAACCGCAAAGTGCGCGCCGTGACGCCAAAGCTCGCGCACATTTGTTGGATCGTTTGCGTCTCTTCCATCTGGTAACCATAGAAATTAAATTGGAGGCTTTGCTTCCTTACGTTAACGTCAACATAGAATTAGGTAAATGAAATTGGCAAAATATATCACTTTTTGTCGGTATTTTGCCTATTTTTGTCCTAAAAGCGCCGAAACTAGGGCAGCTCCGCTGAAATTGTGTCGATCATTGTCGAAAGATCTGTGATTGCGCCTTTGAGGTCTTCTTGCTGCTGTTTCAAAAGGGCTAATTTTTCTTGTGCGATTGGAATCCAGGCTTGCATCTGCGCCGTGCTGCCTTCTCTGTCATAGATCTGTAACCATTGGCGCAGCTCTTCAAGGCTGAACCCAAATCGTCGGCCGCGCATAATCAAAGTCATGCGCGCCACTTCACGCGGGCTGTAAAAGCGGGCGCGCCCTATCCTTTGGGGCTGCAAAAGCTCAATGTATTCATAATAGCGCAGGGTGCGTGGGGTCACATCGAAATGCGCACACATGTCTTTGAATGATAGGTTTTCTTGTGTCATGCTTCCCCCTCTCATATAGTATTGCACTAGAATGGACGGTCAAGAGATCAGTTCATGAAGCCCGGCGCGAGACTGTAAAATCCATACGCCACGACCAGGGCTGGAAGAGCCGAATAGCCCGTGGCAATGAGAGCTGCGCGCGGGTTCAGGGCAATGGCTGGGAAGAGCGCATCCCCGTCATTAGAAATCGCATTACCGATCAGGGCTGCGAAGGGCAAAACGCCATTGAGGTAGAGCGTGGCGACCAAAACTTGCGGTCCGCATCCTGGAACAAAGCCAACTAAGACTGCGATCAGCGGCAAGAGCACCCCGATGGTTCCGAAGGCGGCTTGCAGATCAAACCCGCCAAAGGTTTCGGCATAACTATAGCTCAGATAGGCGATTATAACCCAGATCGAAATGAAGGAGGTCTCCTCAGCCACACGGGTCAAAGGATGGTCGGCAATATTTGTCATGGCTTTCAGCGGAGAGGTCGCCCAGATGAACAGTCCAAGAAAACTTCCAGCAAGGGCGAGAGGGAAAATTAAACCCGTGCCAAAAATTGCAATGATGTCAGCGCCCGTCACCTGTGTGACCCCAAAGACCAACCCAGGTAGGGTGAGGCCGACATATGCGTAGTCTTTCCAGCGTGTACGACCAATGATTGGGGCAATTTCGCAATGCCCCGAGCTGTCGGGTGTGAGATCAAAGCGATTGAAGCGATCGACCAACCATCCCGACAGAATGCCAACACCGAAGGACAGAGGCAAAACAACCAGCGCCGCATCCGGACGGGTTGCGATCAGCAAAAAGGCAGCATCCCCCATGGTGGCGGTCAGCGTGGCGACCACGGCGCCAAAACTGACATTGCCCGAAGAATAAGCCGCCACCACAACCACAGCGCCGCCGCAGCCGGGCGTTGTGCCCAAAAGAGCAGCCAAGGGAACTTGAAACCTTTTGGATTTTTTCAACGCTGCTCCAATATCAAATTGAAACGCCCGCTCCGCGCCATAAAATACAAGCAAAGTCGTGGCCACAAATGCCGAAACTTGCACATAGGCATCCACCATCAGGCCACGGGTAAGATTCCCAACGGTTCCTGGAGCGAGGGCGAGAACCAAAAATAGGCATAAGACCAGCAGTCTGCGGCTTCGAAATGGGCCGAGCATTTCTGACGCTATGAATGTCTGCGCATTGGAATTTGTGGTCATGTCGAAGGTCATATTTGAATTGAGAATAATTCGCAAGTGCAAATAAAGCGCTTGGCAATCAGCGGCGCAGGCTCAATAACCGCATTATGACACAAGACCAGATGACAGCCGCGCGTCAGTTCATTGATGCCATTCCACATTCACGCCGACTGGGCATGCAGCTTAAAGAGTTGGGTGACGGTCGCGCGATTATTTCCATGCCTTATGATTCCGCCCTCATCGGTGACCCGGTGACAAAGGTGATTCATGGCGGTGCTGTGTCTGCTTTGATGGATACGGCGGGTGGGGCCGCTGTGGTGGCCCATCCCTTAGCGGGACTGGGCACGGCGACTTTGGATCTGCGTATTGACTACATGCGGCCGGCTACTCCGGGCCAGACCATCACAGCGACTGCTGAGTGTTATCATGTCACCCGGACTGTCGCCTTTGTGCGGGCCACCGCCTGCGATGAGGATACAGACCGCCCCGTTGCAACAGCGACAGGTGCTTTTACCGTTGCGAAGGCCAGCCCATGAGCCGGCCAGAACCTGTCACGCAAGTCAAACGCCGTCGCGATCTCGCCTTATCGGTCATCGTCAACCAAGTGCCCTATATTGAGTTTCTGGGTGTGCGCTTTGACCGACATGGGGATGAGCTGACGGCGACCATGGGATTCCATGAAGATCTTATAGGCAACCCGATACTGCCTGCGCTCCATGGCGGGGCAACCGCTGCGTTTTTGGAGATCACTGCGATCATCGGCTTGTCTTGGAGCACGCTTTGGGATGATATCGAAGCGGAAAGATTGGATGTTGAGGCGGTACAGAACGGCGCTTTGGTCCTGCCAAAAACAATTGATTTTACCGTTGACTACCTCCGCACCGGTCTGCCGAGAGATGCCTATGCGCGGGCGCGCGTCAACCGTTCGGGGCGGCGCTATGCGTCAGTGCATGTTGAGGCTTGGCAAGATAATCGCGATCGCCTCTTTGCTCAGGCATCTGGACATTTCTTGATGCCGCAACGCCATGGCTGACCCGACCTACGGCATAACGCATAGGCGTGTTTTGTCGATTGCCCTGCCGATAGTGATTTCCAATGCGACCGTGCCAATCTTAGGTGCGGTGGACACCGGCGTGATTGGCCAATTGGGCGGAGCAGCGCCTATCGGCGCGGTCGGCATTGGCGCCATTATTTTGGGTGCGCTTTATTGGATTTTTGGATTTTTGCGCATGGGCACCGTGGGCCTGACCAGCCAAGCTTTGGGCGGTGGGGACGCGCAAGAGGTCCGCGCGCTGTTCTTTCGTAGCATCGGTACTGGCGTGCTCGCTGGAATGGCTTTTATCACGTTTCAGATCCCCATTTTTGCCGGCGCCTTTTGGATTGCCCCGGCCTCTGAGGAAGTGGAGGGTTTGGCGCGGGCCTATATGTCCATTCGCGTTTGGTCTGCACCGGCGGCGATCGCAATTTATGGCCTCAGCGGGTGGCTGATTGCACAAGAGCGCACCCGCGCTGTGCTGATGGTTCAACTCTTCATGAATATGACGAATATCATCTTAGACTTCTGGTTTGTGCTGGGATTGGGTCTTGGGGTCGAAGGGGTGGCAGTGGCGACGCTGATTGCCGAGTGGGGCGGGCTGGGTCTGGGCCTGTATCTCTGCCGCCAGGTCTTTCGCGGGTTGGCGCTGTCTTTGTGGCAGCAGATCGTTAACCGCCGTCGTCTGATCCACATGATGCAGGTGAATGGCGATATTTTAATTCGTTCAGTGCTCCTGCAAGCGGGCTTCGTTAGCTTTTTATTCT
>Ga0209532_1002193_pt1 | contig 14143 bp, 14 predicted proteins | sample COG_02_FD_184746 | JGI IMG/M metagenome (GOLD analysis project Ga0209532, IMG submission 184746) | Pelagic Microbial community sample from North Sea - COGITO 998_met_02 (SPAdes) (version 2) | ecosystem: Environmental > Aquatic > Marine > Neritic zone/Coastal water | place: Helgoland, sampling... | reverse complement strand
AGTATCGGCCAGCACCACCGTCTGACGAAACCCCAATTTGATATGATGGGCGACGGTGTGGGTCAGCTCGATATCGTCTTGCGCGAATATAAAAGCAAACGGGCCTTTGGGTGCATGGGCTTTGGCCCAGGTTAAATAGGTCTTGAGCGTTGAGAAGTTCATGAAATTACCTAAATAAAAAGTTGCAGTAAAATTCCTGAAATTCACATGCATTGCAAGGGAGGAATTCACGCGGTATCAGCGCCGCACGCATGCCCCGCCGAAAGAGGAATTGACCATGGCCGATACGAAAAAGCTGTATATCAAGACATATGGCTGTCAGATGAATGTTTACGACAGCGAGCGGATGGCCGAAACTCTTGGCGCCGAGGGATATGTGCAGACAGATACGGCCGATGATGCAGATATGATCTTGCTCAATACCTGCCATATTCGTGAGAAGGCCGCTGAGAAAATTTATTCGGAACTGGGCAAGTTCCGTGGATTAAAAACCGAAAAGCCGGGTTTGAAAATTGGTGTTGCCGGCTGCGTGGCTCAGGCGGAAGGGGCGGAAATTATTCGCCGCCAGCCGATGGTTGATTTGGTGGTGGGCCCGCAATCCTATCACAAATTACCGCAGATGGAGGCGCGGGTGCAAAGCGGCAAGCGCGCTCTGGATACGGATTTTCCCGAGGAAGATAAATTTGACCACCTCGCCAGCCGACCCAAGGCCAAGCGTGGCCCCACCGCGTTTTTAACGGTGCAGGAAGGCTGTGATAAATTTTGCGCCTTTTGTGTTGTGCCTTACACTCGCGGCGCCGAGGTCAGCCGTCCCGCAGAGCGCGTCATGGCAGAGGCTAAGGATTTGGTGGCGCGCGGCGTGCGAGAAATCACGCTTCTCGGTCAGAATGTGAATGCCTTTCACGGGCACGCGGGCGGTTTGGCCGGGTTAATTTGGCAATTGTCCGAGATTGACCAGCTGGAGCGTATTCGATTTACCACCAGCCATCCCAATGACATGGATGACGCGCTGATTGAGGCCCACGGCACCTGTGATAAGCTTATGCCCTATCTGCATTTGCCGGTGCAATCGGGCAGTAACCGCATCTTGAAAGCCATGAACCGCAAGCACACGCGGGAGAGCTATTTTGCTTTGGTCGACCGGATCCGTAGCGCCCGGCCGGACTTGCTTTTGTCGGGGGATTTCATTGTTGGCTTCCCCGGTGAAACGGACCAGGACTTTGAAGACACTTTGGATCTTGTGCGTCGCGTGGGTTACGGGCAGGCCTACTCCTTTAAATATTCCGCGCGTCCGGGAACGCCGGCGGCGGAACGTGCCGAAGTTCTGCCCGAAGCGGCCGCTGCGCGTCTGCAACAGCTGCAAGCGCTTTTGACCGAACAGCAACGCGCGGCGCAGGCGGCTATGGTGGGGCGCGAGGTGAAGGTTCTGTTCGAAAAGAAAGGCCGCCGCGAGGGGCAGTTGATTGGCAAATCCGAGTATCTCCACGCGGTCCATGCGGTTGCGCCTGATCACATGATTGGGCAAGTCATCCCGGTGCTGATCCTGAAGGACATGACCAATTCGCTCGCTGGGCAGGTTGTGGATCCGGCTGCGCTTGGGCGCCCATGATCTGTTGTTTTGCTTATTTTGTTTGCTCAAGGTCTTTCTCTCGCGAGAATCGCGCTATAGTCTGAGATAGACGGAAGACCATTTTAGGGGACATCCTTGGCAGAAGACGCCGTAACAGCCAGCGCTGTACAAAACGAATACCGGATTGAATTTCCGAACAACCGTCTGTTGGCGGAGCTCTGTGGGGAATTTGATCGCAATCTCACGACTATAGAGACGCATCACGCCATTCAAATCGTGCGCCGGGGCAATCAATTGCTCTTGGTCGGCGATGCGGATGGGGCGGCACAGGCCTCCGCGATTTTGCAATCCCTTTATACCCGGCTTGAGCAGGGGCGGCCTGTGACACCGGCAGATGTGACCGCCGAACTCAGGATGAACATGGCTGGAGCCGACGCTGCAAGCACCGATCAACAGATGGAAATGTTCCGTGGTGGTGCTGTGGAGATTAAAACCCGTAAAAAGCTGGTGGAACCGCGCACCGAGGCGCAGAAGGCCTATGTCGAGGCCTTGTTTAAAAACGAGCTGTGTTTTGGCATCGGGCCTGCTGGCACAGGCAAGACCTATTTGGCCGTAGCCGTCGGCGTGTCGATGTTTATCACCGGCCGGGTGGATAAAATTATCCTGTCACGCCCTGCGGTGGAAGCGGGTGAGCGTTTGGGATTTTTACCGGGTGATATGAAGGAAAAAGTTGATCCTTATATGCAGCCGCTCTATGATGCGTTGAATGACTTTCTGCCCGCCAAACAAATGGCGAAATTGATGGAAGATAAGGCGATAGAGATTGCGCCTTTGGCCTTCATGCGAGGCCGGACGCTCGCGAATGCTTTCGTGGTATTGGATGAGGCGCAAAACGCGACCTCAATGCAGATGAAAATGTTCCTGACCCGTTTGGGAGAGGGAAGCCGCATGGTGATCACGGGCGACCGCACACAGGTTGATTTGCCGCGCGGTGTCCAATCGGGACTGGCCGACGCCGAGCGTCTGCTGTCAAACATCCCGAAAATCAGCTTCAATTATTTCACCTCAAAAGACGTGGTGCGTCATCCCTTGGTGGCTGCAATTATTGAAGCTTATGATGCGGATGGCGCATGAGCCTGAGCTTTGAGTATGTTTTGGAAGATACCCGCTGGCAGGCGCAAGATCTGGCCGCGATCGGTATTAAATTGGGCGCGGTCATACCGCAATATCTGTCGCTCCCAGCGCAAAGCAGCGCTGTTGTGATGGCCTGTGATGATGCGCAAATTGCCCAGCTCAACAAAGATTTTTGCGGCAAGCCCCAGCCGACGAATGTGCTGTCTTGGCCCTCTGAAGAGTTATCTACAAAGCCGCCTGGAGCGCAGCCCAAACAGGCGATGGATCCTGAATTGGGTGATATTGCTATCGCCTATGAGACCTGTGTGCGGGAATCCCACGAGGCGGGGCTTGCAATTGTTGATCACCTGACCCATCTTTTATTGCATGGGACATTGCATCTTCTGGGTTATGATCACATAGACGATGCAGATGCTGACGTGATGGAAGGTCTTGAAATTAAAATGCTTGCAAGCCTTGGCATTTCCAACCCTTATATACTGAATGACGCAACACAATGATTGGTGATATGCCACAAAGTGATGACACGGCCGGCGGCTCTGAGACCGCTGAAGACCCTTCGAGTAGACAGACCCAGGCGCTGAACTTTTGGGCTCGTTTGAAATGGGTCTTCGTGGGTGGCCGTTTGCCCGAGATGAATGCCTCTGAATTGTCCAGGCCCGCGGGTGAAGAAATTATACCCGGCATCTGGAACCTGCGGCAATTGCGGGTGGAGGATGTGATGGTGCCCAAGGCGGATATTAAATCTGTGCCTGTGACCATCACCAAAGAAGACTTGGTGCATGTGTTTCGCAACACAGGTTTAACGCGTTTACCCGTTTACAATCGAACTTTGGATACGCCGCTTGGGTTCGTGCATTTGAAAGATTTGGCCCTCAAACACGGGTTCAACGGCTCTGGTGGGCGTTTGGCGCTTAAATCTATGCTGCGGCCTTTGTTGTTTGTGCCGCCCTCTATGCCGCTTGGCATATTGCTCACCAAAATGCAGGCGGACCGTATTCATATGGCCTTGGTGATCGATGAATACGGCGGCACGGATGGGCTGGTCACTATTGAAGACCTCATCGAACAGGTGATTGGCGAAATTGAGGATGAACATGATCCTGCAGAAGGTGACTTCTGGGTTGTCGAAAAACCGGGCAGCTACCTGGCGCAGGCCAAGACACCTTTGGATGAGTTTCAGCAAGAGATTGGCCGAAACCTGTCTGAGGTCGAACAGGTGGATCCCGAGGAAGTCGATACGCTGGGCGGGTTGGTCTTTATGCTGTTGGGCCGCGTGCCTGCACGGGGCGAGGTCATTAAACATCCCGCTGGGGTGGAGTTTGAAATCGTAGACGCAGATCCGAGGCGGATCAAAAGGCTAAGAGCCCATGTCCGAGCCATCACGACCTCATAAGCTTTGGGCGCAAGCGCCGGCATGGTCACAATGGGTCTTGATTGTTGCGGCCGGTGGGTTTGCCGGTCTGGGGCAGGCCCCGGTAGATCAGCCGGCCCTGACGCTTGTTGGGTTGGCCGTTGGATTTTGGATCATCCGCCCCGAGACATCTCTGTCGCATTTCTGGCGCGGTTGGGGCCTGGGATTCGGCTATTTTTTGGTCTCTTTGGCGTGGATTGTTGAGCCTTTCTTAGTAGAAGGCCGGGGCACCGCATGGCTTGCACCCTTTGCCCTGCTGGTCATGGCGGGTGGCTTGGCCCTGTTTTGGGGCGGTGCCTTTGCGGTGATACGCGGGCGCTTGAGGCTTTGGGCCTGTATGGCGTTATTGCTCGCTGAAATTGCCCGCTCCTACCTGTTTACTGGATTTCCGTGGGCTTTGCTGGGCTATGTGTGGATTGATACGCCCGCCTATCAAATGGCCGCTATTTTTGGGCCCCATGGCCTAAGTCTTTTGACCCTCGTTCTGGCGGCGCTTATCGCTTGGGGGGGGGTGATGCTTCGACTGGTCGTTTTGACCGCGACCTTCGCCTTGCCCTTCGTGCCTATGCCGGGACTGCACAATAGCCCGACAGTTGAGGGCAGACCTATTGTGCGTTTGATCCATCCCAATGTGGCCCAAGAAAATAAATGGAACCCGGACAAGATGGAGGCGATCTATCAAAGGCATTTATCTCTTACTCACGCTGGGCCTGCGGTTGATCTCATTATTTGGCCCGAAACATCGGTCTATCTGCCCATTGACTCGGCCCGGCGAGACATTGCCGACGTGGCGCAAGGCGCGCATGTTGTGGTTGGCTATCAAAGCCGCAACCCGGCGGGCCAATATTTCAACACTCTGGGCGTTGTGGCGCCACAAGCCGAGTTGCAGCACGAATATCATAAGTCCCGTTTGGTGCCCTTTGGTGAATTTGTGCCATTTGGCCATTTGGCCGCACTTTTGGGGTATGATTTACCGGAGTTCTCGGCTGGCATTGGCCCGGCGCATATAGATATTGAAGGTATTGGGCGGATCCAGCCGTTGATCTGTTATGAAGGTATTTTCCCACAATTTGTCGGGCGCGGGGAGGGACGCCCCGATCTGCTGATCTTGATTACCAATGATGCCTGGTTCGGCGCGGGGCAGGGCCCGGCGCAGCATTTTGCCCAGGCGCGCGCGCGTGCCATTGAACTCGGCCTGCCCATGCTGCGTGTGGCCAATCGGGGCGTCACCGCAGTGATTGATCCTTGGGGACGGTCAAGAGAGCGTTTGAATCTTCATCAGCGTGGGGCGCTGGATGCGCCGATACCCAAACCCCGCGCAGCTACTTATTACGCAAAAAATCCTTGGCTTGGCGTGTTGGCTCTTACCGGACTCTTGGTTCTGGGGGGGTTAATCCGTGCACAGGCGAAATTATCATTGACGCCTCGTGGCGGGACTTCTAGGAAGCCTTAGCTGCAACGGCTTCCTGGCGCAGCTTACATTTTATTGGAGCACTCCCCATGGCAAGATCAAGTTATATTTTCACTTCAGAATCTGTTTCTGAAGGGCATCCTGATAAGCTTTGCGACCGAATTTCGGATGCTGTACTCGACGCTTTCTTGACCGAAGAACCAGAAGCGCGGGTTGCGGCTGAAACATTCGCCACCACAAACCGGATCGTGATTGGCGGCGAAGTTGGCTTGAGTGACAAAGCAAAACTGTCGCACCACATGGGGCAGATCGAACAAATCGCCCGCGAATGCATCAAAGACATCGGTTATGAGCAAGATAAGTTTCACTGGGAGACTGTTGAGGTAACCAATCTTTTGCATGAACAATCGGCCCATATTGCCCAAGGGGTGGATGCTGGGGCGGATAAGGATGAGGGGGCCGGTGACCAAGGGATTATGTTTGGCTATGCCACCACAGAGACCCCAGAACTTATGCCCGCGCCTATCCAGTATTCTCATGCGATTTTACGGCGTTTGGCCGAAGCGCGCAAAGACGGCAGCGCGCCGGACCTTGGACCGGATGCCAAGTCACAATTGTCTTTGCGGTATGAAAACGGCAAGCCGGTTGAGATTATGTCGATTGTATTGTCGACACAGCACCGATCCGAAGATCAAGACAGCGCCTATATCCGCGGCATTGTAGAGCCCTATATCCGCGAGGTGGTGCCGGCTGAATGGATCACAGCGAAAACGGAATGGTGGGTCAATCCAACTGGTACTTTTGTGATCGGTGGCCCCGATGGCGATACCGGTTTGACGGGCCGCAAGATTATTGTCGATACCTATGGTGGTGCAGCTCCACACGGCGGCGGCGCATTCTCTGGCAAGGATCCCACCAAAGTGGACCGTTCGGCGGCCTATGCGGCACGGTATTTGGCCAAGAATATTGTAGCGGCCGGCATGGCTGAGCGTTGTAGTTTGCAATTGTCCTATGCGATCGGCGTGTCCAAACCGTTGTCAATTTACGTGGATACCTACGGCACCGGGCAACTTCCTGAAGAGGCGATCGAACGAGTGGTTGCGCAATCAATGGATCTTACGCCGCGTGGCATTCGCGAGCATTTGGGCCTGAACAGGCCGATATATGAACGGACCGCAGCCTATGGGCACTTTGGCCGCGCAGCTGAAGCCGATGGCGGCTTTAGCTGGGAAAAGATTGATCTGGTTGAAGCGCTGAAACAAGCCGTGTAGGCGCAGGGGCGCGCGCGGGCCCTGATAATGTACCAATCGGGTGCGCGCAGGCGCACCCTTTTTTTGAGAGACGGGCTATGGAACATCGAAATTTTTATGGGCGCATCAAAGGCAAGGCTCTCAATACCGCGCAAGAGCGTTACCTGGAAGAAGATTTGCCCAAGCTCAGCGTCGGCGGGATTTCCCGCACGGATAATCCCGAGCGCAGCCTGCTCGATATGCAGCAGATCGCGGTGGGCAAGCCGCTCTGGCTGGAAATTGGCTTTGGCGGCGGCGAGCATTTGGTGCATCAGGCCTTGGCCAATCCTGACATTCAGTTTCTTGGCGTGGAACCCTACGTCAACGGCATGGCAATGTTGCTGGGTAAAATGCGCAAGGCTGGCGTGAAGAATATAAAACTGCATATGGGCGACGCTCGCGATCTTATGGATGTTTTGCCGGAGCGCTGCGTGAGCAAGGCCTTCTTGCTCTATCCCGATCCCTGGCCAAAACTGCGCCACCACCGTCGGCGATTTGTCACGCCGGAGCATTTGGAGCCTCTAGGTCGTAGCCTGATGCAGGGTGCTGAGTTTCGTGTGGCTACAGATATTGGGGATTATGTGCGTCAAACTTTGCAGGAAGTCCCAAAGGCTGGCTTTGACTGGCTGGCAGAAGCGCCAGACGATTGGCGCATGCCTTGGGGAGATTGGATCTCAACGCGGTATGAGCAAAAGGCCCTGCGCGAAGGCCGGCGGCCGCATTATTTAACGTTCCAAAAATCCTAAACAGACCCGCGCTCAACTGTGGACCTCGCTTGGCTGGGACGCTATCACTTTGTCAACTTATAAGGGGACGAATATGTCAGGCCATGGTGCAGCACTTCCAATGACATCGCATAAATCTGGGCCGTTGCGGGGCCAAGCTGATGTGCCGGGGGATAAATCTATCTCGCATCGTTCGCTGATCCTCGGGGCGCTCAGCCTTGGCGAGACCCGCATCCAAGGGCTGCTTGAAGGCGATGATGTGCTGGACACCGGCAAGGCGATGCAGGCCTTCGGTGCTGAGGTCATCGATCATGGCGGCGGCTCCTGGTCGGTGCATGGGGTTGGGGTTGGCGGATTTTCCGAGCCCGATCAGGTGATTGACTGTGGCAACTCGGGCACTGGGGTGCGGTTGATCATGGGGGCCATGGCCACATCTCCGATCACAGCTACGTTTACCGGTGATGGCAGTTTGAACAAGCGCCCAATGGGCCGGGTGACAGATCCTTTGGCGCTCTTTGGGGCGCAGTCTCATGGTCGCTCTGAAGGGCGCTTGCCGCTTACACTTATTGGGGCTGGGCAGCCGTTGCCGGTGCGATATGAGGTGCCGATGCCCTCGGCGCAGGTGAAATCCGCAGTGCTTCTGGCGGGTTTGAATGCGCCGGGCCAGACGGTTGTGATTGAGAAAGAGGCCACGCGGGATCACACCGAACGGATGTTGGTGGGGTTTGGCGCCGAGCTGACGGTGGACGAAACCAATGCCGGCCGGGTGATCACCCTCACCGGCCAGCCGGAATTGCGCCCGCAGGATATCACTGTGCCGCGTGATCCTTCGTCGGCGGCCTTTCCGGTCTGTGCCGCATTGATCGTAGAAGGCTCCGAGGTCCTTGTGCCCAATATTGGCCTCAATCCCACCCGGGCCGGTTTGTTTTATAGCCTGCAAGAGATGGGTGCGGATCTGACATTTGAGAATATGCGCGAGGAAGGTGGCGAGCCTGTGGCTGATTTGCGCGCGAAATACTCCCCAGATATGCAGGGGATCGAGGTGCCGTCCGAGCGGGCAGCCTCGATGATTGATGAATATCCAATTCTATCAGTGGTGGCGAGTTTTGCGCAAGGCGTAACCCGGATGCACGGTGTCAAAGAGCTGCGCGTCAAGGAAAGTGATCGGATCGAAGCCATGGCGACGGGCCTGCGCGCGGCGGGGGTCACAGTGGACGAGGGTCCCGATTGGTGGCATGTGCATGGGCAGGGCGGCGCGGTGAAAGGTGGCGCCTTGGCCGCGACGCATCTCGATCACCGCATTGCAATGTCGTTTTTGATTCTGGGAATGGGCGCAACTGACGGCATGTCGATTGACGATGGTGGGCCAGTGGCCACGTCTTTCCCTATATTTGAGCCGCTCATGACACAATTGGGTGCGTCCATTTCGCGGATGGCGCAATGAGTGCGGAGATAAAGGGCAGCTGCCTTTGCGGCCAAATTCGTTTCGCCACACCCGAGCCTCTGCGGCCGGTGATCGCTTGCCATTGCACCCAATGTCGGAAAACAGCGGGTCATTTTGTGGCTGCAACCTCAGCGCTGCGCACCAGTGTTACGATTGCGGGCGCGCCGCGCTGGTATGACTCGTCTTCCAAAGCGCGCCGCGGGTTTTGCCCCAAGTGTGGCAGCCAATTGTTTTGGGACGGAAAAGGAACGCATCTTTCAATTTTTGCTGGCTGTATCGACGGCGCCACGGGCGTCAGAATGGCTGAGCATATTTTTTTTGCAAATAAAGGCGATTACTATGAAATTGCTGATGGATTGCCACAGGCCCCAGCAGAAGATTCTGTGTTGACCACGCGGGTCGATAGCGCCGAGGGAAACCCATGAGCTTATTGATTGCCATAGATGGGCCAGCCGCAGCGGGAAAAGGCTCAATCAGCCGCGCGATTGCAAAACATTTTGGCATGGCACATTTAGATACCGGATTGTTATACCGTGCCGTCGGGGCACAGGTATTGAAAGGGGCAGAGCCATTACAGGCTGCCCAACAGTTGCGGGCAGAGGATCTAAACGGCCTTGAGCTGCGCAATGATACCGTGGCCCAAGCGGCGTCCAAAGTGGCTGCCCTGCCAGAGGTGCGGGCGGAGTTGGTTGAATTCCAGCGCCGCTTTGCCCGTCGCACCGGCGGCGCGGTATTGGATGGGCGTGATATTGGCACTGTGATTTTGCCAGATGCCGATGTGAAGCTTTTCATCACCGCCAGTGCCGAAGTGCGCGCAGAGCGGCGTTATAAAGAGCTATCAGACAGCGGTGCTAAGATCAGCCTTGAACAAGTGTTGGCAGATGTGATCGCGCGCGACGCGCGCGACAGGTCTCGCAGTGCTGCGCCCTTAGTGGCCGCAAAAGATGCTGTGCTGATTAATACGTCCGATTTGAGTTTGAGTGCAGCGATTGCGCAGGCCGTTGCCGTTGTTGAAAAGGATCACCCGCATGAAAAATCGTAACTTTCCCCACACGGGTGCAACAACATCCCGTTTGGGTATCGGCGCCATGTCTTTTTCCAATTTTTATGGTGAGGTGAGCCGCGATAACGTCTTTGCGATCTTAGATGCTGCGCGCGAATTTGGCGTGAACCATATCGATACAGCCAGTGTCTACGGCATGGGCGGCTCAGAGCGCCATATTGGTGCCTATTTTGCAGAAAATCCGCAGGCGCGGTCGTTCTTTCACATTGCCACCAAAGGCGGAATAACAGACCGCAAAGATCCAAACCGATTGTTCAACAATGAAGCCTCCTATCTTGCAGAGCAGCTGGAAAATAGCCTTGAGCGCCTTGGGGTGGAGCACATTGATCTATATTATGTCCACCGCCGCGATCCCTCTGTTCCTATTGAGGAAGTCACGCAAACCCTTGCAGGCTTTGTAAAGTCGGGCAAAATCGGTGGGTTCGGCTATTCAGAAATTTCTCCAACCTCGCTGAGGGCGGCCCATAAGGTGCACCCAGTGGCGGCGCTTCAGTCGGAATATTCCCTCTCGACGCGCACGCCGGAACTGGGAATATTGCAAACCTGCGCCGATCTCGGAACAACGTTTGTGGCCTTCTCGCCGGTTGGACGAAGTCTGTTGACTGACGCGCCCCATGGGCACGATGCGGTGCAATCCATGCCGTTTTTGACCAAAAATCCACGCTTTATGGAGCCAAATCTAAGCATGAATATCACGGCGGCCGCACCGTTTCGCGCTCTGGCGGCGCAGATGGGTTTGACAGCGGCGGGCCTTGCTATTGCCTGGTGTTTGGCCAAAGGGGATCATATCTTGCCCATTCCTGGCACGCGCAATCTTGAACATTTCAAGGCGCTTGTTGCCGGTGCAAATTATGGCTTGAGCGCAGAGGAGCTGGCGGCGGTTGAAGCTGCGCTCCCCATGGGCTGGATCAATGGGGATCGCTATTCTGAAGTACAATGGGCCGGGCCGGAGCGCTATGCCTAGGGCGCTCAGGCCATTTTGCGTGCATAGAGCGCTGACAGCGCGGCGTTGAACTCTTGCACGGGCATCTCATGGGTCAAGGCCCGGCGGCAGAGCGCAGCTGGGGTTTCGGGAGCCAGGCCGCCGATGGGTGGATCCGTGTCGAGATTTGTGGGAAAAGAATAACCCTCCGCACAGGCAGAAATCGCCGCATCGACCTGCGGTGCTGAGAGGCCATGATCCCGCCGCGCAAGTACCTTATAGAGTTGATGGGTCATGCTCTGGCGGTCCAAATTTTCTAACGCGCGTCCATAGGCGGAAGAGATCTGCAGCAGATTGGCCATGCGCTGAATATCTGGGCTCACATTCGCTCCACCGGCGTGGTAGAGCGCTGGATTGAAAAACAGAACATCGCCTTTTTTGAGCGGCACTTGCACGAAATTTTCCTCAAAGAAGGCGCGAAACTCTGGCATGGTGAAGGCCAGATAGCCATGGCGATAGCGCTGACTAAACGGCAATAGCTTGGTTGGCCCGCTTTCAATTGGCATGTCCACATGCGCTATCGCCCCTTGCAGCGTCAGCACAGGCGAGAGGTCATGCACATGCGCCGGATAGCGCGCGGCGACCTCGCGTGGTTGAAATCCAAGGTGATAATCTCGATGTGGGCTTTGTGCCGCACCGCTTGGGCGGACCAGATTTACTTGCGCAGTCATCTGATAGTTTGGCCCAAGCCAAGCCTCGCAGGCCGCGTCAATCGCCAGGTTTCCAAAATATTGCGCAAAGACTTTTGGGTCCTGCTGGCAAAGTTTTTGCGCGGAATTCCAGATACGGTCATTGGCGCCGGAGGCAGCAAAATGATCGGCTTTCTCGCCTTGGGCGGCTTTTTCATCAGCTATGATCCGCTCATAGATCGCGCTGGCTGCGTCAATGCAACGGGTGTCTTGATAGGCATTCTTGAGCAGCAACAGCCCGGCGGAATTGAGAAACACATGCGCCCATTCGGCTTTTAGGGCACGGGTGTCACCGGTGAGATCTAACTGCGTGACATCATAGATTGGGATGTTGTTCTGGATATCATGGGCCTGCGGCACCTCTTGCGGGGTGAGGCTACGGCTCACTTGCTGGGTAAACTCTGCCAGATTGCAATCATCTGGGGAAAGATAGGCTTGCATCATGCGCTCCTTTTGAGTGTTTGCGTGCAGCTTACTCTGAAATGGCTTGCGCACTCCCTCAAAATACCTCAAAAACACCTCAATGAAATATCCGTTTCCCCTCAAGGAGATTGCTTTGCAATCAGGTCTGAGTTTGGCCACGGTCGATCGGGCATTGCATGGGCGCGCGCATGTCAGCGCACAAACGGCGCGGCGTGTGCAGGCGGCGATCGTGGAGTTGACGCGGCAAGAGGGGCAATTGGCTGCGCGGGGGCGGCGGATGTTCATCGATATTGTGGTCGAAGCGCCCAGAAGGTTTTCCGATGAGCTGCGTTGGGCTGCAAACCAAGTCTTGCCGAAATTTGCGCCCGCGGTCATTCGGCCACGATTTCACTTTGCAGAAGATATCGGACCGGCCAAAACCGTGGCAATTCTTGCAATGATTGCTAAGCGAGGCAGTCAGGGCATTGTGCTCAAGGCGCAAAATGTGGCGTCAATTCGCGCTGAGATTGACCGGCTGATCGATCTTAAGATCCCAGTGGTAACAGTCTTTACCGATTGCCCTGATTGCGCGCGTTTGGCCTATGTCGGGTTGAACAATACAAATGCGGGACGCACTGCCGCCTATCTTTTTGCCCAATGTCTCCAGGGGCGCAGTGGGGCAGTTTTGACCACTACGTCGCGCCGGCAATTTCAGGGCGAAGAGGCGCGCGCGCAGGCCTTTACTGCGGAAATGGCGCGGCTCTGCCCAGAGGTGACATTGCACGAGGCCAGTGGCGGGGCGGGCTTGGCACTTGAAACGGCGACCCGGATAACCCGTGCGGTGCATGGATTGGATCATTTGCTCGGTGTCTATTCAATGGGTGGGGCCAATGCGGCCATTTTGTCGACGCTGGTCAATGCGCAGCTGGAGCCAAAGTTTTTCATTGCCCATGACTTGGACCGTGAAAACCGCAGTCTGCTGCGTCAGGGCCGGCTGGCTTTCGTGCTACATCATGACCTCCGCGCAGATCTTGACCAAGCGGTTCAACACATCACCGCCTATCACAAGCTGCGCCCACCGGTCTTGGAAGCGGGTACCGCGGATGTGCAAATCATCACACCCGCGAATTGCCCTTGCGAATGACTCTTGTGGCGTTGCTAGATTTCGTGCCGGTCCGTTAGGTACATGGCGTCTGAATATGTGATGGCCAGGGATATATAGCAGCTTTGCTGCAGCTGCTTCTTAACCGCGGCTGCGACTGCGTAGCGTAGAGCGCGCGTGAAATTCGCATCCCGATGCGGTTTGGTCAGCATTGAAATCTCGATCAACAAATGGGTGTGGTTGCTGGCCTCGGCAGGATAGCTGCGACATTTGCAATCGCCGGAGGCGGAGTCATGGGCGAGAATGGTGTGTTCGATGGCCGCGAACATGGCTTGCGGGTCGAATGAAAGATCTGGCGAATATTTGAGATCAGCATGTGGCATAGTAAGCTCCTTTTGCGGAGCATTACACCGGTGATCTGCCCTTGCAAGATTGGAATTTTGCCCCTATACGCGGCCGTGTCCAAACGGCGGCAACAGTTGTGGATTATGAGCATCGCAGCAGGGTCGGCTTTCACCGGCCCTTCTTGGTGTTCGCAGTCCGCGTGGCGTCATGGGACCAATGCAACTCAAGACCGGCGGAGACAACCGCACGGCCAGAAACATAAACGTAAGGAATTAACGCCACATGGCAAGCGTAACAATGGAAGAATTCGAAGCCCTTTTGCAAGAAAGCTTCGAGATTGACACGCCCGAAGAGGGCACAGTGGTCAAAGGCAAAGTCATCGCAATCGAAGCGGGCCAAGCCATCATCGACGTCGGCTACAAAATGGAAGGCCGGGTCGATATCAAAGAATTTGCAGATCCCGGCGAAGCTCCTGTCATCGCTGTTGGCGATTCGGTCGAAGTTTTCTTGCGTGCAGCTGAAAACGCCAAGGGCGAGGCTGTCATCAGCCGTGAAATGGCCCGTCGTGAGGAA
>Ga0209532_1002185_pt1 | contig 14163 bp, 17 predicted proteins | sample COG_02_FD_184746 | JGI IMG/M metagenome (GOLD analysis project Ga0209532, IMG submission 184746) | Pelagic Microbial community sample from North Sea - COGITO 998_met_02 (SPAdes) (version 2) | ecosystem: Environmental > Aquatic > Marine > Neritic zone/Coastal water | place: Helgoland, sampling... | reverse complement strand
ACAACGCAGCGACAACGGAAGATCGATAAGCTCGGCTCACACGGAAGACGGCTCTGAAGACGACTACCAAAGTGTCCGAAGTGATGCCCAAAGTGTTCGGAGCGATGCCCAAAGTGTTCGGAGCGATGCCCAAAGTGTTCGGAGCGAGGTTTCCAACGCTTCTCGTCATAGCAAATATTCCCTTCACATGGACGAAGACGCCCATGGACGTAGTAGTGCGCATAGTCAGCCGCATGGACGCAACGAACGGGGCCGGGAACTTGCAGACGATCATTACGCCGGCGGTATGAGACGCCCGGTGCACCGGCAAAAGAGCGCTTACGAACGGTTGAAGGAGGAAGAGGAAAAACGCGAACTCTTGTTCAAGTTCGATCTTCTTCGGAAAAGTTACCCGTTGGGGAACATCAGAGAAGAGTTCAACATTCACTCCGATCTTGAAACGATAAAGGCTTCGTACGAGATGAACGTGCGCAGACTTTCCCTTGACTCGACGGTCGAAACATACAAGAGTTACATGATAGGCGGGTTTATGGCCACGGAATATGTGATGGGACATTTCATGGGACTCGACATGCAGGGCTTTACGCAGCAACAAATACTTCAGATGTCATCGTACGAGAAACTGTTGATTGAACTTGGTGAAAAGAGTTACGTCCCTGAAGGGGTATCGAAGTTCCCGGTCGAAGTCAGATTGCTCTTCCTGGTCGTTATGAACGCCGGCATATTCATCGCGTCTAAAATGATCCTCAAGAAAACCGGTGCAAATGTGCTCAACATGGTAAACAGCATGAACGGGCACACTGCGCCGGGCGGCGGAGGGGGTATGGGTGGAATGGCCGGCATGATGGCCGGTATGATGGGAGGGGGAGGGGCCCCTCAAACGGCTGCGCGCCGGTCAGCTCCCCCAACCAAACGGCGTAAGATGAGAGGCCCGGACATCAACATATCCGATTTGTGAACTGTCCTAAAAAAGACACGGTAAATAAATGACAAAACACATAAAGAACAGGCGAAAATCTAAAGGTAGATCAATCCGATCTCCCCGAAGGACGACGCGGAAGAAGACGCGGAAGAAGACGCGGAAGAAGACGCGGAGAAACAGTCGTCGTACCCGAGGTGGTTCGCCTCGAAAAAAGAGTCACCGACCATGCAAAGCAGGCACAATAGTCAACCCGGACACAGGGAGATGCGTCAGTAAACATGGACGTCTTGGCAAAAAAATGATCAAGGATATGTCTAAGCGCCGAGTATCTCCGCAAATAAAACATGAACGCTGGCTCAAATCGCTTGAAGGCAAGAAAAGCATCTTTGAACATGGTCTAGACCGGAGGGACGATGAAGAACGATGGATTGAAACGCAAGAGTTATTCGGGGACACTGCTCCACCAGGGGAACGAATTAGCCGGATAGAATGGGAAACTATTGGAAAACAAAGTGGTTATAGTCCAACACCCCATTCAGATGTATCTCTGGAAATAATGGAAGAATACATAAAAAATAGACGGAAACGCAAGCCGTCGCCTCGAAAAAGCAGATTTGACAAAGTGCTCGGGCGGCGAGATCCATTCACCGGTCAACGGACAGTATATAGTACCGTCGAACAATCGCCCCAAAAGATTCGAAGTCCGAAGAAGCCGAAGAAGCCGAAGAAGCGCGCGGTGCTCATGCAGGTAGCGCAAAAACCGAACGCGATAGACTGCAACGCCTTGCGAAAACAGTTGCAGGAACACTGCGGTGCCCCTACGGCTGTTCCGTTCGGTGGACCAGTCAAACTTCAGAAAGGTCTGCAGACGTTCAAAGACAGCATTGACTCAATCGAACAACGATTCAAGGATCAAACGGAAGAGGATATACATGATGAAGGCGAAGATATGGAATCGCTCACTGACATGTTGGAGTTGTTGGAAGAGCTGAGCAGTCAGAAAGTGACTGATCTTAAGAAGACACTGAAAAGAATGGGTCTCAAAACAAGCGGGAAGAAGCGGGAGCTCGTAGACAGAATTATCGAGCATGAGATGATGAAAAGACACGCAGAGGGTGCAGAGGGTGTCGTAAAGGGGGGAGCGGCAGCTACGTACAAGTATTGTTCAAAGTTGGCAATGGAGGGTTCCATGCATCCTGATAAATGGCTGAAACATTGCAGTGCGTACTGTCGTCGTGATGGGAATTCCGTGCATATGAGGAGAATATGCGGACCCCGAGGACACTCTCCCAAACGGAAACGTCAACGATCGCGTAGATTCCGACGATCACGAAGCCCCGAGACCGGGAAAAATCTCTTCGGCGGCACTCGGTCAGGACTTCGACCGCGTCGGAAACATATTAGTTACCGCGAAGATGACAATGAAAGTACGTCTAGCGACAGCGAGTTTGAACCCATTCTACGGAACAGTCGCCGGCGCATTATTGATGACGATGATGACGACGGGCTTACTCTCTCCGACCTGAGACGTCGATTCAATTTATTGGACGACGGGAACGACGACTCCGCTGTGAGCCAACTCATTCAGTTGGAAGCTCCGACGGGCTCAGTCAGTCAAGATTGCGGCAACCTGATGCCCGTCATCGACGATTATATCAATGCTATGAATGCTAGGATGGTGCAGGACCGGATATGCAGCAGATGCGAAGCGAAGGCGAACGTGCTTAGGAAACGCGAGGAAGACCTGTCGGAAAAAGTTAGAATTGAACATTCTAGTATTGGCCGTTCAGTCGCTGCAGTAGACACAGGCGACGACGATGACGGAGCCGATGCATCCCCGTTAATGTCGCGGTAGTTTTTTGGTTTTTTGATTGGTTATAATAAATGCCCCGACGTATGTATTACTCATTGAAAAAATCGTGCACGGGTCCAGCGTCAAATCTGTTCACCGTAACTCCGGAGAAGTATTGCGAAGATCCGTACCTGAAGCCGTTCGCCTGTAAAGCAGATTTTTGCGGCAAGTTCAGCATGGACCAACTCTGCCAGTATAACTGTATGAGAGCCGGATTCAACGGCCGCCCTGTACACTTCACTTATTCTAGACTGTCGGACGACAACTGGTGTTCTTCTGAAACATGCGGTGAACTTGGATGCAACGACCAACGCGTTCTCTGACTTGCTAAAAATAATCTTTTTTTTTATAGGCAGACATGCCTATAAAAATGGCGGTAACATACGAGATGAAGGCATCTATCCGTCGGGAAGTTGATACCAAGGGAAGCGGTTGGCTGGGGTTTTGTTCCGGCAACCGACCAAGACGAGTCCGAGTGACTGATTCAGAGATGGAGTCGTTAGGATGGACCGCCTGGAAATACAGAGATGCACCCACGTCGTGCCTAATGTGCATTTGGTACAATACGGACTCCGATGAATTTTCAACCGACGAACCGACTGACAAAGCTGGAGACTACGAACAATACACCCGAAAATGTCCAGGGTGCGACACAAAGCTCGAGTTGAGCTGGTGCAGTCAGTACTGTAGCAGATCTTGTATGTACAGTGACACGACGACTTCGACCGACGACGATGGTAACGTAGAAACGTATGAGGTATGAACAAGTATAAAAAGTATAAAAAAAGTATATAACTGGTTATGGTCTAAAAATGATTGATTTTTAGACCGGTCATGGTCACTACAATTTATATACCAGTCATTGAAAACATGTCGACAACATTCTTTTCCGATTCCGGTACTGAATCCGAACCAGACGTGTATCCGTATGCTGCTCGTCGTCGCTGGCGCGTGATGCGCGAACAACGTGAACGGAAAAAACCGGAACGTTACGTTGACCCGGAGTTCAACAAGCTGATGATGGATGATATCCCGGACGATGAGAAGAAAGCCGCGTTGGAAGACACTGATTTTTCAGACTCGGACGATGAAGATCTTCCAGACATCAAACAAGTCGATGATGACTTCGACATCGGAGAAGTTGCTGAATCCGAAGACGAATCCGAAGACGAAGCGGATGCCGACGCTGATGCCGACGCTGATGCCGACGCTGATGCCGACGCTGATGCCGACTCTGAGGACGACTCTGATGCCGACGCTGATGACGAAGCTGATGACGACGCTGATGACGACGCTGATGACGGGTACATCACGCCTGAAAACATCATCACATCTAAGCGGGTGCGCAAAAAACCGGACAGATACATCGATGCGGACTATGCAACGTTGGTCCTCGAAGATATCCCCGAGAATGAAATGGCTGCTGCACTGGAAAACGAGGACTTTTCTGACCAAGAAAATGCCAACGAAGAAAGCGATGATGAGTTTGTACCCGGGTCGTCTGAGGAGGACGACGATACATCGGATGAGGAAGCAACGGATACCGTTTCGACGCATGTGCTTGCCGTCCGAATCCAAGCGTTGTTCAGGGGGTGGTCACTCCGGGACTGGAACAACCAGATGATGAAATGGGACGCTGAAACAACCGGATGGCTTCCCAACGATCTGTGGGAAGCTGAGTACGGCCCCAATGGAAAATACCCCGTTCGAAAGCCTAAAAAGTAAACCGTAAAAACATACAAAAAACATAAAAGCCCCCTTGCACTAGTCTGTGCAAGGGGGCTTTTTTGCGTTTAAATGCACGCACACCGGTCGCCTCCAAGTCAGCAATACATGGGCGACTCATCGTAACACCCGCGTGTACCACCAGGGCAGGTGAACGTTTTTCCATCCTTGCACCGGTGCACTTCGTCGGCGCCAGGTCTTTTTTCGAGCGGCTGTGCATGGTTTCCCCATCGAGCCGCCCATTTTTCCCTGTTCATTACACTCATCTGTTTGGAGATTATATCTTCCCGTTGTTCGTTCGAGTCTTCTATCCAACTCAGACCGCCAAGGTACGCGCATCTGCAAAGGTTAGTTTCAAGGCAGTTTCTGCATTTGACGGGGATCCGCGCGTACTCCGGTTCGATTGCATTCATAGGCGTCACGTCGGCTGACCCAAACACTACCGCCTCGTTTTGGAAGACCGGCGATATGAATGGACCGCTTGTATTTTTATCGGTATAATAGGTGTACTGTCCTTTTGCAATGTCCTGGTAATTTTGGAAACCTGTTTTCCATGCGTTCAGGTTAGGGTTATACACATTTTCAGGACCAACGCTAAAATCGATCGGCTTTGAATCAAGGATGAGCGAGATATTTCCCGTGCGAGGATTTTTCAGGCGCGCGTCGGCAGCCGTCCATCCGTCTTTCTCAGGTTTTGGCATCCATTGCGCTTCTCGACGATAACCCATGCATGGGTTGTACTTGCCGTCTACGGAACAAAAGTTCCGCGCCGTGTTCATCTTGACGAGCTGCGGGTTGAGGAACGTAATGTCGCAGCCGCTCAGGGTCCCCCCCGATGGCTTCGGTTGACACGGCCCTATTCCGGCTCCGAATAGATGTTCGCCGTATGAGTTTGGATCATACTGACAGTTTTTAATAGATAGACTGCTAGTCATTTATTGTATGTTTAAAAAATTGGTTCCACGCTATAAATGACAAAATGGTCTAGCATATCAAAACAAGACGGGGTTGATTACAGTGACTTGCTCAACAAACTTCGGAGTTCAAGAAAAGTAGTCGCAACGTCATCTGTTTCTGGCGGAGGGGCATCGGGCTCGAACGGTCTGTTGTCAACGTTGAAAAATCGGTGGTATATTGCTGTCGGGACAGTCGCGTGCATAGCACTCGCCGGCGGTGGATACCTGTGGTATCGTAAGCGCGAGTCGAATCGCCGTTTTCCAAACGTAACAGAGTTCAGAGACAGCCGACTTCCCCTCCTTCCGTCCGTGCCACCATCGCAACGCAATGCACCATCGCAACGCGACGCTCAACAACCGCCTGTCCAACAACCGGCCGGGCAACCTCCGCAACCGGCTGGTTTGCCCGTGCCATCTGACGAGCCGAGGGTAAAGAAGGTGTGGGTTCATCTCATCATATTTGGAGGCCTTCTGGGCGCGGCGGCTCTGATATGGTTCAAGTTTTCGGGTAAAAAAATACAAAGTAATTTAGAAGCAGTGATAGAGTGAGAAACGCTGCGAATTTTACGCCGATGGAAATGATGGTGTTCTTGAGGGGCAAGCGGACTGCCGTAATACAAAGCATGAGTATTGAGTTGAGTAACGATACCTTTGCTGCGGATACTAGGTTGTTCGTTTTGGAAGGTGTTCGGGCCTCTGGAAAACATGTATCTAGTACACGCATTGCATCCATCGAGAGCGCGGCAGGCGGTGAAACCGGGAGGGTAGATATCAAATTATGATCCATATTTGTTATATATGTGTTTGTCATCATTCTTGATTCATTTAAATCAAGAATCTTTCGCCTGTAATAAATGAGCAAATACATGTCGACAAATCGAACGACTTTTTCCCATCTGGGCGGGGGGTGCGGGCCCAACAATGATCCAAACGACACCCAAATAGGTTTCCAACAGTGCAATCCCGTCGAACATTACCGTGACAAGAGTCGCCAAACCTCTCATGCATACCATTGTCTAAAGCCGAAAGCCGAAAAAAAGTGTTTAGTTCCGGGAAGCGACGACCCGGAAGAGTCCAACCGGTTGAAGAAAAAAATGTACGACGAGCTGTGCGGTGACCTGGTCAAAGAACTAGCGAAGGCTAAGGCCGACTATGAGTACGAGATTGCCAAAGAGAAGCGTATGCAAAATCTTGTATACGCGGGATTTGCCTTCATCGCGATCTTACTTCTTATATTCGTCCTAGTTCTATCCGCGCCGTCCGGAAAAAAAAGCAAAAAGGCGTCTGTTCCCCAGGCGGTTCCCCAATCGGCTGTTGGGTCGGGCCGATCAGCGTTCCCGACCATCACGTCGTGTAAAAGTATAGATGTAGCTACAGGTTCATTCTACGACAAGTTGGTGTAAATAATAATCTCCAAGAATAAAGAATGGTGTCTATGTATCCATACTGTCAGCCAACTGACTACAATCAAACCCCTTTCATTCCCTATCCCGAGAATCACCCTTGTGTACCGTGCGGGCCAAGATGTCAATCAAAGCTGGGGGAACAGCTCCGATGCATGGGATATACAAAGTTTGCGGAGATCGTCCGCATATCGGGCCTCACAAATTTAGACGATCGGGAACTGACCGTGTTTGTGCCTCCGGACAGTAACATCCCGGATGGATTTGTAAGGTCTTGCGACCGCCTTCTCGCAACAAACATCGTCCGATCAAGTCTGATGGAGCGGAAGATTCCGAAGTACGTGTTCGCGCAAAGCGACAACGCCTTCTACCGTACCATGAACCCGTTTTACCATGCGCACATTAAAACGGATCGGACAGGCAATATGACGATTAGCACGATACCTGTGTTGCGCAGCGATATTACCGATGGAAAGCTGTTGGTATTTGAGGTCGAACAACTCGTCGATCCACCAACCTTTACATAGACGTTTACATAGACGTTTACATAGACGTTTACATAGACGTCGCACAAACGTCACATCACGATGCACGCGCTGGTTTTAGGATCGCACAAGTATGAGCGTCGCCAACATGCTTTCACCCATTCAATGAGATCTTCTATCGTCATAAATATCGGAAGGAGAGTTAGCATTTTTATCCCTCCGATGTGTACTTTTAATACACTCCATTAGATCCAGAACTGTCTGGTCGCATGAACGGGGTGTGAATGCGTTAAGGCATTGAAATAGCTGGAACATCTCGATCGAACAGGGATGAGTAGATGGTGTAATGATAGAGTTCATTGAGTTGTTTGGCTAAGATGACTTGTGTATAGGTAGAAGTGTAGACAGGCGTGTAGACAAGCGTATTGCTTTTTCATATGTGAAAAAGCAATTAATCAGTTAGGTATTCAGTTAGTTATTCAGTTGGGTAAGTAAGTATACTCATGCTTCCATTTTCATGTTCCCTCCGGTAGTCACGTCCGCTAGAACTGGGTAACTGGCCGAGTTAGAAATGCCGCACGCATTATCTACGTCAGAATCCAGATACATGTACCCGTCTATTCCCCATGTCTTGTCCCATGAATTACGGATGATCCAGTAATTCTTCTTTACTCCATTGAAAGAATCGTGTCCGTAACCTACTAGGACAACCCCATGATCCATTTGAGACGGGTCGGACGAACATCCATCTTCCCCTGGGGTGTAGACCCCTCCGGAATATACTTGCCAGTCGTAGTTTGCATCAACTCCAATCGAGATTGGGCCTACATGCACCAGCGCATCCTTCAAATCAGCATCCGAACCGGCTACAATGTCTTTGTGTCCGATGATGCCTCCGTATCCTGGACCGTCGTTTTTGAACTGGCACGTGCCATCCATGCCTGTGTACTTGTAAACAGACTCCAGATCGTCATTCCCATTCTGTGACTGGACCATGTACGTAAATGCTGCATCCATAAGACCGCCGCCGCACCCGTAACAGCATCCGTCTACATTTTGAACGCAATCAACCAAGTCCTGTTCGGAAAAGGAAATCAACTTTTTGTTTTTGAGCGCGTACTGGCTTTCAAGCGAACCGATAGCTGAGAATGCCCAACAACTTCCACACTGAGCTTGGTTCTTTACCGGGTTGACAACATTATTAGTCCGCCAGTCGATGCTTGATGGGAGATGGGTGTTGGTAGACACATGCATGTCGCGATCCGCATACTTTGCACCGAGAGGGAACATTCCGTTCGCCCAGCTGTTAAACTCGTCGGCGGTTTGGTCGGCAAAACGGTTAGTATCAGCAACCCAGCTACTGTGCTGCACATTTCGGAGAGTTACGTAGTCATTCGTATCCGCCCAGATATTGAAGCGGACGAGTTCCTCGGTCGGAGTCGGGTAAGATACATTATAGCGGTTCTTCCATGATATAAAACGTTCGACGGTCACATCCGGCGACAACAGAGTAGCAGCGGCGCCAGAAAGCATGTTCGCAACAAGTGCAACACTGGTAATAGTAGAAGTGATGGTAGAAGGGTTGATGATCATTTTTGTCAGTGATGACGCACCAAAGTAAGTAATCGTTTTTAACGCCAAACCGGAGGCATCTTACTCCATATACAATCTTCCATATCTGGATACCCTTTTATATTCAAAATCATACAGTCTTCATATGCATCTAATACCTTAAACATGCAAAGCATTGCCATAGTAGGTGTGTTGGTTGACCCGACAAAGGTGAGAATGCCTCCATCGCCGATATCCCAAATATACGTATCGCTTTCCGGACGAGTTGGCAGCAATCTAATATCGCTGAACTGCATGCGTAACCCATCATTCAGCATGTGTTCTCGGTTCAGATCGTTCAATGTAAACCAGGAAGCTTTATCTTTGCCCATGATGCGGACCCCGGTGCAAACATCATTTAGCATCATAATGGAGGCAGCAAAATTATGGATAGACGTCGGGGAGCTTCCAATTGAGGCGTTCAGATCTAACAACAGTTTGTCCCAGAAAGCGGGTCCTAATTTTTTCACGGCAAATGTTATGCTCATGATACGATCCATTCCAACAACACTTTTAGTTACACGTTCAACATGATCGGTAAGTTGTTTAGTTGATATCATTTTGTCTCCATATTTTGATGCTTTAACATAAATGACATCTCCCAAATACAAGTCGCGGCGTCGTTCGCCCAAATACAAGTCGCGGCGTCGTTCGCCCAGACGCAAGTCGCGGCGTCGTTCTCCCAGACGCAAGTCGCGGCGTCGTTCTCCCAGACGCAAGTCGCGGCGTCGTTCGCCCAGACGCAAGTCGCGGCGTCGTTCGCCCAGACGCAAGTCACGGCGTCGTTCGCCCAAAAAAGTGACCATAAAATATAGAGGGAAAAGTCGGCGTGTTCCCGCCCGTTATGTGCAAGGGTTAAAGGGAAAAGATTTGAAGGCTCAGATAAAGTCTATTTTCCTGGGTCGAGATCGACCAGCAACCAAAGCATCGAACAAACGTTCTAAATGGACGACAGCGTTCGAACGCAAATACGGCGTGCCGATCACCAACAAGTCATGGATAAGTACAAATATCATTACTCGCGCAGGCATAGAAAAAATACTCGACAAAGGTCGCGGTGCATATTATTCGTCTGGAAGTCGTCCGAACCAGAGTCCGGACTCGTGGGCATACGCGCGTCTGGCATCCGTGATAATGGGTGGACCCGCTCGTAATGTCGATGCTAACATATGGGACAAGTATGCGCGGACGAAGAAGAAGAAGACGAAGAAGCGGGTAGTCGGAGGCGGGATAATGACAATTTTGCAGTACGACAAAATATTATTGCCGGCCGATACGATCAATAAATGCATGGCATACATAGATGGTTTAGATCATGAGGTCGGGGGCGTGTTTAACACCGATAAAATATTCGGCAGCTACTTCAACACAATCAATCTTGAATTTCCATCGACGGTTACGCACGGACCATCACCGAATGTGTTGGCTACGGGTGTCTATTATGATCCAATACAGGGTAAGTTCATGCCCAAAACCAAACGCGCCGTACGGTTCAACTTCAACGTCGATCCAGGGCCCGGTCGTTTCAGCTTTCATACTCATCCTGCGATCTGCATGGAAAATCACGACTGCATCCTTGCATGGCCATCGGGCGGTGACATGATACACACCTTGTCATCCCCGTCTCTGTGCGTTCATTTTGTGTTTACAGTAGAAGGAATTTACACCATACATGTTGCGCCCGCCTTTCGGGTAGCCTACTTTGAATATTTTACGCAAGATTGTCGTAATCGCATCAATGCCGTCCTCGGTAATTTGTTCGGGCGATACGAGACAGCCAGAGCTCGAGGGGCGCATACGGGCACTGTAGGCATGGTCGACTACACAAAGGTGTTTACTACCCGGAATCAATATCTTGCGGCCGCTAACTCGATCACGATGAATAAGCTTTTTCCATCGCTCTCCCCTGAAATTATAGCATGCTTGCAAACGATTCCTGTCGGGCCGGATAGTTTGACTCCGGATACAACCCTGTTCGATGTCGGATTTTCTACCTACGAGAATGCAAAAGGAGGGGTTGCCCTTCCGCCTACATTCTGCTATGGACTTTAGACGTTCATAGACGTTCATAGACTTTCATAGACTTTCATAGATAATATATGTTCAAATAAATGCCCCGAACACTGTGTCAACAAAAAAACAAGGTCCTTGAGATTGTATCTGGTTGGCCTCACAAGCCGTGCGGAACATCGTCTCGCGGCGCTAACTATCTGATGGGTCAACCTCCTAACGATTTGAATCGCATGGGAGAGGCGTGCGTCTCTAATGGCATGTATTCTCTCGGTTACATACATACGTATCCAAACGAACGCCGCAAACAAGATCTGTGCAATCAGTCCATTGCGTCTATGTGTCTTTGCAACGCGTACGACGTCAAGTGTCGACGCAACATGCCTGTTGCCTTGATCGATAAATACTGCAAGGTGCTTATGAGTGAAAGTGCTAAAAAGCACAACGACAGCACAGTTGCACTTCCTGCGTTATACCCCCTTCGCAATGCTGAATACGAAGGCTGTCAGGGATGTCGAGATTGTGAAACCTCAGAGTACAATAAGCACGTGTGACCGACTCGGACTGGTAAGTTTTGAAAAAATACATTCTTTCAAAACACTTCACTTCCCCTCAAAACAAGCTGGTTTATCGTTTGGCTTCTGCTTCCTTTCGGTTGTACTCTCTTATGGCTTCGTCGCGTCTTAATTTTTGCTGTTCAGCCTCCTTTTGCTTGGCGTACTCTAGAGATCCGACTGGAAATTCATCGTACGGCTTGGGCGGTATTTTTTTGCGCTTGTTTCTATTGTATCTGTTGTACTTGAATCGTGGCATTTTTGTATATATTTTCTACGTTTTTTAATGAATCGTTTTTAACGACCAATGGCCTTGTGTCTGCACTTACCCGAGAGAGCCATGACAACGAGCGCTACGAGGAGGACTCCGACAGAAATTTTGAGGCCATGTTCGCAGTGCGGCACATGCATGTTGAATTTTTGGGCGACGCACGCCGCGCCGAATCCGAGCGACAGAAGGAGTGTTACGCGTGCGACTGCATCTACACCGCCGCATACGACTCTGCGCAAACGGCTGCGGGTGTGCGCCCGTTTGCTGCATGCAATCGAAGATACAATTACTGCGACGGCAAATGTCACAAGCGACAGTTTGAGCCCGTGACCGCACTTCGGGATTTTAATTTTGAAGTGATGAGCAGCGCATACAGAACCAAACGCGATTGCCCCCAACAGCGCCAGCTGTGCAGCTACGTCAAGCGCATTGCATAATGTTAGATAAGATGATAAGTTCATTTATTTATACATATTAAAAAATCACCCTTTTCTATTTTTCTTCTTGTTTTTAACGGGCGCTGCGTCACTTTGTTTCTTTTCTGTTTCTTCGCGCACGGTCGTCGGCGATCGAGGCGTGAATGCCATGTCGAACTGAGCGGAGAGAGTAGGGCTTTTCACATTTTCGGATATAGGAATAGGCGTCGACTTGTTTTTTTGAACGACCGGGCCACTATCGAGGTCGTTGTCCATGCTCGCCAGACGGGTTTCGACTGTCTCGACGAGGGTATCCAGATCGCAGGTGAATTTAAGATCGTGTCTGTATGTGCTCTTCAGATTGTTCACCCCTCTGAGGGACGCGGCTATATCTTGCTTCAAGATGACCCCGAGCTTCTTCTTGTACCTGTCACTGCACGTAGAGTACATGGAGTACACCGAGAATGCATCGTCTATTGTTTTCTTGACAAATGCCAACGTTTTGTTCTTGTTCTCGCCTTCGACAAACCTGAGAAACGGCGTGATCCACATGTCGGGCTGGACACTGATGCTCGCCGTATGAATTTTCTCTCCAGAGTTCACATTCTTGAGGAATTTGAGCCTTGCTATGATTTCGGATGGTTCCATTTATTACTTGTAATACTTTCTGGGGGTCCGGGGTCCTAGCTTAAAGAACACTTTGGTTCGATACAAATGACCGTAAAGACGTATAAGATAGGAAAGGTGATGCAGCTCATAGAGCTCAATGTCGGAGAAAACGTAAAGTTCGATATCGATTTTTATTGCAAGAGTGTAAACGGTAAAGATTTTCAGTTCAGAGTCCTCGACCAAACTATGCTCGATACGAAACAGATCGGTGACTACCAACAAACAGCAGATGGTGAAATCGGGGGGAATATTACATCCAACGAAGGCGATACGCGCGTATACTATCTCGCCCTGAAAGCAGACGAACTGCTCGATGTCAACGTATCAATTGTGCGCAAGGAAGTGAAGGAATCTCCTGAACAGGCGGAACCTCCAAAAGTTCCAGAAGTCCAGGAGACTGTTGCGGTCCCCTCTCCCGTGCGCGTGCAAAAAAGACCATGGTTAAAATGGGTGTTGATTGGCGGCGCGGTTGTCATCTGTCTTTTGTTCGCATGGTACATGTTTGGAAGTTCATCACTTGTCACTAAGGGTGGCGGTGCGACGAAGACGGTGACTGAACCTCCTAAGCCAACAATCAAGACAAATGTGTCAGGTGTGTCGGGTGTGTCGGGTGTGTCAAGTGTGTCTAACGCCCAGCCCCCCGCGCCATCCCCGGTTGACCCCGTCAAGGTGTCTGCGCCTAAAAAAGGCGACCTGTTGGCACGTCTGAGAGATATGCCTGGATCTTCAAATAAAAAGTGAATACTAAGTAAATGACCGTACTTACAGTATTTGAAGATATAAAACAAAAGGTCACGACAAAGTTGGAATCAATGGGAATCCAGCCGTACGAGGCGGTGTTTGGTGCGGCTATAATTATCTTGATTCTGATCCTTGTTCTGCGCCCGGCCCCTAAGAATTACGGCGATGAGACGGCGCGGATCAGCAACCTGACCGATCGTTGGCTCACCGCCGTATCTGTAGAGAGATCAGCAGAGAAAACCTCCGCGTTATTCTGTCCCGATGCGACTTTATTGGGCACGGTGAGTCAACGCATACGAACGGGAAGTTCAATCATGTCCTATTTCCAGTACTTCACGTCACTTCCGAACATACGGGTTATATCAAGGAGCTACACGATCCAACTAATCGACGATGGAAACATCGCGATAAATAGCGCGATCGTAAGATGGCACTGGGATGGGTTGGATGCACCCATCGACGCGCGCATGACATTCATCTTTTCAGGGGACTGTATCGCCCAGCTTCATTCATCCGTAATGCCGGAGAGGAACGATGCCCTTAAACAG
>Ga0209532_1002180_pt1 | contig 14190 bp, 23 predicted proteins | sample COG_02_FD_184746 | JGI IMG/M metagenome (GOLD analysis project Ga0209532, IMG submission 184746) | Pelagic Microbial community sample from North Sea - COGITO 998_met_02 (SPAdes) (version 2) | ecosystem: Environmental > Aquatic > Marine > Neritic zone/Coastal water | place: Helgoland, sampling... | reverse complement strand
CGTCATCCAAGGTCTTAAAAGCCCATCCACCTATCACCACCACGCATAAACTAATCCATATCGTAATCAACACAATACTCGATAAACTCAACATCACGCATCACCTCGCATCACTACGCACCATACTATGGAACTCAACACCCCAATGTACAACAATACCGTTATCAAAATATTTACCGAACTCATCTTCTAAATTTCCTCATTCTAATGATACGACGTGGCATTCTCACACCACTATACCAATGTCTTGAACAATAATTTCTCAATATCAAGTTCATCTTTTGTCTCTTTGGGGTCCACCCATTTTCTTCCAAGGTGTTCGTTCATCTTTCCATTTTTCAAAGTTGTTAATTTGTTTATTGATTCCTTTATACAACTCGTGCATTGGTTTTCTTTCTATTCTTGTTTTATCCATAATCTTTTGTCTTTTTACTAAATCCTCTCGGAACTCTATTTCACTATCCATTGCGTCATAGTAATCTTCTTGTTGTCTAAATATCATTGCTTCTTCTTTCGTTACTCCATTTGGTTTTGTTCTACCACCATTCCACATTGTTTTCTTATCATTGGCCATTCTCGTTATCCTTTGTAATTATGATTGATTGTTTTTATAAATTGAATACACAACCCAACTCGTTATCATAACTACCAAAAATAACGAAGTCGTCATAGTGGTAATCCGTTTTTGTCTCGTAAATAAGGGTGTCCAAATTCTTCGCGTTTCGTCGTATTTTTCGGGACAATCTTTGATTGGTCCGAAGTGATACGCGTCTTTGCGTTAACTTTGTTTTTTTTCTTCGTCGCGATATCTATCAAACCGGACATTATGACGATTGGAAATATAACCAACCAAGATATCATAAATACTATCTTGAGCGTTACTTTGCGGGCTAAACTTTGTTTGGTGGAATTGTGTTTCATCTCTATTAATATATATGTATATACTGAATAAAAATGTAAACTATTTTACGATTTTTGAATTATTTTAATAAAAGTTCTCAACACCGACTGGTTGACCAAATGAATAGTCGTATTCAAGGGCGTCTTGACATTGTATATTATTATTTAGAATTTTGATTATTGATTCTGTTGGATTTGGACCTTGTAATCTTGTTCGACATAACTCTATATTGTCTGGCATTATGTCTACTCCGTATGTTGTGCTTAGTGCTTGTTCTAATGTACAACCACTTCGTTCCATTTTTCTTATCACAACTTCTACCAAGAATTGTCCGTCTCCACAAGCCGGGTCTATAAATTTTTGATTTTTATCCAACCAAATAGATTCATCAAATTCATCTAAACAAATTTGAACATCTTTTGTTTTGGTGAATACTTCAGAAGTTTGTTTAACTCGTACTTTATCTCGTTCAACACCAGACATATATTCAAAGTTTCTAGCGTGTTCTATGTATTTAGATAATTCCATCTGGTATAACAATTTTAGACAATAGTGCTTTACTATTGGTTCCTGATGTTCGTATTGAGTTTAAGTAAGATAAAATATCATTCTCCACTATCCAATTTCTTAGTAATTTAGCTATATCTTCAGACTCAACTTCCAAAGATACTACACTAAAACATACGGAATATTCGGGACTGGCTATTTTGACGGCTTTCCCACCACCCTTAGTTGGTAAGATTACCTTCCACTTTCCAAAAGATGTATCTTCAAAATCGTCATAAGTCCATTCAAATTCATCAGTTTTGTAACTACCAAGAGCTTTAATAACTTTGAATCTACCACTATTAGTTAGTTGATTTAAATATCTGTTTCCATTTTTCCACAAGTCCCCGAGTGTAAGTTTGGAATTATCTATCGATATAGTGTCATCAATAGTTCTTCCCAAAGCAAGTTTGTATTTTTTATCTAACTTTATTTCTTTAGTTTCTATGTTGGTTGAATAAGTGAAGTAATCAGATTCATACTCAGAGTCTATCAATACGGTACAAGTATATATGTTTGAATTTATATCAAAGATTGGTTTTGAATGATTTGTTATTTTTCTTAGGTTTTTGTTTTTTATAATTTCATTTTGAAAAGTTGATGAATCATATTTGGCATGCAAAATATAACAAGATTTTTTGAATTGATTCATTAGTTTTATAAAATCATTTCCAATGTTAATCATTCCCTTTTGACTATTTTCATTTTTCGTAGTAAATGGTATATTACCGACTACCACATACTCGTTAAGTTTACCTATTTTCTTCATAATATAGTTTTTCCATTTTTTTCTTGATTTATATTTCTGATATTGTTTGGTATCGAACAAAATTGTTTTGAGTCCAAATTTACCGAAGCTGTTTCGTATAAAACCATAGAATTTTCTTTCTCCAGATATAAATATAATATTATTTAGTGAAATACCAAGTTTTTTTAATACCACTACAAATTCAAAATTAAAAAACACCACATACTTTTGATTTTCATTAACATTGAAATCTTTTAAAATTGAATAAACATCTCTAACATCTATTTCATATGGAAGAATACTATGTTTTTTGTCCGAATGTCTTCTGATTAAGTCTTTTGTATAATGCCTAAACTTAGTATCTTTATCAATTTCTTCAATTCGCTGTTCAAAGTTGTTCATTAAATTAATTTTCTAATATTGTTCCAAAAATTTGGGTTATTATCTACTATGGTTTTTATATCATTGATACCAAAGTCTTTTACTTTATTTCTAAATTTATTATCAGATGTTTTATTATTTAGTCCTTTTGCAGAAGTAAAAATAAAATGTCTATAATTATTACCTTTACCAAACAAAACTCCTTCGTGTAAAGCTTCTGTTACCATACTATCCAACCCGTCTTTTTGAGCAGTTAATAGTTTGGTTGGATTTTTTCTATATTTTATCTGGATTGCACATTTTTCTCCTTTAATGTTTGTTCCATATCCGTCAACACCATAATCATCTTTTGATTGAACTGGTATATAATTTGATATACCAAATCTGTTATCGTTTTCTGTCAATTGAATAAATCCCTCGATAAACAACTCAAATCCATCACCCAAGGTGTCAAGATAATCTCTACCAACTATTTGTTGTAGTTCTTCTGCAACTTCGTGTAATCTTTTATCAAATCCTTTCCAATCAATTACTCCGTCAAATAGTTTTATTGTTTGAGTTCTATACTTTCTTTTAAATAAATGTTTTATCATTTTTCATCTCCAAATAATTCATTAAAATATTCTATTACTACTTCATCAGTAGTGTCAAATCTATCATTTGACAAACTGGCGGTTTTTTCACTTTCAAGTTCATATTTGATTAACCAGTCATCTATGAGCTTGCCCTTTACAACTTTCTTACTATCATCATCAAGTAAATCTTCCATTTCTTCATTTTCAGAAATACCTCTAACTTGTTCAATAGTTATATCTCTTTCCGGAACAAAACCATATTCTCTTAAATTTTCAATCATTTCATAAATTGTATTTGATTGTGATTTATTTATATCATTATACTCGTGAACAATTACATATGAGTATGGTTTTACCCAATCTTCTCTATTGTCAGTTGTGATTAAACCTTTTTTTAAATTTTCTCTATCTTGTTTATGTAGTCTTGCACTTCTTCCGTAATTCTGAACAAACTTGTCTAATTCTGGTGAATTAAAAAATGAAACTCCACCAAATCCTGGAACATCAATACCTTCTGACAAAATATCGAAATGTAAGCAAATAACTTCTTTTGAGTCATCTGCACCACAAGATTTAAGTAACTCTAACCACTCTGGTCTTCTATAAACTTCACCATTATACCAGTTGTCTACTCTTTTATTTGACCCGATAACAAATATGTGAACACCTTGTTGTATTAGTTCTTTTGCTTCTTTACTTTTAATAAAGTTTGACATATCATCAGTTCCACGAGTTTTGATTAATAATTTATTACTAACTTTATTATTTAACTTTTTTAAGTTTATCCAATCTTGATAAACAATCTTTGAAAAACTTTTTCGTAAATCTTCTTCTGAAAAATCTTCAAGTGAAGTAGATACAATCATTCTTGGTGGAACAATTATTCCTCTATCAATCGCTTCCCTTGGTGTCATCACATATAATTTTTCTCCCCATTTATCTTTTTGATTCATACCGATAACATTTGCGTTTTTTGCTGTCGCTGTAAAGTGAAATTGTTTTATGGCCGATTTATCATCTATTTGATTACTAAATTCTTCACTAACCATATATTGACACTCATCATTTAACTTAACATCAATTGGTAAATTGAGTTCATTTAACACACTTTTAGTTAAGTGTGCGGAGTGATATGTTTGAATTACAATCAATGGTCTTTTGTTTTTTTTAGAAAACTCAACTTCTTCCTTTATCTCTTCTGTTGAAGTTGTAACTCTTATATCTCTCCAAGGTAAATTTTCATTATATAAATTTAATAGTCCGTCTTCGTCAATAGAAGTTCCAGAATGAACAATTAAATAATCACAAGGAACTTCAAATTTATTTGTCATTTCAAAAAATTCTTTTAAAATCTGATATGATAGTAGTATTCTTGGAACATTTACAACATAGATTCCACTTTCATTATTGTCTTTCTTTTTTAATATATCATCAAGTCCAATTGCAATTTGAATATAAGTTTTACCAGAACCGGTTGGAAGAATAAATATTCCACGTTTTTCTTTCAATGAAGCATTTAAACACTCAAGTTGGTGTGGATAAAGTATTTTTTTTAATTTACTATTCATAATTTATATAACCCTAATATACTAAATAATTTTCACTTTGTCAAGCTTTTTCTTGGATAGATTTGATATGTTTGCAAGTCTTATTACCTCTGGAAAACTTATATGCAGGACAACTACATTCCCATTCCAATGTCATAGGGTGCATTCTGATATCGTAAGATTTACCATTGACTCTATAATGTTTCCAACCTCGTTCATCTGTGTAGGTTCCATTAAATATATTCATTGCGTATGATAATGTATCCATTAAAATGGTAACTCCTCGTCTGGCTGTTTATCATACCAAACATACATTTCAACATATCTTTTTGCTTGTGGTCTTGATGTTGAATTTTTGATAAAGTTTTCTGATTGTAATACTCTCAACATTTTTTTCATATGATTGATTAATCCGAAATCGTGGTCTTGGATATATGGTTCACCTTGTTCATTAAATGCAATATACATATCAAACTCATTTGATTTTGCCAAGAATAATAATGCGTCCTCTTTACACTCTTTACTTGATAAGAACTCCAGAAACTTTTCGTCTTTTAACATTCTTTTCAATTGTTTAATTCTTTTTCCGTATTGTTTTCTATTATACTCGGTTGCGGCGTAATAGGTATTATATCTATTTAACCACGATTGTTGTTCTGTTGGCATTAGTTATCTTGACTCCTAATAAGTGTAAACAATGCCAATGCACCACACAATGTAGTTAATCCTATTGATACTATATTTTCTAACATTTTACCTCATATTTGTTGGTTGTGATATGACCCACGCCATACCGATTAATATTAAAATTGTTACTATTGTTTCCATTAATAATTTCTCCCGTATTTATCGGCATTTCTCATTGCCCATAGTGTGAACGCTAATAACCCTATTCCATATACGATATATCCTAAAGTTTCCATTACGCAATCCCCCATTCATAGAGAAACGCCTCTATTTCTGCTTCTGTTAAATCTGTTGATAGTATTTCTACTAAATCACCTAATGTTATCATTGGTTCTGTCATATATCCTCCTAATCTTCTAAATAATTAACTGAACAATCGTTTACTGAATATTCTCTTTCAGACAACCTAAATTCTTTATTGACCATTTTTGGAACTTTTGATGCGATAGTGTCTGCGAACCACCTTGCGTCCTTATTCTCATTTATAGTAGACCTCTCTCCACAACCTTGTTCATCTACATATATTTCCATAGTCATATTTACCCAATATCTTTTTGCCATATTAATTCTCCTTTTCTAATTCTTTTTGTAATTCATATAATGTCGCTTGGGCACTATTGATATAAGTTTTACCCTCATCATTTGCTTGATAGTCTGGTAAAGTATTATATCCGTCGTTAATCTCTTGCTCTAATATTTCTAATAATTTTTTAATTTTTTCGTTCATTTTCTATCCTTCATAATTTTATTTATCATATAATCGTGCCACTCTATATAAGTATTCCACTCTTGATTGACAAACTCTCTAAATTCTTTTAATACTGATTCACTATTGATTAAGTTTTCAAATTCCTCCGGAGCGTCATCTCCGTCAGCCATATAACCCTCAATCGGCGCCCAACAACCACGACAAACGATACCGAACTCAGTACCTTTATCACTTGCACCGCAACAATTTGTAAATTGTCTAACGATTTGTTCGTTTGGGTCCGTAAAATTCTTTTCATACATAATTGCCATATAATCTCCTTTTAAATTCTATATAGTATACTGATAATAAATGATAATGTCAAGTAAAATATTGTAAATTTGTAAAATAATCATTACATTTCTAAAGAATCTAACCACTCTTCAATTTCTTGTGGTGTCATTCTTCCGTCTTCTTCGAGAGCTTCTCTTTGCTCTTGTCTTGTTTGTGGTCTACCCATATTGTAGACTGGTCCAATGCCAGTTTCGGCTTGGAATTCTTGGTCGTGTTCAGGTAGATTACCTTGATTTCTTTGGTTTTCATAACTCATACAACCCATAGCAAATGTTGCCATATCCATAATTATTCTGTCCTTTCCGTTATCATTACACCATAATATATGGCTAATAAACGAGAAAGTCAAGTGTTTTCTTTGTTTTTTTTGATTTAGTTTGTGAACATACCCCAGAAACTTTCTACGAGTGCAGCAATAACACCACCACCTATGATTCCACGCCACATAGTGGTGTTTTTTCTAAATTGTGTGTTTTGTTTTGTTTCTGCCCATAGTCCTGTTTCGGGATTGAATAGATTTTCTTTGATAAATTTGATATCTGTGTGTAACTCTTGTAAATCGCCTTTAAATTCTTTATGTAGAGATTCGACTCGTTTGTCGGCTTCGTCCATACGATATACAATTAATTCTAAGTGTTGTTTTTCTTGTTTAGTCATACACTAATAAATATAACTAATCAAAAAAAGTATCTATTTTTTAACTGGTTTTTTCTTCCAATTTCTTCTTTTTCTTGGTTGTGGTTTACCTCTTTTGTATGATTTAGCTAATTGACTTTTTAAAAGTCTTTTTTCTTCTTCTAATTCATCAATTTCTACCATATATTGTTTTATCTTTGGTCCTACGAATAATGATAATGCCATAACTCCACCGATACTACCTAACATAACTCCTAAATATATCCAACCTAAAATTTGTAATGTTTCCATTTTAACTCCTTAATATTATTGCTCCTGGATTATCATTCCAGAAGTCATCTATCGTGAATCCCTGTGCTTCACAAGTTTCACGAACTATTGTTTTCATTTTATCACTTTTACCTGTGATTATTTTAATAGGGAAATTTCCCATATTGTAATGGATAATCAACAAGTTTGCTAACTTATCCTCTACTTCTTCGTGTTTAAGTCCGTGTAGGTCTATTTCCGTCATCTTTCTCTACCTTAAACAAATTATCAAAACTTTCTTTGTCCAATCGTTTTTTCAATTGGAAGTATTGTTTTGCTTCTCTATCACTTTTAGTATCTACGGTATCAACTATTTCATTAATACCTTTTCTAACTAATTTATATTGCAATTTATTAGTCCTTTCTCGTATGTTTGTATTTTGTTTATCTTTACATTGAATATGTCTATTTCAAATTCTCCTACTTCACCACTATCTTGTATTATTTTTGGTAAGTTTACCAATATACCAACATTCTGTTGACTAACCAATAGTGGATTAAATGTAACTATAATATCGGTATCTTCAATAATATCAGCACTTATCCTGTCTGATAGATTGAAGTCTGTTGCTGGTTGTTCTTGTTCAATATATTGTTTTATCATTACCTCATCATCAACACTAACTTTACTACAATATGGTTCCAATTCACCGAATATATTTATACCACATCTGTCAGTTAAATTAAATCCTATGTTGTATTTTGGTGTAATGATTGGTTTTAGATATTCGTCGTGTTCAACCATAGTTCCCCATTTTCTAATGAAGTTTCTCGTAGAACGAACATTTTGTGCTAACCACTCATCAGTTTCTCTATTTTTCATAAAGACTTCTCCGTCAGGATTTCTTTTGGCGCCGTCTGCAAATCTACTACCTCTACAAGTCATATGATAAACACAACCTTCTCTGGTTTGTACTAATTTGTATCCTGCCAGAACAAATCTATTAAATATATCTGAATCTTCTTTTGATTGTGGTGCATACAATGGGTCGTGTCCACCAATCTTTTGGAAGTCCTCTTTGTAGATAGCCCAAGGTGCGAATATACCCTCGGTGGTTTCTTGTTCTGGTTTATATTCTTTACTAAACCAATTTAATAATTCTTGTTCTTTAAATTCTTCTGGTTCAATACCGAAGTCTTTGATTACTTTTTCAGGTCCTGCTGGATGTAATGGTGGTTCTATTCTTGTTCCACTCACAACCACACCTGGTTTGATGTGTTTTAGGACTTCTTCATCAAGACCTGGTAGTGCATACATATCTGCGTGATATATCATCACAATATCACTTGTAGCCATATTGACTAATGTATCGTATAGAATTGTGTGTCCTAATCTTGTTGGACCACTATTTCTATGTATTTTTACATTAGCATCTTTTTCTGCTATTTCTTTCATCCATTTCCAAGTTCCGTCATCTGAAAAATCATCTGCCATACATATCTCGTGTCTGTATCCGAGATTTTTTCTGATTGCTTCATATGACCATTTCAGGTATTTCAAGTTGCTCCTGCTGGGTTGAATGAATGATATTGTTTTACTCATTATTAAATTCCTTGTTTACTTTTTGAAAGTTTTCTAACCACGCCTCTTCTGAATAGTATTTGTTAAATAGTTTTCCTGTCTGTTCTGAACACTCTTGGTAAAAAAACTCATCATTGTATAATTTTTTCAGTATATTTTGTGCTCCTTGTATATCTCCTACTTCTACGGTAGTTTGTGGATGCAATAAGTCTTGAGTATCAAGTCCTGCGTATCCTAAACACGGCGTATTATGCCAACTTAAATTCATCGAAAAGGTTCCTGCGGCGTGGGTACGCATCATATGAATTCCTACTTTGTATTTACCACACTCATCAATCCAATCTCTCCAATTCATATAAGGTAAATAATTTATATCATCAATTAAATCTTCTTGTGGTTGTTTTCTACCCATTGATACATTGGTTATTTTATCGTCAACTGCTTGTGCAATTAAATAACTATCTAATCCACTATACCAACTTGTAAAATTACCACCCAGTATTATCCCATTTTTCTCTGATGTAGTCAACTGAGAATTTAGACCTTCTGGCAACATAAGAGTTCTCATCACTCTTACATCTTTACAACCCAATCCTTTGTAATATCCAATATCAGATTTGTTATGACACCAAACCCAATCTGCATTTCTTAAATTCTGAACAAATTGGAATTGTTGTTCTACTGAATAATCTTGGAAATACCAATGTGGTCCTTCTTGCATTACCACAACCTTATCACAATATTGTCTAAATGAATTTATATCTAAGTCTGGTCTTGTTTTTGGTATCGTAACTACTCCGACATCGTATTTGCCTTCTGGTTGTCTTCCATAAGGACACCAGTCTGCGTCCATCATTATTGACCACGCAATATCGTTTCTGGCATTATCAAAGTATCTATCTACTTTACCTACTATTTGACTTTCTGAAAAGAATACTACTTTCATTTTATATCCGATATTGTTTTAAAATCTAATTTATATTGTGTAGATAAATATTTAATTATTTCCTGAAAATGTAAATAATTTTTCTCGTCCCAAACATTATCGTTCCAATCTCCTTGAATGTGTGATTGAAACATAAAAGTTTCCCCATACAAACTGATATTGTTGGTTTCGTGAATTCCGTCTGCTCCTACAAAATATTGAGTTGGAAAATCTATCCCTTGATTTATTTGTTCGTGTCCTGCCACCCAATCAAAATAACTTGATACTGCGGTTGCTGCTTCTTGTGTTATTCCCCAACCTGGTGTTCTAAATCCTTTTGGTGTATGTCCACATTGTTCCCATACTGATAAACTCTCTTGTATTCTTTCTGTTGCTTCTACGAAATTTAACTCTAAGAACTCTTGGTCTCCCATTTGGTCAAATGTATATTTTTGAACATCGTGGAAATGTCCGTGATTTGCCAGTTCAACCCAATCAAATTGTTTCCAATACGACACCCAATCTTTTGTCAATTTATACTTGTGATGATAATAACTTGGGCAGAATAGGGTGAATTTAACGCCAAATTCATCATTTAACGCAGTTAAATAATCTACTTGTGTATCACCCTCACAACCCCAACCTTGTTCAGGATGCAAATCGTCAATTGCTACAACGAGATTCATTTCTTAAATTCTTTCTTGTTAAATGGTTCTTGTGAGTAATATAATTTATTTAAATTACCCTTTGATACATTATTAAATTCTTTATACCAATTCTTTGTTGCTCTTTTGAAGTGTGTGTTTTTAGATTGGTCCTCACCTTTGACATAATGTCTTTTCTTCGGGTGATTTCTATTGTGAACTTTCAATACATTTCTAATAACATATTGTCTGTAATTCTCACCCATATGTAATCTACAACTCTCTAAAAATGAACTATCATCTCCATTCATATAGACTGCCGGTGGTATATTTGCACCTGTTCTTAATAAATCTGATGATATTACTAATCCACTTCCGTCGAACTTTGGATATCCTATCATTTCAACATCTAAATCTGTTGTCTTGGAATTTACTTCGTCCATTTCTTCTTGCGACATAGTATATCTTATACTCCAAGGTGATGATTCTGCCAACTTGGTATCTTCTGGTGTGTCCATTGAATAATATGGTTTATTCGTAAACTCTGGATGTTCTAATACTTTCCAACTATCGTCCCACATTTTTCTTATACCGAATGTTGCGATAAACCTGTTAACATTATTAGATTTAGAGTGTTCCATTAGTTGTTCCAACACCCCAAACATTTGTCTTGGCATTAAACAATCTGATTCACCCCATATAACATAATCACACTCATTACATTGGTTATTCAATTCTCTACGATAGTCTGCCATTGTGTATGGTTTATCGTTATCTTCATAGAATAAACTTACAAAGTCATACTTCTTTTCAAGTTTTTCAATCTTAGCATAAATAGATTGTAGAGCTGTACTTTCTTCAAAATACTCCGACATATTCCACATCATCTCTACCTTGACATTTTCTTTGTTATCTATGTCTTCCAATGCCAGATAAACTGATTTCAAATACTCCTCCACCATATCTATCTCGTAGAACATAGTATGACAACCGATAATATATTTGTTATTTAATTTCATTCTTAATCACCTCTAATAATTTTGTGTAGTCATTTTTACCTGTATTGTTTACCAAGTGTCCGTAAGTCTTATCATTTATTTTACCAATGATATCAAAGACTGGTATACATTTTTGGTTCGATAACCTTTGGAAGTATGAATCTTTCCCAAAATAGTTATCTCTTAATTCTTTTCCTTGTGTTACATAAGTTATTACTGGTCTGTCCCATAAACAACTCAATACGGTATTTCCACCACACGGCGATATAAAATAATCTGTGTTTGCCATTAACATCATTTGTGTTGTGTTGTAATCAAACTCATCAACTAAGTCATCAAACAAATGAACTTTGTCAAAATAACTTGGTAAATCTCTGTCGGATATATTTCCAACTCCCTCTACATCTGCTCTAATGTCTAATCCTTGATGAACTGAATTTATTTCATTTTGGTCCATTGGAAATTCTTTGTTGATTGGTCTTTTGTAAACAACATCATAACCTTGTTCAGTCAAATAACTAAACATATCATATAAAGATTGGATATCGAAATAACCAAATGGTTCGTGTCCGTGCTCTACATTATATTTGTTTGATATGAAAACCATTTTACCAAAATCATAATTTTTATTTTTATAGTGTTCTCTATAAGGTGGAACTTCCCACTCCGAGTAATCTAACACCGCCGGTTCTTCTAATGGATTAACTCCGTGTATCCAATTGTTTGGTAATTCATCAAGTCCGGCTTGTTTGTTGTCTATTGTTCTGTTGTCAAATTCTTCTCTAACATCATCACACCAATAATAAAATGGTTTCATACCTTTTGATGTTATAATGGTTTCTACCTTATCACGATTATAATATGCGTAAGGTGTTGTCAATACCAACTCAACTCCAAATTCTGGATTGGTTTTAATAATCATTTTCAACCTTTTTAATAATGTGAAAACCTTCTGCGTATTCACAATTTGCCTGTATCCCACGATATTGCGCCATTAGTTTTAAATTTTTCGTCACATCAAATCCAACTTGTTTATATTTTAGGAACTGACTCTTGTGGCATTCAGCTGATACTATCTTTTGGTCAAATGTATTATCGATATCCACGAAGTAATTTATATTCATAGGATTTTCTGATTGTCTTGGTATTGGTATTTGTTCATAACAATATACATTTGGAACATATCTGGCAGATGCCATTGTTGTTCTAAATGTGGCGATGTGGTCTTGATTACTATCTCCTGCCCAATGTGTATAGATTGTATCTATTTCATATTCTTTGATTAGTTTTTCTAACTCCGATACACTTTCTAAACTAAATGGAACATTTAAATCTTCAAATGGTAGATAATGTATTTCATCAACACCTAATGCTTCTGCCGCACATTGTGTTTCCTTTTTCAATTGTTCGTGAGAACGAATAACTTTGCCAGTTGTTTTATCAACTGATTGAGTATCAGTCATACAAACATAAATAACTTTATCACCTCGTTGTTTGTGTTTTATTAATGTTCCACCACAACCAAATTCAATATCGTCTGGATGTGCTCCAATCGCCATAATATGTTTCATTTTCGGTATAGATTTATCGTCAACAAACACATCAACACCTGGCTTCTGTCCCACTTGTATTTTGTGATACTTCACACCCCACTCATCTAATTGTTTTTTAGTGAACTCTAACCAATTCTCACCTGACCAATGTCCTCTTGAAGTAGAAATAATAATGTGATGACCCTCGTCATACAATTCATTTATTCTTTTTACAACTTTTGGAAATGGTTTTGCTTCCTCATAAGGAACTCCACCACTACATATTGTATTATCTATGTCAAAGCAGTATTTCATAGTTCTATTTCGTCCCAATATCTTGTTATGGCTATTTCTCTTGGTTCTTCAAGTTCAAGTTTATCACCAAACTTTTCTGCTAATATCACATCAATAAAATTAATACCTGCGATTGTTGTGAATATTGAACCACCGCCAAATCTTGGATTGATTTCAGTTAATTTAGGAACTCCATCTTTGTCTTCTTTCATCTGAACACATAGTGGTCCACGAAAACTTTGGTCTTCAAAGAAGTTTTGTAAAAAGGTAATGATATCTCTGTTGAGTTCTATTTTACCACAAGTGGAATTACCACCCTTGACATTAACTCTTTTTCTCGGAACTATTATCTTGGTTTTATCTGTTAGTAAAACATCAATAGTCCACTCTTGACCTGGCAAATACTCTTGATATAGTGTCATTTGTCTATTTTCAACTGCGGCTATGTGTCCTGCATTTTCAAGTAATTCAAATCCACGACTACCTCTACCCATAATTGGCTTTTGAATCATTGGTAAATTCAAATCTTCCCAACTTAATTCTGTTTGTGGCATTTGAAAACCATAGAAAGTTTTATAGTGTTGGTAGAAGTCATATTTGTCTTGGCATAATTCAATTAGTTTTTCATCACACATATATGCATTTTCATATTTTGACAAGTGAACTAAATCCTCTTCACCTGTTGGTAATATCAAGTCTGGCTTTTCCTTCTTGATTATCTCATCATATTGATATAGACAATCTGGCACTTTACTGACTAAATATGGTTTATCTACCCACTCAAATCCTGCGGCATATTTATCACTATCAGTTCCAATGATTTCTATTCTATCTTTATATTTAGATTTCTTAATCATTTTAATTACTGATTGTCCGGCAATACCACCGACATAAGTAATCATT
>Ga0209532_1002178_pt1 | contig 14213 bp, 15 predicted proteins | sample COG_02_FD_184746 | JGI IMG/M metagenome (GOLD analysis project Ga0209532, IMG submission 184746) | Pelagic Microbial community sample from North Sea - COGITO 998_met_02 (SPAdes) (version 2) | ecosystem: Environmental > Aquatic > Marine > Neritic zone/Coastal water | place: Helgoland, sampling... | reverse complement strand
CGCGGATCTTCTCGAAAAGCCGCCATCAATCCAAGAATAGGATCAGCAGCTACAGGCTTTAAAGTTTCAAACATCGGTGGTTTCCTGTGGAATAAAATGGGGGCCAAAATGCCGGTAAAAGGTCGGGTTAAAAATTTGCAGGCGCAATTCTACTATGTCTGTCGGCAATTGGTTATGATTTTATAGCCGTTTTCTTCTCAATAAAGGCCCCTATTAGAGCGTTTACTGTCTCTGGCTTCTCTGCATGTAACCAATGGGCGGTATCTGCGACAACGTTTATCTGAGAATGGGGGAACAGCTGTTCAATCACCGGGCGATGTTTTTCCTGGATATAAGCCGAGTGCTCGCCCTTCAAAAACAGCGTTGGCCCCTCATAGGGCTGTCCCGTGGGCGCCAATACCAGTTTGCTGCTGTAATTTTGATTGATTGAAGCCAGATTCAGTTTTAACCTAAAGTCGCCCTCAGGGTTGCGGCCAAGATTTTTCAACAAAAAGGCACGCACTGAAGTCTCGGCAATATGCCCGCTGATCAAGGCATCAGCATCACGGCGACTTTCAATCCTATGTTCCGCCAGTAGGTTAAGCGCGTCGAGCGCCGCATCCTGGCGTGCGCCATAGGCCACCGGCGCTATATCAATCACCACCAGTTCACTGACTCGGTCAGGATTATTCAGCGCCACCTGCATAGCGACTTTACCGCCCAGGGAATGACCAATCAAGGCTGCACGGGCAAGTCCGAGATCATCCATCAACTCAACTATATCAGCAGCCATAAGATGCAGATCCATAGCCAATTCATGGGGCGAATCACCGTGGTTGCGCAGATCCACGCTGATCACTCGATAATCTGCAACCAGAGAGCGCGCTAGCACTCCCAGATTACTCAGGGAGCCAAACATGCCGTGAATCAGGATAACCGCTGGACTGTTGTCTTGTCCTTCTGGTGGCAGCTGATCGTCAGACTGAAGTGAATAGTTAAGTTTCATAATGTCTCTTTAATCCCTCGTTAATCCCTCTGACTTACCTCTATCGTGTCTCTACTAGATTAGCGCTACTTTGCAGCTTGACGATTGCGGTACTTTTCTTTGTTTTTTCGGCCCTGCTCGTAAAGCTTGGGACGCAAACGGCGGCGTAACTTGGGGAACAGGTAGCTAAGGTGAGTGAGCTTCGCGATGGCTGCAGGCAATACCACTTCGATCTCCTTTCCAGCAGCCACAGCTAAAATACCCTCTGCAACCTGCTCCGCAGTACTCATGGGCTGGGAGAAAACGATATCTTCCACCGCGTCGATCTGATCCATAATGAAGCCAGTATCGATTGGGCCGGGTGAAACTGAGCCTACGCTGATACCGCTGTCTCGCAGCTCATCTGCCAGGGCATAGCTAAAGGCACGCAATCCCGCTTTGGTGGCACTGTAAGTTGCGGCACCCTGCAGTGGCGCACGGCCAGCCAGAGAGCCAACGTTGACAATGGCCCCTTCACCAGCGCGCTGGAGGTAGGGAATCGCGGCACAGGACAGTAGCAAAGGCGCTCGCATATTAATGTCGACCATGGCGGCAACATCCATCGGCGAGATCGTAGAGAGATCACCTCGCGCATGCATACCCGCGTTATTGATAATCACATGTACAGCGCCAAAAGCAGCTTCGGCCTTTTCCAGCAAGGTTAAACAGTCTTCATTGCTCGCCACATTCATTACTACAGTCAACACTTCGCACTGAGGGCGTAGCTCATCGGCAATGGTATTGAGAGCGGCTTCACCACGGGCTACTAGAACAAGCTTGGCTTTGTGGCCGGCGAACAAACGAGCGCAGGCCGCGCCAACACCGGCGGATGCCCCGGTAATAACTACGGTTTTGTTTTCAAAGGACGTTATCATTTTTATAATTATTCCTAGGTAAGATTAAGAGCTAGATTAAGAGCTAGATTAAGAGCTAGATTAAGAGCTAGATTAAGAGATCAGTTAAAACATCGTATTTTTATTGGCCCCGAGTATAACTGCATAGAGATACAAAGCGTACGCTCAGACTCGACTGTAAGATTGGTTTTTCGGTGCAAATGCATCTATGGCTAATGTCTAAAACCATGCCTACAAAATGTCTACAACAATGTCTAAACCAGCAGCTGCTCTTTTCTACAGTATTCGAGGGTCTCATCAAGGGCCTGAGACGTGGCATCAATAATCTCGTCGATCTGCCCTGGCGTAATAATCAGCGGTGGACAAAACGCCAGACTTGAACCGGCTACGGTGCGTAATATCACCCCCCTGTCCTGCACTGCTTTTTGGGCATAGGCACCCACGGCGCCATTGGCAAAGGCTTGACCTGTGTCTTTGTTGGCAACCAATTCAAGAGCACCTATAAGGCCACTACCGCGCACTTCGCCGACCAATGGATGATCGCCAAACTCTGCCAGACGCTGTTGAAGATACTTACCGGTGATAGCCGCTTTTTCGAAAATATTGTCGCGCTGATAAATCTCTAAAACTTTGAGTGCCACTGCGCAAGCCACTGGGTGGCTGGAATAGGTGTAACCATGACCAAAGGCACCGGCAGCGGCGCTCTGATCGACCATTTCCTCATACATATCGCGGCGAATCGCCGAGGCACTGATAGGCATGTAAGCGGACGACAGTTGCTTGGCAAACGTCATCATATCCGGGGCTTCAATGCCCATGGTAGTGCAACCAAAATCCTTACCGGTACGACCAAAACCAGTAATCACCTCATCAGCCCAAAACATAATTCCGTGTTTGCTCAGAAGTGCCTGAACCTTCGGATAATAATCCTCTGGCGGCACAATCACGCCACTGGCGCCGGTAATCGGCTCAGCGATAAAGGCGGCAATAGTCTCTGGCCCCTCTTTTAATATCATTGTCTCTAGATTGCCGACAATGCGCTCAACAAATTCAGCTTCGCTCTCATTGCCTATTTTGCCGCGATAATAATGGGGATGATCGGTGCGCAATATGCCCAGGGCATCTACTGGCAAATCAAAGTGCGCCTGCGTCACTGGCAATCCAGTGAGCGCTGCGGAGGCAATTGTCACACCATGATAGGAGCGTTCACGGGCGATAATTTTACGGCGCTCAGGCTTACCGATCGCCTCATGGTAGTAGCGCAGTAATTTAATATGGGTGTCATTGGCATCGCTGCCGGAGTTACCAAAAGACAGCACCGCATTCTGCATGGGAATCATCTCAGCCAGCTTGTCCGCCAGTTCGACGCCCACTGAATGCGTCTTGCCGCCAAACATATGACTGAAGGTAAGCTTATTCATCTGCTCGCTGGCGGCCTGAATAATTTCCTGATTGCCATAACCTAATGCGGTACACCAAAGCCCGGCCATACCTTCAAGATACTTATTGCCCTGGTCATCCCAGACATAACAGCCTTCACCGCGCTCAATACTGATCTGTTCGATCGCTTTAAGATTGGTGGTGGGATAAATCAAATGAGTCATAGTGGTTCGCCCTATTACTTATCTATGCCGCCCATACAGATGTATTTCATCACCATATAGTCGTCCATTCCGTACTTGGATCCTTCGCGGCCACTGCCGGATTCTTTAATACCACCGAAGGGTGCCATTTCATTGGAGAGAACGCCCTCATTGACACCGACCATGCCATACTCAAGTTGCTCGGCAACGCGCCAGACACGACCTATATCTCGTGAATAGAAATAAGCAGCCAAACCAAGCTCTGTGTCATTGGCCATCTCCACCACTTCGGCTTCGGTTTCGAATTTAAATACCGGCGCCACTGGGCCAAAAATCTCTTCGGAGAAAACGCGCATGTCACGGCTGACATCCGTAAGAATCGTCGGTTTGACAAAAGAACCACCCAGCTCGCTGCGACCACCGCCGAGAGCAACCTTGGCACCCTTGGCCACGGCATCATCAATAAAGTCGCAGACATTATTGGCAGCCTTTTCATCAATTAGCGGCCCAACGGTGACGCCCTCCTCGCTGCCATTACCCATTACTAGGCTTTGGGTAGCAACCGTCAGCTTGCTGACAAATTCATCGTAGATTCCAGCTTGAACAATAATCCGGTTGGAACAGACACAGGTCTGTCCGGCATTGCGATACTTTGACGTCAGGGTGCCCTGCACCGCCGCATCAATATCCGCATCATCAAAAACAATAAAGGGCGCATTGCCACCCAGCTCCATAGAGGTGCGCTTAACCGTCTCGGCGCATTCCGCTATCAGCTGTTTACCCACTGGTGTAGAACCGGTAAAGGTCAGTTTACGGACTATGGGATTACCAGTTAACTCGGCGCCAATCTGAGCAGTACGACCAGTGACTATATTCATCAAGCCTGGGGGGAAACCGGCACGGACAGCCAGCTCCATTAGCGCTAGGGCCGACAGTGGTGTCGCATTGGCGGGTTTACAGACCACTGCACAACCTGCCGCAATAGCCGGGGCAATCTTGCGTGTGAGCATGGCATTGGGGAAATTCCAGGGCGTAATACAGGCCACCACACCCACCGGCTGCTTAATCACCACAATGCGTTTATCGTTGGAGGACTGGGCGATAGTGTCGCCATAGACACGCTTCGACTCTTCAGAGAACCACTCTATATAGCTAGCACCATAGGCTACTTCACCACGGGCTTCGGCGAGGGGCTTGCCCTGCTCCGCAGTCAGGATCTGTGCCAGGTCTTCTTGATTCTTCATGACCAGATCAAACCAGCGGCGCAGTACAGCGGCACGCTCTTTGATGGTGGACTTGGCCCACTGCTTTTGCGCCTCAGCGGCAGCTTCGATCATACGCCGAGTTTCGGCGCTGCCACAGTTGGCCACATCGGCGATTAGCTCACCATTGGCAGGATTGGTAACCGCTAGGGTTTCACCGCAATCTGCATCTAACCACTGGCCGTTAATATGAGCCTGAGTTTTCAGTAAGCTGTTGTCTTGTAATTGCAATTCCATGTCTCCTTGAGGTTCGCTAAGCCGGTATTGATAAGTACATTATTGATAAGTACATTATTGATGAGCGCGTTATTAATGAGTGCCCTATGGGTTGTGGGCGAAGACTATAAAGTTACCGGTCAGTTCTCAACAATACCCTATAGAGGTAACGGCCACCACAGGCTACGAGTGTAGAACAACTATTTCCAGTATGCGTAAAAAAGCGGTAACCTGACCAAGGGATGAATGCTCAATAAACTAAACTGCCGATCGACAACGCTATGCCAGATTCACAACTCTACTTTTTCCGCGACGGCATCCACACTCATCTAATGGTGCCCAGCGCCGCCTTGCTTCGCGTCTTGCCGGAACTGGCTGAGCAGCTGCAGGATACAGAGTGGGCACGAATTGGCTGGGGCGACTACCGCTATTACGGCTCAGCGCAGCAAACTCTGCTTCTCGGTCTCCGCGCACTGTTACTGCCAACCAGAGCCACCATCGCCGTGCTTGGCATCCCAGACATTAATAATCATCGCAGCGCCACTAGCCGCATCTACAGAATCGACACCAATCTTGGGGTGATAGACGCCGTGGTAGCTTTTATATCAAGGCACTTTAAAGTTGATCGATCCAACCAGCTTGTTAAGGTTCGCGCCAGAGACAGTGGTGAAATATTTTTCCAGTCGCGGGGCATCTATATGTGCATCAACACCTGCAATAATTGGACATCCCACGGCCTAAAAATAGCCGGACTGCGCTGCCTACCCCGATTTAATTTTTTACCCGGTCAGGTGGAGCGCTCGGTGCGCCGCAATGGTTACCTGCCGCTGCCGTTTTTATTACCGCCACCGTTAGAGCAGGGTAATTAACCCCCTGTGGCTGCGCGGTCAGATTTAATCCTGTCAAAGGATTAGCCGCTCCCCTAGGATGGTAAAAACAAAAAGTCTAACAAAACAACAATTACCGAGAGGCGAGCAATGATTGAATATACTCAGGCAGGCGATGTAGCAATCCTTAACTGGGACGACGGCAAGGTGAACTCGTTGAGTCATGCCACTGTAGACCGCCTTAATGAACTCCTGGATCGCGCTGAAAAAGAGGCCTCAGCAGTGGTTATTCACGGTCGTCCTGGTCTGCTCTCTGCTGGGTTCAACCTCAAAGAGGTTACTGCAGAAACCGCTGCCCAGGCGCCAGATGACACTCTTTTGCCGGCCCTAGTCAATAAGGGTGCAGCCTTGCTATTGAGAATATTTAGCCATCCCCAGCCAGTAGTCACCGCCTGCACCGGCCATGCCATTGCTGCCGGCGGCATGATGTTGCTGGCCTCAGACACCCGCATTGGCGTCCATGGCGAATTCAAAATTGCCCTCAATGAAACAGCCATTGATATGATCTTGCCGGCCTTTGGTATCGAGCTGGTTAAGTCGCGACTGTCGCCAAGATTTCAGACTATGTGCGCTATTCAGTCACATATGTTCAGCCCAGAAACAGCCCTCGAAGCCGGCTTCTTTGATGAGTTAGTCAGCGCCGAAGAGGTCCTGCCCCGCGCCATTGAACATGCGACTCATTTAGCCACACTGCCAGCGGTCTATGGCGTCAACAAGATGATGTTGCGTCAAGCGCATGCCGATATCATCAGAGCCAGCCTTAACTAGATTATCCAAATCTAAAAGTGCTCAAGGAGCGTTCCATGACTGATCTTTCCGCTGATATTTCAAGCCAAAAATACCGTATTTTTGGTGCCGAACTCTCACCCTATTCTGTCAAGGTACGCTCCTACTTCCGCTTTAAGCAGATTCCCCACCAGTGGATTATTCGCAGCGCTGCAACCATGGACGAGTTTGCTAAATTTGCCAAGCTGCCGATTATTCCTTTAGTGGTCAGCCCGCAACTGAAAGGCTCTCAGGATTCAACCCTGATTATTGAGCAGCTGGAAGAAAAATACTCACAAAACAGCATTTACCCAGAGGATATAACAGTCAACTTTGTCTCTACTCTGCTCGAAGAGTTGGGTGATGAGTGGGGCAACAAATGGATGTTTCATTATCGTTGGGCACGAGATATTGATCAGCTTGCCTCGGCGCGGCGCATTGCCCAGCTGACTCAGCCAGATGCCAACAGCGACCAATTAGATAAGCTAACCGAGCAGGTGGGTCAGCGCATGACTGGTCGACTGTGGTTTGTCGGCTCTAACGCAGAGACCTCACCGCAGATCGAAGCGTCTTTGCATCTGGCTCTAGAGCATCTTGAAGTGCATCTTGAATCACGTGCCTACCTGCTTGGCGGACGCCCCTCCTTCGGCGATTTTAGCCTTTGGGGGCAGCTCTACAACGTCTGGACTGATCCCACCAACTGTGCATTGATCGAAGCCAAAATGCCCAACGTATTGGCTTGGATACAGCGTATGTTATTCCCACGCATTGAAGGGGACTTTGAAAGTTGGGAGACATTGAAGCCAACACTCAAGTGCTTTATTAAAGCCCAGATTGGCGATCTATTTTTGCCCTGGACACAGGCCAATGCCGAAGCCATAGATCAGGGTAAAGAAACAGTTTCTGTGCAGCTAAAGGGTCAGACCTGGACGCAAAAACCGCAGAAGTATCACGCCAAGTCCTACCAAGTGCTGCGTGAAAAATATGCCGCACTCAACAGCCATCAGACGACCAACGAGCTATTGCAAAAAACCGGTTGTCTTGGCGCACTGATTTAATAACGGCAAATCTGAACGGCCTAAACTGCAGCCGCAGCTAACCTAGTATTAAAGACTTTTATCAGCTTTTTCTCCCGAGGCTATTGATATTCTCTTTGGCGACCCCATTTCAACAAGTATCAATAAAAGGAGTAAGCTCGTGGAACAGTACCGCGGAACAACTATTCTCTCTGTACGTCGCAATGGCAAAGTTGTGATTGGCGGCGACGGCCAGGTTAGTCTTGGCAATACCATAATGAAGGGCAATGCACGTAAAGTGCGCCGCCTGTACAACGACAAAGTGATCGCCGGTTTTGCCGGCGGCACTGCCGATGCCTTCACCCTGTTTGAGCGCTTTGAAGCCAAGCTCGAACAGCATCAGGGCAATCTCACTCGAGCCGCAGTGGAGCTGGCCAAAGACTGGCGCAGCGACCGTATACTGCGCAAACTCGAAGCCCTGCTTGCAGTGGCAGACAGTGAAGCCTCGCTGATCATTACCGGCAACGGCGATGTGATTCAGCCCGAAGACGATTTGATCGCCATAGGGTCCGGCGGCCCCTTCGCCCAGTCTGCTGCCCGTGCACTGCTCGAGAACACCGATATGGGTGCTCGAGACATTGTTGAGCAGGGTCTGAAAATCGCCGGTGATATCTGTATCTACACTAATCACAATCGCACTATCGAAGAGCTCGACAGTAATGTTTAAAGGCCATCAGCTGCCCGTCAAAAACTGCGCCGCTAACCGCCCGCAATAATGCCGAGCCCACAGCGTCTCGTAATAGAGGTGCCCACAGCGTCTCGTAATAGAGGTGCCCACAGCGTCTCGTAAAAAAAAGGACCACATATGTCTCAAATGACCCCCCGCGAAATCGTCCACGAACTCAATCGCCATATTATTGGTCAAGATGACGCCAAGCGCTCAGTGGCCATAGCCCTGCGCAATCGCTGGCGCCGTGCCCAATTGGACGATGAGATGCGCAACGAAGTGACACCCAAAAACATTCTAATGATCGGCCCCACCGGCGTCGGTAAAACCGAAATTGCACGACGTCTGGCTCGTCTCGCCAACGCCCCCTTTGTCAAGGTGGAAGCAACCAAATTTACCGAAGTGGGATACGTAGGCAAAGACGTTGAATCGATTATTCGCGATCTGGTGGAAACCTCGGTTAAACAGGTGCGCGAGCAAGAGATCAAAAAGGTTGAGCAGCGCGCCGAGGACTCCGCCGAAGAGCGTATTCTCGATGTTCTTCTGCCTCCAGCGCGGAGCACCGATAGTCAGTCAGAGCAGAGCAGCTCGACACGACAGATCTTCCGCAAGAAGCTTCGCGAAGGTGCCCTCAACGAAAAAGAGATCGAAATAGAGCTCAGCCAGATCGCCGCCGGTGTCGAAATCATGGCTCCCCCTGGCATGGAAGAGATGACCTCGCAGCTGCAAAATATGTTTAGCAGCATGGGTAAAGGCAAGGCGGTTACGCGCAAGCTCACAGTCGCCGAAGCCCTAAAGAGCCTCAAAGAAGAGGAAGCCGCCAAGCTGATCAATGAAGAAGAGATCAAAGCCGCCGCTGTTAGCGCCGCAGAACAGAATGGTATAGTTTTTCTCGATGAAATCGACAAAGTCTGTCGCCGTGGTGAAGCCAGTGGTGCCGATGTCTCCCGGGAAGGTGTGCAGCGTGATCTGTTGCCGCTAATAGAGGGCAGCACAGTCTCCACCAAATACGGCATGATCAAAACCGACCATATACTATTTATTGCCTCCGGTGCCTTTCATTTGGCCAAGCCATCCGATCTAATCCCTGAACTCCAGGGTCGGCTGCCGATTCGAGTGGAGTTGAACTCACTAAAAATCAATGACTTCGAGCGTATTCTTACCGAACCCAAAGCCTCACTCACCAAGCAGTACCGTGAGCTGATGGCCACTGAAGGGTTAGCAATCACCTTTACTGACGATGGCGTGCGGCGCATTGCCGAGATCGCCTTTGACGTCAATGAAGGCACAGAGAATATTGGTGCGCGACGTCTGCACACCATTATGGAGCGACTGCTGGAAGAAATTTCCTATGACGCCTCTGACCTGGGTGCAAAAGGCGAAAGCTTCTCTATCGACAAAGCCTTTGTCGACAAGCAGCTCGGCGAGTTGGCCGCGAATGAAGATCTCACCCGGTTTATTCTCTAATATGAGCCACGATCTGAGCAGCACAGTGCCCCGGCGTCTTTCTGTCAATCAAGCCAAAGATTGTCTGACTATCGACTATGCCGGGGACCTCCGCCACCCATTGCCAGCCGAGTATCTGAGGGTGCACTCCCCCAGCGCCGAAGTGCGCGGCCATGGCAAGGGCCAGGAAGTGCTGCAATTTGGCAAGCGACTGGTATGCATAGATTCGATCAGCAAATCCGGCAACTACGCCATCCAGATCTTCTTTAATGATGGTCATGACTCGGGGATTTTCACCTGGGATTATCTCTATGATCTAGGCGCCAACTACGACAGCCGCTGGGCGACCTATTTAGAGTGTCTAAACCAAGCCGGCCAAAGTCGGAATCCGGATACTCAGATCGTTAAACTGGTATAGGCTAGCGATTACACGCGGGTATACATTCAGCCGCCCACATTTGCCGATAGACGTACCTAAATGGTTGAACTGTCGCTACAATAGTGGCCCCTTATTTAACGATAGCCGGCCCTATGTCTGACAAAACCACCCACTTTGGTTTCCAAACCGTTAATAGCGAGGAAAAGGCCGGCAAAGTTGCCGACGTCTTTCACTCCGTAGCCTCCAGTTATGACCTCATGAATGACCTGATGTCCGCGGGCATCCATCGCCTGTGGAAGCGCGTCACTATCGAGATGTCTGGCGTGCGCCGTGGCCACAAGGTATTAGATATAGCCGGCGGCACCGGTGATCTGGCGGCCAAATTTTCCCGCATAGTCGGCAGTGATGGGCTAGTGGTTCTGGCAGATATCAATGACTCCATGCTTAAAGTCGGCCGTGACCGCCTGCTGGATCGCGGTATCGCCAACAATATTCAGTTCGCTCAGGCCAACGCACAGTACCTGCCCTTCCCGGACAATACCTTCGATGTAATTACCATCGCCTTTGGCCTGCGAAATGTCACCGATAAAGAGATGGCCCTGCGCTCCATGCATCGTGTGCTTAAGCCCGGCGGCAAGCTGTTGGTGCTGGAGTTTTCCAAGCCACCGAGCACAGTGCTATCGAAGATCTACGACAGCTACTCATTTAACATTCTGCCCAAACTCGGCAAACTCTTTGCCAGTGATGCAGACAGTTACCAATATCTCGCCGAGTCAATTCGCATGCATCCAGATCAGGAAACCCTGATGGAGATGGTTGAAAAAGCCGGTTTTAGTAACTGCGACTACCACAATATGACCGGCGGTATTGTAGCTCTGCATCGCGGGGTTAAGGCCTAGTGTTTTTCTCCGCACTGCAGTCTGGCGCATTTGAAGCAGCGGAGTCGCTGATCAATGGCGCGCTGAAGTATGACCCGGCGACTTTGCGTAAGATGGGCGAGTTGGAAGGTAAGGTACTGCTCATCGAGAGCACCATGCCACCCCTCAAGCTGGCCATGGAAACCAACGCTCAGGGCATCATGTTGCACAGTAACTGGCAGGATATAGCGGACACCACCGTGTCTGGCTCGCTGATTTCCATTGCCGGCCTGGCGATTAACTCAGCCTCTCAAGCATCCTTTTCCGGCAGCGGCGTTAACGTGGCGGGTGACCTAGACTTATTATTAAAAATCAATGGCTTAATGACCGAACTTAATGTTGACTGGGAAGCCATTTTAGCATCAGTTATTGGCGATATCCCTGCTCATTTGATGGCCGATAAGCTACGTAAATCGGCCGCCATGGCTAAAGACGTAGGCCAGCGCGCCACGTCTGCGGCTGCCGAAGTGGCGAAAGAAGAACTGCGAGTCACGCCCACTTCTCCCGAGTTTAAGGGCTTCTCGCAACAGGTGCGGGAACTCTCCAGCGGCGTCGAACGAGCCGCTGCACGACTCAACAAAAGCCGCCAAATTCTCAGTAAAATATTGGCCGAGCAAAACAGCCAAGACCAATCAAAGGGGTCCAACTCTTGATCCGCTTGCGTCGTCTGGCTGCGATTGCCAACGTTGTTTTTAAATACCGCCTCGACACCTTGCTCGACAAAAGTAAGACGCCATTGCCACTGCGTCTGCTGCTGTCCCCAGCGGTTCTCTGGGGCAAACCGAAAGTCAGCCGCGGTGAAAGCCTGCGCAAAGCGCTGGAAAGCTTGGGACCAATATTCGTTAAATTTGGCCAGCTACTGTCTACTAGGCCAGATCTAGTGCCAGCAGATATCTGTTCAGAATTGGCTCAGCTACAAGATAATGTCACGCCCTTTGATTCAGACAAATTTCGTCAGATTGTAGAAGCGGCTTTGGGGGACTCGGTTGATGAAATATTCCTCAGCTTTGACACACAACCTCTGGCCTCCGCCTCGGTGGCTCAGGTTCATGCCGCCGTGCTGAAAGACGGCAGCGATGTGGTGGTTAAAGCGGTGCGTCCGAACATTGAACATACTATCGCCAAAGATATAGCGCTGATGTATACCCTGGCGCGCCTGCTGGCCAAGTACAGTCGGGATGGTCGTCGTCTGCGTCCGGTGGAAGTGATCGCCGATTATGAGCAGGTTATCTACGACGAGCTCAACTTGCAGGCCGAGGGCGCCAACGCCTCGCTGCTGAGACATAATTTCGAAGGTTCAGCACTGCTCTATGTCCCCAAGATCAACTGGGACTATTCCAATGAGAAAGTGTTAGTGATGGAGCGTATTTACGGCACACCTGTGACCAACATTGCCGACTTGGAAGAAGCGGGAATCGACTTTAAGCTGCTCGCCGAGCGCGGTGTGGAGATTTTCTTCACTCAGGTCTTTGAGCACAACTTTTTCCATGCGGATATGCACCCAGGCAATATTTTTGTCGATACCAGCAATCCGAAAAAGCCCTCTTACATAGGCATCGACTGCGCGATCATGGGTTCTCTGAGCAAAGAAGATCAGTACTATATGGCGCGCAATTTGATTGCCATCTTCCAGCGCGACTACCGCAAAGTGGCGGAGCTGCATATTCGCTCTGGCTGGGTGCCCAAAACTACCCCTGTGAATGAATTTACCGGGGCTATTCGTGCGGTCTGCGAACCTATTTTTCAGCGCCCGCTAAATGAGATTTCTCTCGGCCATATGCTGATCAGCCTATTTACCACGGCGCGACGCTTTGATATGGAAGTGCAGCCGTCACTGGTGCTGTTGCAAAAGACGCTGTTGAATATTGAGGGACTGGGCCGTCAGCTCTATCCCCAGCTGGATCTCTGGACTACCGCCAAGCCATTTTTGGATCGCTGGTTAAAAGAGCGCTACTCCCCCAAGAGCCTGTTTAAACAATTTAAACAGCTAGTGCCAGACTGGTTGGAACAGCTCCCAGAGATTCCACCGTTGATTTACTCGGCCCTTAAGACCGCTCAACAAACAGCAGAGAATCCCGCGCAAACTACTGTGGCACCTGCCCCAGCGCCGGCGGCAACGTCTCAGCCACTGCGTCGACTAATACCCTGGGTCAGCGCTGCCGCTGTGGGTGTGGGTTTCGGCCTTGCTTTTAACAGCTGGGCTGAATCACTGGCGCAGGTGCCAGTACCCAGCCTGACATTGGTTGCTGTTGGCCTGTTGATCTTGCTGCTGCGCTAGTGTTTTTTGCTGTTGTTGGCCCAAAACAACTGCCATAATTTCAAGACTTATTATTACGGTACTTTTGGATATGAGTTATCTAGACGATATAACCTGGAACAGCGACGGACTGGTTCCCGCCATTGCCCAAGATGCGGCAACCGGCCGCGTGCTTATGGTTGCCTGGATGAATGCCGAAGCACTGCAACTCAGCGTCGACGAACAGCGTGCTGTTTACTGGTCGCGATCACGAAAAAAACTCTGGCGCAAAGGTGAAGAGTCCGGCCATGTGCAGCAGATTAAAGAACTGCGCCTCGACTGTGACAGCGATGTGATTGTGATGCAGATCGAACAGCTCGGAGGCATTGCTTGCCACACAGGCCGTGAATCCTGCTTTTATCGAGTACTCGAGAACGGAGTCTGGAAAAGCGTAGACTCTGTAATCAAAGATCCAAAGGATATTTACCTATGACAGATAAGCGATCGAGCGGCGATGTGTTGGCACAGCTGTGCGCTGTATTAGAAGCGCGTAAAGCCGCCTCAGCAGACGACTCCTATGTCGCCAGCCTGCACAGCAGCGGCCTGAATAAGATTCTTGAGAAGGTCGGCGAAGAGAGCATTGAAACCATTTTAGCCGCACGAGATGCCCAGGATAGCGGCGACAACACTAAGCTTATCTACGAGACAGCGGACCTTTGGTTCCACAGTTTGGTTATGCTTTCGCACCTTGGTGAAGACGCCCAGGCGGTGCTGGCAGAGCTCGAGCGACGGTTCGATCTCTCTGGTCTTGAAGAGAAAGCGGCGCGAGACTAAGTAAAAAATTAATATCACTAATTCATAGCGAAGGAGTATTGAGATGGGTTTTGGATGGCAGGAACTACTGATTATTTTGGTTATTGTG
>Ga0209532_1002171_pt1 | contig 14248 bp, 8 predicted proteins | sample COG_02_FD_184746 | JGI IMG/M metagenome (GOLD analysis project Ga0209532, IMG submission 184746) | Pelagic Microbial community sample from North Sea - COGITO 998_met_02 (SPAdes) (version 2) | ecosystem: Environmental > Aquatic > Marine > Neritic zone/Coastal water | place: Helgoland, sampling... | reverse complement strand
CAGGTGAGGATGCTCAACTGAAAAAAGCAGTTGATGTTTTACTGCAAGAAATAAAATAAGGTTCTTTTTTAATAAAGATTTATCACTTATAATAAGAAATTATTTCCAAGAATAATTTTGGAGCCAATAGGAGTGAAGTCGAACTTTTTTAGGTCTGATTTAGACATTTTGAAAGTTTAATTTTTTGATAAAAAGTAAATGTAGAGTTATATTTAGTTTTATGACTTCTCATTTGAATTGAAAGATATTATGAAATTTTTTTTAAGATGAAATTATCTATACATTTTACCATAAACAGTTATTAAAGTTTTTTCAAGAACTATATCTGCTTGATTGTATCTATCTAACATTTTTTCACTGCTTTTCATCTTAATATTGTTTAATTTTTTTGTAAGATTACTAGGGATATTTTTATCTTCAATTTTAGTTAAAATGGCAACTACACCGTATTCCATTAAAAGATTTTTAATTTCAATTTCTAAGCTTTTGTAAGACCACTTTGTTCTATTGTTCTTTAGTTTAATCATATACTCTATCAGTTGAGTGGCAGGACACATATGTTCAAATGTCAATAATTTTTTTTTATTTTCTCTAATTTGAAATAGTTTACTTCTACTAATGGGAATATTTGTATTAATTTTCTGTTCTTTAATTACTTTTAATGCACTTTCACTTACGAAATAATAGTTGTTATAATTGCTGTATGAAGCAACAGCGTTTGCAAATAAATACCAAACCTGTCCTTTATTTCCATGTTGATTTATCTTATCTAAATTTTGATCATTAAGTATATTTAGAATGATGTTTAAGAGTGTTTCTTGTTGGATTCTGGAATTATCTTTTAAATTATTTAGTGATGGAGGGTCAATTAACCATTTATTTCTAAAATCTTCGTTTGTTGATATACTTTTTAAAAAATCAAAATATGAAAGTTTTTGATATTCATTCTCTTTATAATAAATAGAGATGCTTTCATAATTTTCGATATCACATACTTTTAGGAATTTATTGTAAGATTTTCTTAATTTAGAATTCATTAGAATTATTTTTATAAATATAGTGAAACTTTAAATTCAAAATTAATTTTTTATATTTGAATATAAAACTAAGCTGGAGGGTTTTAGCCCAACTTTTTACCTACAAATTTACAGTAATTTACATATATAAAAATCTGGAAATAAAACATAGGTAAAACATTTTGAGTCAATAATTATTCAGTTTTTAAAAAAGTAAATTTAAAAAAAAAACAAAAAATGATTTGTACCTTCAATTATTCTCCAACATCAATCTTTTTATATTCTTGTGATAGTAAAGATAATTTCCACAATTATGACTCTCATGAATTTATTTCTGAATCATATTTAAATGCATGCGGAACTAATGAATATTTTTTAGAAACGGATAATGAAACATTACTTACAATTAATATTCCTTTGGGCCATCCTGAAGAGGAGGATATAGATTTTTCTGAATATGAAGGTAAATTTATTGTTGCTGAAACTTTAGTTTTTGCCAAACAAAATTTGGATTGTAATTATGACACCGAGGAGGATGGCGAACCAACTTCAGTTTATTGTGGTTTAGCAAATAGCTTCAATGGTTTAGAATTTGGCGAAGATGAAGAATTAAAAGATTACGAAAATGCTGATTTTGAAGAGCCAGAAAAATACTACAAATTTTACAGAGTAGAAGATGGTAAGATGATCAAAGTTGAAGAATAAACTTATTTACCTAAAAAATTACAAAGTGGGAGTCCATAGGAATGAAGTCATACTATTTAGATGAAGGTTTGGATGTAATAACAAGAAATTATCTTCAAGAATAAAATATTATTTCCAAGAATAATTTTGGAGCCCATAGGAGTGAAGTCACACTATTTTGGGGAAGATTTGGTTGTTATAACAAGAAGTTATCTTTAAGAATAAAATGTTATTTCCAAGAATATTTTGTGTTTTTGGTATTATATCTGTTGCTAGGGAACTAGAGAAATTTAGTTCCCTTTTTTTATTTTTGAATAATGCATAAGAAAATGATTTCTTCACATATTTTGATCTAGAAAATATAGTCTTCAAAAAACAATAAATAATTCATTTATAGATTATAAATCTATTGTAAAAGCATTATGGAGATTTTATTGATTCGATTTTCAAATATCTATCTCCACTTACACCTATCTGAATTTCCCAGCCATCAGGAGTTTTGTAGAGCACATAGTGTGATGACAAGTCAACTTGTTCCCATCTAAAGGTTATGAACTTCAAAGTTTATAATATCGCCAATTTTTAATTCTTTAGAACCAACAATTAACTACTTAGTGTTTTTTAGAATTTGAAACCCTTATTACTTTTGATTTATAAATAAAGCCCGTGGAGGTTTTAGTTTCTGAAGAGTCTAGCTTGATTTTCCACCAATTTCCACTATCATCTAATAGTTCAAACAATTTATTCTCATCATAAATTTGATATATTATTTTTGTAGATGAAGACTTGCCTTCGCGAACGTTTGTGTACCCATCAGGATCATTAATTTTTATATATGAAACAGAAGCTGAATGATCAAAATTATTTGCTGATTTTTGACCATCAAAATTTAAAAAACGGTAGTATACATATCCTGTTTTATTGCCTTGTTCAATTTTTGCCCAAACTTGTTTCTTTTCCAGGTTAAGGTCAGTTATTGGAAGAATTACATTAGAAAGCTCTCTGCCATCACCTAGCGAAATATTGACATCTAATTGGTAGACCCCTTCTTTGCCATTAATTTTAACCACCTTGTTTTTATTAAAAGCATAATCCTGACCATTGTGTTCAATGGTAATGTTTTTATTCAATGTTCCATTTTCAATTTTAGGTAAATCTATCGAAATCGAGTCAATAAAAACCACCCTGTCGTCAAGCATAAGCATGCCAATAATATTATCAGATATTTCAGGTGAGCTTCGGAAATTAAGTTTATCAACATTAATATTTGCTATTAGCTCTTTTTTTGGTAATTTTTCTGTCAAGGAGGAGCCGTCAATCAATGTTTTTTGTTCAGGGAAAATTGCATCTTGATGGATCCAACCTGATGTAGTTACTCCATTATTTGAATTGATAAATTTACTATTATAAAATCCATTGACTAATGATAGGGAATCATATTGAATGTTGTCGCCCATAACTACATAAGAACGTAGTCTACTTTCTTTGTTAGGGTATGAGTAGAAGTATGCTTTTTTAGATTTTATATATTTGTTTGAATAATCAATATATTCATCTGGTACTGCATCTAACATTTTGTTTGAATCTTTAGATTCAACTAATGTTGGAGTTAGAGCATCATCGACCTCCGGAGAAAACAACCATTCGGCAACATCTTCATCTGTCCATCCAAACTCATCTTTCAATAGACTTGAAGATTGCTCAAAGGTAAACTCACCGGTCTTGTATTTTTCTATTAAATCCATAGGTTCTTTAACTCCTATTTCTTCTAATCTTTCCTGATCTAAATATTCAACATATGCCATAATCTCATAACTATGGATAAGAATGTTATTTGCCCAGAAACCAAATAATATAAAACAAAACCCTAGTATTGATACAGATAAAGGACTCCATGACTGGATTAATTTTTTAGTTATTAACAAAGTAAGCAATAAAAAGACAATTGGTATTAATATTTGGCTTGCAAGATCTATAAGAACAATGTTGCTGTAACTTCCGATGCCCATTATTTTAGTTATTATAAAAACTATAAAAACCATAAAAACTGTAAAAAATGTTTTTATTATTTTTTCTTTGTTTATATATTTTTTGTAGAGATGATTTAAAAAAACAGTATTATCTAATAAATTTAATTTACGTGTATTATTAATTTTAGCAGAAGTATTGTCATTAGAAGTTATTATTTTTTCAAATTTATGATACTCTTTAATGCTTTCCCAAACCTTTTTTGTATCGCTTAAATTACCATCAAAAGCAGCTTTATTAGAAAGTAAATTTTTAAATTTTGAATCAACGACCATACCGTCAATTACATCATAAAACAGAAGGCTCATGACAGATTCATCAAACCATAAAGCTCCATTTTTTAATTTCCCAAGATAAATTGAATCTCCTACTGATATTTCAAAAGTTAAGGAAGCACACTCATCTAAAGACGCATATAGCATACAACCTTCTTGTTTTTTATTTGGTAATAATCCAGTGAAAAGCTCTTTTATTTGAGGTTTGTAATCTGCTAATTCAGAAATTTTGTATTTAGCAAAATCATTCATAAAAGGAAATTCTTCAGCGATTAAGTTTTTGCTAATGAAATCACCAGGATTATTACCAGAAACCACTAAATCACTCTTTTTTTGAACTAAAACACTTTTAACACTTAAATAATTTGTGAAAGATCCTTGTGCATCACAAGAATAACAATCAACCTTTCCACTACTGCCGCATGTTGAACATGAAACTTCTCCATTTCCATTACATGTAGAACAGGTGTTGTAACCATTATTACAACTTGAGCATTTATTATATCCATTATTACATGAACACCTTACTGTTCTTTTATCATCGCCATATCCCTCTGTTTTTGTTCCTTTACCGCTACACCACATACACTTTACATCACCTCCCCTACAGCCCCATACCGAACATTTAACTTGTCTTTGACCGTTACACGTGCCACACCTGTTTTTACCATTACCACTACAGGTACTACACGTAATTTGCTTATTCCCCTTACATGTTCCACATCCAATTGTTTCATTAGTTTTATCAACCCTGTATTCAATTATTTTACCATTATTAACAATTGTGCGATCATCTCTTTCGTAAGAAAAGATATCAATATCACTTCTTTTAATTTTTCTAGATTCACGTAAACCTGAATAATTAACCTCACTCTTACCCTCAATAATTCTTTCGTCTAAAACAGCAGCAACAAATACCCTTTTAAACTTATTTATATTTACGTTTTTAATAGTAAACGGAAAATTAGAATGACCAAAAGTTGTTTTCAACTCTTTTTTAAACTTGCTTTTTATTAAAGTTTCTATTTCTTTAATATTTTCTGAAAATATATAGCCCTTTATGTTCATTATGTTGTGTATTTATCTACGTATTCTTTGGCCTCTTTTAATCCGATTTTTAGTCGTTTTTTCACCAATTTAACTGTTTCTAATTTTCCAACTTTTTTAACAAGATCATTAATTATGTTGCTCAATTCATCCTGTGCTGAAGCAAGTTCTGACTCGCTTTCAATTTCTTTAAAAATATCACCAAGGCTAAATAATTTTGCGGTATTGATTTCTGAAGAATTCCATTGCCCTAGAGATTTCATGGTAATTACTATTGAATTATATGAAGACTGCTCTTCATCTTCTAATGCAGGGTAATTATCTGTCAAATTAGCCAAGAGTGCTTTTTGAGTTTTTACAGACTTAGTCAGGGTATTGAGGCTTTCCTTTTTAAATTTATTTATTGTTTTATTAATTTCCTTTTGAATAATTTGATTTGATTTGGCTAAAAATATATTTTCTTCTTCTTCATAAACAATTTCTTTATTTTTCTTTAATTTATTGATAGAAAATTTAGACGTGGCTAGTTTTAATTTTTCAACTTCATAAAGATTTGTTGACTCTTGAGCTTTTTCAAAAAAATTATTTAAAATAGAATGTTTAAAAGCTAATGTTCTTTTTACTGATGCTAATTGCATTAATTGTTTTTCATCTTTCAAAGCATCAACAATCAAAGAAGCTGCTCGCTTAATGGCTATTTCATCAGTATTTGAAAAGATTAGGGCGTTATACTTAGAAAAAGTTTCGTTAAGTATACTGGAACATTTTAATAAAAAATTAATAAAATTTTCATCTTTCTTATATTCAATAAAACATAATAGACTCATTAAATCACCATCTTCAATAATAGCACGTAAATCTAAATCATAATCTATATTTTTATTTATTTTGCTAGCAATATATCTTATTCTAATATTTAGCTCTTGTTTAGCAATAGCTACTAAATGATTTTCAAAGTAATCTAATATTGCATCATACTTTTCTAACCTAGACAATTCATTAAAAACAAAATTTGAAAAAAATATTATTGAATTATTTTTAGCTTGATCACTAACATCTAGATTTAGAGTAAAATTACTGTCTGTCAAATGGATTATCTCTTGTAGTATTTGTAAATCTTCCTTTTTATCCCTCTCTTTTGTAGCAAGATATAGTCCTACTTTCGCATTAAGATTTAAAGGGTTCTTTTCTACAGCAGAATTAAATGAAACTATTGCTTTTTCAAAATATTCTTGTTTATACAACTCCATTCCAAACAGATATTGTTCTGCAGATTCAGTAGACTTCGGGAATTCAACTAATCCTATAATTCTGGCTAATTTATCATCAATTGACCCTAAAAACCATTTTAAATCTTCAAAACCAGATATTAATGATGACTCTAAAGAATTTAAAGCAGTTTCAATATCCTGAAACCCTTCAATATTTACACTTTTTATGTCCTGTAACTCGCTCGAAATTATTTCTGTTTGATTTTGAACAGAAGAATTTAAATTACCTATTGCTAATAAAGTACCAGCCTGAAGCCCAACTTGCCAGCCCATTCTAGATTTAATAGATGCTAAATTTTTAGAATCATCAGTAGAATACATAATTTGATAAGTTTAATTAATATTTATGAAATTAAAGAATAAATACCTAACCCAATAACGAAAAACACACCTAAACATCCAGATTTTTCTGCACCTTTATTTTGAGATTTCATTCGTTGAGTTTCTTCATTTATAATATTAGTAACCTCATCTCCAGATAAACCTAATGATTTACTAATTAATGAAAGAGCAAGGCTTTCATTCTCATCAACTTCTCCATCAGCAATAATAATTTTAGTTATTGCGTTAATGAAGTTTTTTTTAAAAGTGTGGTCAACATCTTTATATGTTTCTTTAAAATCTTTTTTGATCATTGATATGAAATCATTCTCACCCTTAAGTAGACTTACAAATTTCTCTTCTAGTTCCATAGTGTGATACTGACCTAAAAAAGCATGATCTCTTACTATATTTAATTCATTATCATCAATTTCACCGTCTATACAAACAATATATAATGAAGAATATATAATAGCTTCATCAATAGTATATTTCGAGGTGTTTTCAGTTTGGGAAAAATTTTCTTGTGCCATATTTCTATATTTAGAAAAGAAATATAATCAAAAACATTTAATATCTATAGGAATTAAGATCAATATACAAAACAAGAAATTTGATATTGTGATATATATAATTTTATTGAGATTGAAAAAGAGGCACTGCATCTAGCTCTTTTCTTTTAATTGTAAATGAAACATTTGAGAGTGATGTTGAAGACACAAGGAGTTACCTCAAATTAAAAACGAATAATTCTCAAAAAGCATGAGTTTGTTCTCTTTGGTGGATGGTAGGGGTGTTAAATCACACTATTTTGGGGAAGATTTGGATTTTTTTACAACTTATTATTTTCAAGAATAAAAAGTTATTTCCAAGAATAATTTTGGAGCCCATAGGAGTTAAGTCACACTATTTTGGTGAAGATTTGGATTCTTTTACAACTTGTTATCTTCAAGAATAACTTTGTAGGCCTCAAGAGTTAGGTCAAGACACTTTTAGAGCGTTTTAAGAGACAATAAAAGTTTCTTAGATATTTATACTAAGCATTTTCTTTTACACTTTGTTGTGCTTTCGTTATTCTTTTCGTCCTGTTTCTAGCGTTGGCAAAGACATACTTATTGACAAGTTTTGGCTTGTGCTGTTGGCTTTTTTTAGCGACTTGGCAATGTGTATGGCTTTTAGCGTTGGCATATTTATTCTTTTACTAATTCTATGATTTTCCATTTGTCTCCAGAAAATATTGCTTTTGCAGTAACCATACAATCTGTTTCTATCGAATATTTATTCAAAATGTATTTAGGCACATAAATGTCTGATACAAACCCAAAATTAGGACTAAGTTCTAATAAGCCCTGTACTGTCTTTAAAAGCTTCTCATTCGTTTCGGTTGTTTCTTTTATGTCTAAAGGTTTGTAAATTACTTTATTTAGTTTCTTGTCAGTTTTTTTAGCAATCCATATTTCTAAAAAAGAGCCTTCAATTGGTCTTAAATCCGTTTCATTAAACCTTACAATACCGTGAATGCTTCTATCCACAACAAAATGAAATAGGTTCTTTTCTTGATTAATATTATCAACAACAGCAATTACTTTTTGGAACTTTTTAATTCCTCTAGAATTTTCAATTACGGATATGTTTTTTAATTCAATTCTAGTTTCATCCTTCCATTTTGTAACAAGCCTTTTACCTTGTATAAAATTGTTGATACTATACTTTTTTATATCTTCTTTAAAGAATATTTCTTCATTTTTAGAGGTTATTGCGTGTACAACCTTTTTATCTTTATTGATGTAATCAATTACAGCAATTTCATCTTCTAAAATACTCCAATCTGTTTGTTCAGATGTTTGCGATAATAATGGAATGTATTGATATTCAGTTTTGGGTGATGAAAAACGTGAAGACCAACTTAGGTGTGAATGTTTCTCCTCAATCTCTTTTTCTTCTGCGTGCAATTTGAATTTAAAGATATTTCCAACTTTAGCTTTACTAATATTTTTAAAACGTTGTTTTCCTATTGAAAATTCTATTTCTTTCCCGTTACTAAATTTGCATCTATCTCTGTTTTTGTCATCAATTAATACAAATTCAGACCAATTAATATCTTGATAAGCATATTCCTCAGCTAAAGGAATGTATTTCTCATATAAAGATTGGTTATTCTTTAGAGAGGTTTGGTTATCTGATATTTTGCTATTTAAAGCTGTGTAAGACTCAGATAATTTCCAGCCCTTTTTCTCTCTATGTTTTTTATACTTTGATAGTTCAATAATTGCATTCTCAATTAAATCATTTCCAATTAGTGCTTCTGTTAAATGCAAATGAATATCACCTAAAAAATCTTCATTTTTTTCAAGTAGAATAGCTTTTGAAAGCATTCCAATTTTCAAATCGTTATTATTTTCAAAACAGCCTGAAAATTCACTCCAGATATATGCTTTATCTCCCAAGCTAAGAACTAAGTTCTTATAAATTGCAATAGCTTGGGCTAAGTTATTGTTCTGAATTAATAGTAATGCTTTTTCCCTATTAATCCATTCATCTTTTGGAAATTTTGAGGTTGCAACTTGATAGATTTCTATTAACCATTCATTGCTTTCTGTTTGCTTATTCTCAGATTTGATGATGTTGTATGATTTTTTTAGGCACTTTATTGCAAGAGGTTTATATGTATTCTCATCTTTTTTAACCTCCTCCCAATCTTCATTCATTAAATTGACTGGATTCCATTTTTTAAAAAACTCTAAAAACCTCCATTCATCAGTTTCTTGCATATACCGTTCGGCTAAACTTAAAATTTCCGAGTGCCATTTTGATTTTGGGAATTTAGAAAATTGGAGATTATAGTTGTTTAATAATGTCCATAAATCCGAAAATCTATTTTCTTTTTTTGCATTGAAAATTTGCCAAAATAGAGGCTCTCTTAATAAATCTATCGTTTGATTTGTTTGTACATTTTCTAATAAATATTCAATATCTATATTATACTTTTGCTCAATAAACACTCTGAATATTCGAGATAATAAAGAAGGTATTTCTTTATCCTTAAACCATTGTTTTGATTTATCGTCATCTCTTAGGTTTTCTGGATTCCATAATTTGAAGAATTTGTAAAGGTTAAAATCAGAATGCTCTTTAGAGTAGTGCAAAGAAAAATTTAAAATCATAGAATGTAATAATGATGGTCTTTCATTATTCAAATTCATATAATCCCTTAAAAAAGTTCTAACTTGAATTGATGTTAATTCGTTTTCATCATTTTTGATGTATCTATAAATTACCCATCCGTATGCTTCGTGATGGATTTCAGTAAGGCGATTTTCAGAAATGAGTTGATTAAAAATATTTATTGCTTCTTTATGTTTATTGTTTTTGCTTAAATCTTCAGCTTTCTTTATTTCAGAATAATTTTTGTCAATTTTTGGCTTTAAGAATGTTTTTTGATTTTCAATTATCTCATCAGGATAATCAAATTGAATAGAATTCAATTGTTGAAAGTATTTGGCTCCTTGATTTAAGTCATTTATTGAGATATGATATTTACACAAGTCGATTAAAACCCAAGCAAATGCCTTTTGAATCCATTCATCATATGGTTCGGATTGATAAAGATTACTTGCAATTTGAAGAGCTTCATTTAATTTATTAACCTTATCTGTCCCATTAAGTTCCTTAGCCTCATTCCTAAGTTCAAATACAGTTTTTGAGTCCATTAGAAATCAGATTTAAAGTTACTTAATAACAATTCTCGTACTTCATTTATCAAATGTTCATTGGTTTTTTCTAATATTTCAATTTTTGTAAAAAAGCCCTTTGTATGATTTTGTTCACTGGTTCCGTACCAAACTCTAAACTTAATTTCTTCATTTGTTTTTTTTGCTAAAAACACATCTTGGTTATTATGACTTTTTACAATGTGAAGTTCAAATTCATTTTTTTTGAAATCATCAACCCAAACAGAATAGATGTCCTTTCTAAAATCTGTAGGGTAATTTGTTATTTTTGATTTTGTTTCAGTGCTTTTGTTTTGTAGTTTAAAAAGCATTTCAATACAATTATTGATATAATCAGTATCTTCATTTTCGAGTCTGTCAATTCTTATGTTTCCAACAGACCAATTTTTATTTTCCCCTTTGTTGTCAATATTTAGAATTAGTTGCTTGCCTGATGATTCTGGAATTGAATAATATGCTTTTGTCAAATAATCAGTAAACTTTTTTGTGCTTTCTAATAAGTAGCCTTTTTCTTCAATTTTTGATGATAAATTGCATATCGCACCAACGGCATTCTTATTTTCAATTGAACTTGTCTTTTCGGCATACCTAGTCTCTGGATTAAAATTAAGGTAAGTTAACAAAGATTTTTCTTCAACTATTTTACTTATTAAACCTACAGTTGAATTATCTTCAAAGTTGCAATTCATAAAAGGGCTAACTTCTTGCGGATGGGTGATGTACGTGGTTTTTATAGAGGATGAAATGCCACTATAAAGCCATCTAAAATAGCTATCGTTTGTTATTCCATCATTTTCTTTACGATGACCTTTAATTATTATTTCCTCATATGATGAGCCTAACGCTTTATGAACTGTTATTGCCCAACCATAATTTACAAATGCTGCATTTATGAAAGGGTCAGTTTCTCTTAAATGAGTAAAGATTTTTTTAGTGTAAAGCTTGTTGTAGTGGCTAAGTGTTTTTCTAGCTTTTTCTGTTGTATTAACTTTTTCTTTTTTTGCCTTAGACCTACCATAGTTTTTAACTAAGTTTTCTATAGCCTTTTTTTCTTCTTTAGTTAATTCTTGATATCTGGAATCTTGAAGTAATTGTTTGTATTCAAAACTATCTTCAAAACTATTCTTTGATTTCTCTTTATCAATTTTTTTGTTAATGAAAATTCTGAAGGCAATTTTTTCTTCCTTGGATAAATTATCTACACTTAAAAAATAATTATCTAATATCCATAAATCGGTCTCTGGATTTGAGTTTAAGTTTAAACATTTAACATACAGTTTTGTAAACGTAAGAATTATAGGGTTTTTGGACTGTCTTATGGGAATTGAAAAGGATTCGCTTTCTTTTACTTTAAGTACAGTAAAAAACATTCCATTTACTATCCTCTTAGGATTTTGGACTCCAGTATCATCTGGAATTGTAATATTGTTATTTGCAATTAATAAATCTCCATACGCAATCTTTTCGCCATTTTTCAGGTAACTTCTTTTAATCCATTGATTTGTTTTTAGACAATCTTTTTTTGAATAAAACAAAAAACCTTTTTGAGGTTCAGATAATAATGGTTGACTAAACCAAAGTTGAAGTTTTTCCTGTATTTGAGAGCGATTTACTTCATAAAGACTATGATTATCATAATTATAACTTAGAGTATTGAAAAGTTTATTTTCAATACTGTTAGCTAATTTTATTGTTAACTCCTCTTTGTTGTTATTATAGCTAAAGTCAATTGGTTTTCTGTAATGCTTAATGTTATTGGGATAAAGTTCGGATAAAGTGTTTAGGTCTAAAGCTGAATCTTCAATTTTTCCATAAGTCAAGGAATATGGGTCGCCTACAAATATTATTTTTCGGTTGCTTTCAGGGTTTAAAAAAGTAATAATATCTTCTAATAATCTGCCAGTACCGAATCTCAATAGTTCTGATTGGTTCAGACTTCTATTAATTAAATGAGCTTCGTGAACAATGATAAGAGCCTTTTCATCTATTGATTCATTTGATTTTATTGGAATAATTTCTAATAAACTTTCTTCGGATTCTTTATTTTCGATTTTCTCATCATTAACACCTTCAATCTTATGAGAGCCACCATAAATTACACTATAAACACCTTGGGTTTGAATGTTTGTTCTATCAAATATTTTTTTGCTTATTCTCGATGAATGTGACCAAGTTTCGACTTGCGGAATATTGTAATTTGTTGCTTCCCTCAATAAATAGGTCATCCAAGTATCTCTATCTTTCAAACTCATAGATTCTAAAACCAAAATTCCTGAAGATTCTGTTTTTAAAAACGTTTTTATTTCAGTTTCTACATTTCCTTCAATTTCGATTATTTCTTCTTCGATGAATGCCTCTAGTTTAGGTTCGAAATCCCTTATCCAATTTTCCGCAGGAAATATTTTTTTTAATTCTTCTGATAATTGATTAGAAAAACTGTTATCACTTGCGTAGTCATAAAGAAAATCTCCAAGACTAGATTCTTGAATTAATTTGTAGTATGGAATATTTCTAGGGATTTCATTTATAATTTCAAATGGTCCTGAAAATATGTTGGCGATACAAACTTTTGATGGGTTTAAGAAGCCATTTAGAAAAAGACTTTTCTCAACAATTTCATAAAATGCTTCTCTATAATACTTTAATTGTCTGAATGGATTGATAAATTTACTACCGGCCTTTATTTCTAATCGACTTCTGTCTTTATCACTTTCATTGTACCATTTGGTGGTTTGAAACTCTTCAACATTTGGCGGTAGTTTAATATTTCCTTGATAGTCTTTAAAGTCAATTATAACCAATCCATTATCGTAAAATAAAATCGCATCTGCCCTAAATTTATAAAAAGAATCATTGAAAGGGTTTCCAATGAGCAACCCTTTATAACCTAGCTTTTCAAAAGCATTTTCAATAATACTTACTACTCTTCTAAATTGCTCGTTTTCGTGAGTGTTATTAGTTCTATTGTTTAGTATTTCTAAATTCATTCTTTTGTTTTGTCAAAGTGTTAGCAAAAAATAGCTCTTTTGGTTTTTTTTAGCGGTGGCTTTCGTGTCGGCAAAAACCATATGTGCTGTTTGTGCGGCTGGTTTCCTTAATGAAGTACAACGTGTCCTAACAACAATGTTATAGTTGTATATCTATAAAATTGCTAGGGTATCATTAGTAATAATTATTATTCAATAAACTAAATAACACTCGTTTCGCAACTCATAAATATATGTTTTTTTTAAAACTTTCTACTAAATAATATGTGAAACCACAGTATCCCATATATTTTGAATCTTTCACGCCAAATTATCTTAATGAATAATTTTATAAGATAGGTGTGTTAGCGCTATTTTTGTGAGTCTTTAGAATTCTTTGTTTTTTTATACTCCCCATCAAAGTATACTCCATACCCGGCATAAATCATGCTGCAATCTTTTGTTATAACCCTAATAGTTTCTTTACCAAACTCAAAAAACACCTTACAGCGCTCTTCTCCTTTGTTATATAGAGGGAAATCATCAACTTCAACTAATATATCATCCGTGTAATATCCATAGTTGTCTTTTATTTGAACTGTAAACCTTTCTTCTGTCATACTTCCAGGAAACCGTATTATTTGCTTAGTAAATGTGTCGTATGATTTCCGCCAACCATTGAATGAAAATTGATATAAATTTTCATTCTCATCTATTTTTTCTAGTGTTAGAATGTTTTCAAAAGCCTCGCCAGAGGCGCTCCACTGCCCCTGGTAATTTTTATTTTGCCCGAAAACAAGTAGGGGAGTCATCACAAGTAAGATCAAGATACTTGTAATGATCCCCTTATTTTTATTCCATTTCTTCATTACCGTCTCTTGTTTTAATAATTTCCATCTCTAGTTTGTA
>Ga0209532_1002169_pt1 | contig 14259 bp, 15 predicted proteins | sample COG_02_FD_184746 | JGI IMG/M metagenome (GOLD analysis project Ga0209532, IMG submission 184746) | Pelagic Microbial community sample from North Sea - COGITO 998_met_02 (SPAdes) (version 2) | ecosystem: Environmental > Aquatic > Marine > Neritic zone/Coastal water | place: Helgoland, sampling... | reverse complement strand
CGGCCGGTTCCAATTCCAGCGGGTCCATACCAGTTCATTTTTGGATGCCAATAGCGATGCATTTCCATTGCTTCCTGAGGTTCTTCAGGATGCTTACTCATAGCTGTTAGCATGTCAATCACAAGTGTTTTAGACTTAGTTGATACATCGTGTTGATAATCCCCTGTCTGCAACCCATCACATGTTGCAGGCCCTGGTATTAAGCCTTCTCGGCCAAGACTTGGGGCCATTGGCCAAGCACCTGCTTGCATCATCAGCTCAGGGATATCCCAAATTGCCTGTATCTCAATAATTTTTTCATTTTTAATTTTGTAATACTCGTGGAACCTCATATGGGCTAAATGGCCTGTGGGTTGAATGTCAAGGAAAGGCTTAACGAAAGTTCCAATATAAGTACCTGCAATCCCAACCCAATCATCCCCATGATCATCAGTTCCTGCCATTATGATCCAAGGTCGTTTTTCAACATCTGGTAATGAAAAGTGCAATTTCGCTAGAACGGATTCATAATATTGATCGCCTGGCATATCTCCAAATGGATGACACATATGGACAACCATATCTTTTGCCATGATGGCATTTAGCTCTTTGCGTACACCTTCCTCTGACCAGTTATACATTGCAGCGTTCAATCCTGCAGTAAGGGTCCGAAGGTCGGATAAATCCGTCATTTGATAGTTTCCTTATGAGGTGCTGACCCACCATATGGAATATTTACGCCACCATAGCGACGCACCCGCAGATTACATTGTTCTGCATGCCCCACGAATCCTTCTAGAAGGCATAACCGAGAGCCATAAGCTCCAATTTCAGTAGCTGCTTCGTCAGTTGTAATTCTTTGATAGCTGTGAGTTTTAAGGAATTTACCAACCCAAAGTCCTCCGGTATACCGTCCAGCTTTTTTTGTTGGTAATGTATGATTTGTCCCGATGACTTTATCACCATTAGATACGTTTGTGCGAGCACCTAAAAATAATGCTCCATAGCAAGTCATATGCTCTAAAAACCAATCATCCCGATTAGTCATCACTTGCACATGCTCTGATGCAATTTCATCTGCTATCTTTAACATATCATCGTAAGTTTCACAGAGGATCACTTCGCCATAATCCTCCCAAGATTTTCCGGCGGTGTCAGCTGTAGGGATAATTTTTAAAAGGCGGTTAATTTCCTCTATAGTAGCATTTGCCAATTTCTCTGAGTTGGTAACTAGTACGGCAGGTGAGTTGTAGCCATGCTCTGCTTGTCCCAGAAGATCAGTAGCACATAGTTCAGCATCAACCGTATCATCAGCAATTACCATAGTTTCTGTCGGGCCAGCGAATAAATCAATTCCAACGCGACCAAACAGCTGACGTTTGGCCTCAGCTACGTAGGCATTTCCAGGACCGACAAGCATGTGTACAGGTTCAATTGTTTCAGTCCCAATTGCCATTGCACCAACAGCTTGAATGCCACCCATTACATAAATTTCATGCGCACCCCCAAGATGCATTGCAGTTATAGCTGCAGGGTTTGGTTTGCCGTTGAAAGGAGGAGTGCAAGCAATAATCCTCGGTACACCTGCAACAGAAGCTGTTAATACAGACATATGCGCTGAAGCAACCATTGGGAATTTTCCGCCTGGCACATAACAACCAACTGATTGTACGGGAATATTTTTATGACCCAAAATAACACCTGGCAGTGTTTCGATTTCAATATCTAGCATACTTTCTCGTTGGGCTTGCGCAAAGTTTCGTACCTGCTCTTGTGCAAATTTTATATCAGCTAGCTCTCGGTCAGAAAGTGTTGCCATAAGATCTAAAATTTCTTGATTGGTAAGTTTAAAGTTTTGAGGGTTATAACTGTCAAATTTGACAGAAAGATCCCGGACCGCTTTGTCACCTCGTGTTTCTATATCTAATAATATCTCTTCAACAATAGATTTTGTTTCGGCATCATCTTGTGCACGTTCTTCGTCTGGTTTTCCACGTTTTAAGTAGGTTATAGTCATTTATCTCTCCTAATTTTAGATGATGCTCTCTCCTTGGGATCATATGTTTCCCAACCATGGCCATTAAAGACATCCACACCCAATTGTGCGAGAACATTTGGAAAATCCACCATTACCCAGTTATCAACAATTTTTCCATTTTCGACTTTCCAAAAATCCATATAGCGAATTTGAATTTTTTTGTTGGTAGGCTTAACACCCATAAAAAAACCACTATGAATAGCTTCTTGTCTTCCAAAAGCAGCTGCCCATTCGCCCATATAAAGCCGAGCCTCATCAATACAGACTTTTTCTGAGAATGCTGCTTGAAATGGTTTCTGCCAGTTATCCTGAAATGCTCGTATTCCATCTTTTGTGCCACAACCTGTGTTACCCATCCAACGAAAACTTTCACTAAAAAATTCACCAATATCAATAATTCGATGATCGTTAAGGCCATCGACCATGTTTTCGATTACCGCGCGTGTCTCCTCTGTTTTTGACATATCCGTATCTTTACTCAGATATGCCTGCTCTGGTCTTGCTCCACTCATCCTTTTACTGCTCCTGCTGTAAGACCGCTTACAATCTGACGTTGAAAAAACATTACTAAAATAAATAATGGTGCAGTTGCAGACACTACTGCCGCGACAGCAAACATCACATTACCTTCAACCTGCGTAGTGCCTAAAAAGCTAGCTATTTTTGGAACCATTGTTTGGTTACTATTGTTCAATAGTGTAGCTGTTACAGTAAAATCATTATATGCAAGTAAAAATGAAAATAGCCCTGTAGTAATTACACCTGGCCACATTACTGGCACGATAACGCGTCTAAATGCTTGAAATCTAGTGCACCCATCAACCATTGCACTCTCATCTAGATCTTTAGGAATATTAAGAAAGAAACTATGCAACATCCATAATGTAAACGGTTGATTGATGGCAACCATAACGATTATGGCAGTTGGTAAATGCCCCCATAGGTTCCATTCGAAAAAAGGTAGTAAGTAACCTGATACTAACGTAATGTGTGGCATTGCTCGAAATACTAAGGCTAACATCAAAAGGTAGAACGCGTATTTCTTGCCTGAGCGGGCCAATGCATAGCCGCCCAGAGTCCCTAATGTGAGTGATATTATGACTACTGAAACCACAACAATCATGGTATTTAATGCCGCTTGCCAAAAAGACTTAGTAATCCAAGCACCATGATAACCATCACCTGTAAAGGATGAACCAGTTTCGATTTGAGTGCGTAACCCATTTATTGCATATGCCCAGTCTGCCTTTGAGAAGAAGTCGCCTTGGACTTTAAAGGAGCCCCACATAGTCCACAAAAAGGGGAAACCCGCCAGCATAATCCAAAACAAAACAAAAACCCAAATTAGAGCAGTAAACGATTTTGAACGTCGGTGAATAAGCTCAGACATTAGACAGCTTTCCTATTAAAATCATTCCACGTTCTAATTAGAACTGGGATAAGTAAAACTGCGACGCCCAAGATTGTTAACACTGATGTAGCACCAGCAGACCCAAAGAACGTACCTTCTCCACCAGCTAGATCATTGTAAATAATCCATGAAAGGGAAGTTGCGCTAGCTTGAGCAGAGAATCCAACAATAGGTTCAAAAACCCTAAAATTATCCATTAATTGAATTAAAGAAATAAAAACTATAAGCGGCACTAGGTGTGGTAAAACGACATAGCGGGTACGTTCCCAACGTGAAGCACCATCTATCATTGCTGCTTCAATTGTTTCGGACGGAACAGTTTGCAGGCCTGCGTAAAAGACAATGAAAGCGAAGGGCGCAGAATGCCAAACACCGTAAATAATTAACATTATCCAAGTTAAAGCTGGTGAGGCTTTCAAAGATAAATTTGGATCATCAAGAAGCCACTGTAAGCTAGCTCCGAGAATACCTTTAGAGTCAATCATCCAAAATAAAATTAAAGATCCAATTAATGGTGTTACGATCATAGGTAAAAGTGAAACAAAAATAGTGGGACCCTTTAGTTTTTTTGGTAAACTATTCACACCAAGAGCGATAAAGAAACCGAGCAGTAGAACTAGAGGCGTTACTATAAACGTATAAGTGAGGGTAAAAGCGAGAGCACGATAAAAAGGTAAGTTGTAGACTTTACTAAAATAAATACTCCAATTAGCACTGTCATTCCAAGCAGACTTTAATTCAGTGACGGCAAGATGATTGCGGTTTGTGTATGTGCCAAAGCCGTTGAACTTCCCTAAAGGTTTCTCTTCCTTTAATTGTGAAGTTGCAGCAACATCAATTTGTACTTCGTCTTTACATCCAAAGGGCCCACAGCTTTTCACTTCCTTTAGTACTGCGCCGTGCTCAATATATAATGATTGAATGAACACGGAACCAATTGGTAGTGCAATAAAAAGCACCATCGCCACAAGTGACGGAAGAATAAACCAAAAGAAGGTACGGTTTTTCATTTTTAATGCCTATTAAAGATTCTTATTTAGGGAAGGGGTGTCCCCCCTTCCCATAGGTATCTTATTTTAAGAAACCTTTTTCTGTAGCTGCAGCAGTATATGCAGCCTCGACATCTGATAAAGCCTGTTCAGCACTTTCAGATCCCTGCAAGAAGTCTGAGATTTCAGAACCTAGTGCGGAGTGTAATGTACCCATGAATGGTAACATTGGATATGGTGCTGCTCCACCGGCTGCTGTGGCAGAAACACCAGCGGACGCTTTACTTGGTGTATAACCTTTGCCCAACCAAACAGCAGCAGCATTATTTGCTGCTATTACTTCAGGTGAAATACCATGCATTAAAGCTACAAATGTTGCCTCTGCATCCTCATCAGATATGTTTGCTGAAATAGATATACCATCCCACCAAAGAGTTGACGCTGGACGCGATTTTCCACCCCAGGTTGGTGCGCTAGAAAGAACAGTTGATGACTCTACAGCCTCACTTGAACCTTCACCATCCATCACTGCTCCACCACGGGAACCCCACATTGTAGCTAGTGCTAGATTACCTGCTTCCCATTCTGCTTGCGTAGCATTTGAGTCGAAGGTCATGAAATCTGGATGAGAGTATGCAACTAATGATTTTAGCATGTTTAGTGTTGCAACACCGTGTGCATTATTTACAGCAACTTCTGCAGTTCCGGGTTTAAAGAAATCACCGCCAGTACCCATGTACATATTGACAAATTCTTCTCCAAGGTTCCAACCAGCTTTTGTATTTAAAGCTACAGGATAATCCATTAAACCAGCAGATTTGATTGCTTTTGCTGCAGCTAGAACGTCTTCATAGGTTGCAGGAATACTGCTTACGCCTGCTTTTTCTAGGATGTCAGACCGGGAAAATAAATGCTGCGCGTTTGCCATAAATGCAACAGCCATAATTTTACCGTCTACTGTAACCATTTGGCTTGGGTTTAAGCCCCCACCATGCTTTGCAACTAAGTCATCCAAAGAACGTACTAGACCATCGTTCATAAGGGTTACTAATGTAGAGTTACTAGTAATTACTGAGGTATACTCAGCTGGGTTAGCTGTAAGAGCCGCTACCATAATATCTTTGTGATCTTTAGTGAGGTTTGTTTTTACCGTTACACCGTCGCCAGCACAAGTACTTGCTCCAGCTGTCACAGCTTGGATTGCTGGAAAGTCATTTGAAAGAACATTGACGTTACCAGAAGAAATTCCACACCCCGCCATTGCTGTATTACCCAGCATGATGAATGCTCCGGCTACCATTACTTTTTTTAGAAACATCTTTTTCTCCTTGTTATCATGAGAAATGACCAAAATGACCATTTCTCCGTTAATCCCCATTATGGGGGTCGTCTAAAGGGGATCAATCCCCAATTCGCGCACCTGTTTTGGTGTCAAACAAATGGCAAATCTCTTTGGGTACTGAAATGTGAACCATGTCACCAATTTTTACCCGATAATCTTTATGAGCCTTGATAGAAACAAGTTCATCATTAACACGTACTGTAATCATTGTGGCGTCACCTAATAATTCCATTGTGTAGACTGCGGCGTGGATATCACCGCCCTCAGTCACGGTGCTTGCATCTTCAGCACGGAATCCCAATTGAGCAGGCTGATTTTGAGCATTAAGCCCTTCGACTTTTAGGTCGCCGCCTGTAAAGGTATTATTAAATAAATCTCCACTCACTAAGTTCATGGCAGGTGCTCCAATGAAGCTTGCTACAAATGCGTTTGCTGGTCGATCATAAATTTCAGTTGGGCTACCAACCTGTTGCACAATCCCATCTTTCATAACCACTACGCGGTCGGCAAGGGTCATAGCTTCGATCTGATCATGGGTCACATATATTGTTGTGACTTTCAGTTCATGACTAAGATTTTTAATTTGAGCCCTTGTGGATACGCGAAGCTTAGCATCTAAATTTGAAAGAGGTTCATCCATTAAAAAGACGTTAGGTTCGCGAACGATAGCACGTGCAAGCGCAACACGTTGTCTTTGACCTCCTGAAAGTTCAGCAGGTTTTCTATGTAAAAAATCATCTAACTCAACCATAGCAGAAGCTCTCATTACACGTTCTTTATGTTCAGACTCAGGAATTTTTCTTACTTTTAGTGGAAATCGAATATTCTCATAAACATTCATATTTGGATAAAGGGCGTAAGATTGGAAAACCATTGAGACATTTCGATCTTTGGGTTCAAGATCATTTACTCGCACATTATCAATAATAATATCTCCACCAGATACCTCTTCAAGTCCAGCAATCATACGCATAGTGGTTGTCTTCCCACAACCAGACGGTCCTAAAAGTACAAGAAACTCTTCATCTGCAATTGTTAGGTTTAAGTTTTCTACTCCTACGAATGAACCCCATCGTTTAGATAAGTTTCGAAGTTTGATTTCAGCCATTGGTGGCACCTAAACAAAAATATTTCAAGATTGCATACGTTTGCAAAAAGACTACTATAAGGTCAAGCATTTACTGTTCTTTACATAAAAATGAGTTCATTTTGATTAAAAAATAGGTGTAATGTAGTAATTTATGGTAAAGGAAATGTTAATTGACAGACTTCAGAAACGAAAAACGCCTTGTTAGAAATTACTACGAAGCACTTGATTCTTCGGAAATTGATAAAATCACGGATGTTTTAGTTGAGTTTACTTCGCAAAATTATACATGGCGTGCTTTTCATCCTTTTAATCTACAAACAGACGCAAAGGTTGTTAGTGAGATTTTCTGGCAACCTTTTCGAAAATCTATTCGACATATGCAACGTCGCATGGATATATTTTTTGCTGGAAAAAACTTTATTGATGATGGGACGTCGGTTTGGGTGTGTTCAATGGGGCATTTAATGGGATTGTTTGATGAGCCGTGGATTGGAATAAAACCGACAGAAAAAATTATTATGTTCCGTTATGCCGAATTTCATAAAATTGAGAATGGTAAAATTTCTGAAACAGCTTTCTATTTTGATATTCCACATCTTATGATTCAAGCTGGGTATCAACCTTTTAAAGATCCAACGGCTATGCATTTGGTGCAACCGGGTCCAGCCACTCATGATGCTTTATTATATAATGATGCTCCCGAGGCTGAAGGAAAGGAAACAATGAATGCCATGCAGGCAATGATTAATGATCTAGGTACATGGCAATTGGGGTTACCATTAGAGGAAGAGCTCGCAAGAACTTGGCATGATGATATGACCTGGTGGGGGCCAGCGGGCATTGGGGCTACCTATACAATTGAGCGGTATGCTAAACAGCATTCGGGCCCTTTTCGTGCTGCGTTTAGTGATCGGTCTGGGACGGGACACATTGCCCGTATAGCTGAAGGACATTATTCTGGTTTTTTTGGTTGGCCTAACTTTATAGCAAAGCCTACAGGTGGTTTTATGGGGCTCTCTCCAAGCGAAAAACCTTGTGAGTTCCGTGTTATTGATATCTATCGACGTGAAGGCAACAAACTGAAAGAGAATTGGGTATTTATTGATATACTTCACTTTTTTAAACAACAAAATATTGATATTTTAGATAATATTGAGGCTTATTTAAAATGAATATGATTGATTCACATCACCATTTATGGGACCTAAAAGCAGTAGAGTACCCCTGGTTGAATGCTAAAGGTGTAAAGCGTTTTTTTGGTGATCCGACACCAATTCAGCGTAATTACCTCGTCGATGAGTTCAGACTGGATGCACAAAAAATTGGCTTTGGATCTTCTGTTCATATTCAGGTGGGAGCGCAAGATGGTCTTGCTGAAGCGAAGTGGGTGCAATCTATCAGTGACGCTAACCCTGATTGGCCTATGGTGCAGGTTGTTTTTTGCGATCTAACTTCCCCTGATTTCGAATCTGTCCTGGATGGCTATTTGAAGCTACCGTCTGTTCGGGGCGTAAGACAAATTATTGGCCGTGCACCAGAGGAAGATAACAGCACAGGTACCAATGACTTATTGAATTCGGAAGCATTTGTACGAGGATTGCGTAGCGTTGGTGAAAGAGGCCTTTCATTTGATTTACAACTTATTCCTGAATTGATGGTGGCTACAAGTAAGATACTAGAAGATGCGCCTAAAACCAAGGTCGCTTTGTGTCATGCGGGGTCTCCCCATGATCGAACTCCTAAGGGGTTAGAAGTATATGCCGAGCAATTACGCGAGATGTCTAGACTAAGTAATGTTACTTGCAAATTGTCAGGTCTTGGTATGTTTGACCACGGATGGACTACAGATACTATTAAAACTATTATTGGTATCTGTTTGAAGCAGTTTGGTGAAAATCGCTGTATGTTTGGTTCTAATTTTCCTGTTGATAAGCTTTACTCAAGCTATGAAACACTTTTTGAAAGCTACAAGGAAATCATTCCAAAAGAGTGTCATGAAACAGTTTTCTATAAAGTTGCAAAGGATTTTTATTTCTATTAACAAATAACTCTGAATTAGCAACTCTATGTAAAAATAATTCCAAGTATTTTCTTACCCCTCAAGCTCATTAAACACGCACTATATTAACGAATTTAACAAAATAAACCTAAGATTACTTAGGCTTTTCATAATTTAATAACAAAAATTAAATAAGGATTTAAAAAATGCCCAAAACTGTTCTTCGACCCAAAAACCTCGAATTTCAACCACGTCCAACATTTCCGTATTCGCCAGGCGCCCGAGGGGGTAATATGGTGTTTACAGCTGGACAAGTAGCTTGGGATCAGACAGGCAAAGTGATTGGTTTAAATGATGTTCGAGCACAAACTGTTCAGACCTTGGCGAATGTCGAGGCTGTACTAAAAGAAGGAGGGGCAGAATTAAGTGATGTTGTTAAATGTAACGTTTATCTAAAAGATATGAAAGACTTTCAAATAATGAACGAAGAGTTTGCCAAACTCTTCCCAGAAAACCCACCAGCCCGAACAACAGTACAAACACCAATGGCAGAGCCAGAGATGTTAGTAGAGATTGAAGCAATAGCCTATATAGGTGAATAAAGTACTTAATGAAGAGGGTTTATTCCAACCTATTAAGAATAATTTTGAATAGGCTTCTATAGAACGTTTTTGGTATTAAAAAGAAATTTTGTTATGTCATATTTTCCAACAGTAAAGCTGGTTACAGATCGGACCCCCATTCAACCTCTTGCTCAACTGTCGTCACTGTTAGGGATTGATTTGTGGATAAAGCGTGATGACCTTGCTGGAACTACTTTGGGGGGGAATAAAGCAAGGCAATTAGAATATTATCTTGGAGCAGCTGTTGCAGGGGAGGCCGATACGATTTTGATTACAGGAGCTGTGCAATCAAATTTTGTTCGAATAGCTGCGGCATCTGCTGCTAGCTTGGGTATGCAAACGGTTATTCAACTTGAAGACAGAGTGGATCGGGACGACCTAATCTATAGGCAGTCGGGAAATGTCCTGTTGAACAGTATTTCTGGTTCACGGGTAATTTATTATCCGCATGGTGAAGATGAAAATGGTGCAGATGCTGCTTTGTTTGCTGAGGCTACAAGGCTACGCAAACAAGGAAAAACGCCGTATGTGATACCTCTTGGAATGCAAAAGCCACCACTCGGGGCACTTGGCTATATACATTGTGCGGAAGAGTTACAGTCTCAGGCACCAGAGTTCGACTTTGCAGTTGTCGGTTCTGGAAGTGGCTTGACACATCTTGGGCTCGTTGCTGGATTTAAGGTGACTGGGGCTAAAACTGTGACAATCGGTAGTTGTGTGCGGCGATCAGAACATCAACAATACAAAAGATTACAAGACTTGGCAGCTGCTTTTGACAAAATGCAGGAGTGTCCTGGCCGTCTCAATAAACAAGACTTTGAAGTTTGGGATGGGGCATTAGCACCAGGGTATGGTCAATTGGGCTCCGTTGCTGCCCAAGCGATGTCCCTGCTTGGCAAGTATGAAGGGCATATTGTTGACCCAACATATACCGCAAAGAGCTTTGCTGCCATTCCTGCACTGGTAATGTCGGGTCGCATTCCTAAAGGCTCGAGGGTGGTATTTATTCACACTGGTGGGTTGGGTGCTGTCTTTGCCTACCAAGAAGATATTCGTTCGGCCCTTACTGACGTCTGAAGACAAAACGTCTTACCAAACTGATCTCAAAATGCCAATTGTAATATGACCTTTGTCTAAGAACTCTTTTTGAGTGATCAAATAGTTAATCTCTTGTAGAAGTTTTTTTCAATTATTTAATACTGATACTCTTTACTCACTAGGGGCCACCGTTAACTTACCAACTTCTACTTGGATAACTTTTATAGGAGTATTTTTTGCTATTGGTTTATCGCTAACCACATCCCATTGAATGCCTGAATAAAAATGTTTGATCGGTTTATTAGCAAGAATGTCAACATCTACGCTAAATCTGTAACCTACCAAGCCGACTTCTATGTTTTTATTCGTTTTGTTTGATTGTATCTTTTTTAGAGGTTTCCATAATATTACTGCACTTAAAAGAGATAAAACTGAAACAGAGAAAATTGCTGTCATTAAGTCATTTGGTAGGACATTTATAGACATTAAGGCACCTACAACAATCATAGATAACCCAATAAAAAATAATACAAAAGTTGCGAAACCAAAAAAAATAATTTCAGCTACTAGAAGTAAAATACCTAAAAAAAGTAAGAGTTGCGAAATACTAAAAAATGAATCGATATTTTCCATCTACTTATTTTTCCTTGTTTTAGAGAAATCCTTTAATTAGCCTTTCCAAGGCTGAGGTGGAGCTTGATTGTCTGGAGTTGTATCATTAGAATTTGTATCTCTTTTTGAAATTTTTTCAATAATTGCCATTGATTGAGCAACTAAAGAAGCAACATCATTCGAACTATCAGGTAAGAGAACTATGGTAGATTCTTTGGCAATTTTTTCTTTTGCTTCAATAGCCTTTGACGCTAAGTCTAATTGCACAGCTTTTTGACCCTCATTAGAGTTAGCAGCTTCTCCGATTACAACTAAAGCCTTTGCTTTTGCATCTGCGACTGCAATTAGTGCCAGTGCCTCACCTTGAGCTAGTAAAATTTTCTCTTCTTTATCAGCCTCAGCTGATAATACAACGGCGGCTTTATCTCCTTCAGCTCTATTGATAGCTGCTTGTCGATCTCCTTCAGATTCTAATATTTGTGCTCTTTTAACTCTTTCCGCTCTCATTTGCTTTTCCATGGCTTCCATCACGGATTGCGGAGGTTCAATATCTTTAATTTCATAACGGAGAACTTGAATTCCCCAGGGTGCGGCTGCTTGGTTTATAGATGTAACTATATTTGTGTTCAAAACATCACGTTCTTCAAATGTCTTATCTAACTCTATTTTTCCAAGTTCCGAACGCATAGTTGTTTGAGCCAATTGAGTGACCGCAAATACATAATCATCTACCCCGTATGTAGCTTTCACTGGATCGACGACTCTAAAATAAAGAACGCCGTCAACGGCTAGAGATATGTTATCTTTTGTTATGGCACTTTGACTTGGCACGTTTACGGCAGTTTCTTTCAAAGACCGGTCTGCTGCAATTTTATCAATAAATGGGACTACAAAATTGAGACCCGCATCTTGTACCTCTTTAAATTTTCCAAAACGTTGGATAATATATGCTCTATTTTGAGGTACAAATTTAATAGCTCGCTGAAGGACTACTACAACCAATACAAAAAGTACGACTGGGAAAGAAAAGATTATTGCTAAAAGTTCGGGAATTTCCATTAAAATTATTTCCAGACATAAATTTATTAAAATTAGTTAAGTTACTTTATATGTTATATATTTAGTATCTCATAGTGGAATTACAATGCTTTATTTTTCTACAAAAATTTCTGATGGAAGGGTCAAAAAAGGTTAATTACATTTTTGTAGCTTGTGATGTCAAAATCAAAACGCTGAGTTAAACTTTTTAAATTAAGAGTAAATGTTCAAGAGTATAACTTTCAAGGCACACTAATTACGATTTTTGGTCATCTTATTATCAGTAAGAAGTAAATAATTACTACGTTTCATATCTACCCTAGATAATCGATAATTGGGCAGTCTGGCCGATGATTGCCAAGGCAAGTTGCAACCAAATGCTTTAGTTCGTCACGCAGAGCTTGGAGCTCACGCTGTTTTATCTCTATTTCTTCTAATCTTTTGGACGCAATTCGTTTTACTTCAGCGCTGGTACGATTCTTGTCTTGGTAGAGTCCAAGCAGTGCGCGACACTCTTCAATAGTGAATCCAAATGCGCGTGAACGGCGTATGAATATCAATTTTCGTACGGTGACATCATTGTAAATACGGTAACCTGCATTAGATCTTGAAGCGGCTTCAACTAATTTAATATCAGCATAATATCGCACAGTTTTCACAGGTAGACTAGCAAGTTTTGATGCGGTAGAAATATTCATAAAGTTTGTCCTTGACCTTCCAGTTACTAGAAAGATTATAGTACGCCTAATGAGGTTTCAAGGGTTTTATATGCCCGTATAAGAAAGAAAAATAATGCGTCAGGGCAAAACTTTTAAAACGGCTACCCTTTACCGTATCGTGATGACTGATCATATGTGCCCGCACGGCCTTAAATCTAAAGACCTTTTGGAACGGCAGAAGTTTGTGGTTGAGGATCATCACTTGGTGAATCGAGAAGAGATTGATGCTTTCAAGTTAGAGCATGGCGTAAAGACGACGCCACAGACATTCATTGATGGTGACCGGATTGGGGGCTTTGATGATCTCAGTGTATTTTTTGGTAAAACAAAAAAAATTAAGGATGCCACAACTTATAAACCTATTATTGTACTATTTTCAGTTGCAGCTTTAGTTGCTGTTGCCGTAACTTGGCTTGTGTTTGGAACTGTTTTCACAGGACAAACAATTGAATGGTTCATCTCGGTTTCGATGGTACTTCTTGGTCTACAGAAGTTACAAGACGTTGAACGGTTTGCTACGATGTTCCTTAACTATGATCTGTTGGCACAACGCTGGGTCCGCTATGGTTATATTTATCCTTTTGTAGAAACTGGGGCTGGTCTCCTAATGATGGCAGGTGTCCTCACTTGGGTATCGGCACCTGCTGCACTCTTTGTTGCTGTTATTGGGGCAATTAGTGTGTTCAAAGCTGTTTATATCGACAGACGCGAACTTAAGTGCGCCTGTGTGGGTGGCGATAGTAAGGTCCCTCTTGGTTTTGTTTCACTTACCGAAAATCTCATGATGATAGGGATGGCTATTTGGATGCTTTCAAAGCTGTGATGTTCAATTGTTGAACTCTCACTAACTGGAAGATTTAATCTTATAGTAATATATTAAGGATTAGGAGCTTAAATGAAATCAGTCACGGTGTTTAAAGTACTTGCCATCACTTTTGGTTTGGCTTGTGCGCTCTGGCTATTTGTTAATAATAGTGCTGATGAAATCATAATAGAAACTGTGTCCACAAATGTTTTACTACCTGATACGCTGTCGAGGAACGCACAGATCGGTAAATTTGTGTTTGAAGCTAAATGTGCATCCTGTCATGGGACGAATGCGGCGGGGCGAGACGGCGTTGCACCACCATTAGTTCATATCATCTATGAGTCTAACCACCATGGAGATGAAAGCTTCCAAAGAGCAGTCGCGATGGGTGTCCAAGCACATCACTGGTCATTTGGTAATATGCCTGCTGTGGAGGGTTTGACACGGGGAGATGTAAAGATGATTGTTAAGTATATTCGAGAATTACAAAGAGAAAACGGGATCAATTAATGGTGAGTAAGACAACTTTGACTGATTTTGTATGAAGCTGTTCATATCTATTCTTATGGTTTT
>Ga0209532_1002167_pt1 | contig 14264 bp, 13 predicted proteins | sample COG_02_FD_184746 | JGI IMG/M metagenome (GOLD analysis project Ga0209532, IMG submission 184746) | Pelagic Microbial community sample from North Sea - COGITO 998_met_02 (SPAdes) (version 2) | ecosystem: Environmental > Aquatic > Marine > Neritic zone/Coastal water | place: Helgoland, sampling... | reverse complement strand
AAGTTACTCAGTAAGTTTATGAATTTGAAAAACTAATGGCCGTTTCATGGCCGTTTAAGGGTTTTTAAAAATTTAATAACTGAATATCAGTTAATTATAAACTAATTGAGACTACAGTCCGTAGTATTTTCAAAAATAAATCACTTTAACTTACTTAAAACAAGCATTTTAACTATTTTATTTAAAATAAATAAATTATATTTAAATAATAAATATTGTTAAAATTTAGTCATTAATTTGTTATATTCTAAATAATTACAAACTATATTCATGTTAAATAATTAAAATAACATAAGTTATATAAACGTTAATTTTTATAAAAAACCACAAACAAAGGCTTCAAATACCCTCTCGAAAATAGAACATACCGTTTTATTTTTAGATTATTTGGAGCATTTTATTTCCAATTCAGCCACAAAAAGAGTTCAAGGGTATGGAACGGTGGGTTTGGCACACAATACCGTTAGGACCTATAAATCTCTTTTTCGAATCGTAAAAGTCTATGAATTTGAGAAATCTGAAAGACTCTATTTGAATTCCATCGATAAATATACCGCAGAATCTTTTACCCGTTTTCTAAAAATTGAGAAGCAGTATAGCGATAATTACTGCGGTCAAATGTTAAAATTATTGAAAATTATTCTACGTGATGCTGAGAAAAGTGGCTTAGAAGTGCACCCTTATTCCAATTATATTGAGTCTTTTAAACAGAAGAGTTCAGATCGAATTCTTCATGTTTTAAAACCACTAGAAATTAAAGCATTAAAAGAATTGCAGTGTATTCCTGAAGTATATCAAGATAGTTATAAGTGGTTATTAATTGGTCTATGCATTGGTCAGCGCGTATCAGATTTACTAAAGTTAACTCTTAATAATCTTAGAAAAGCGCCTACTGGCTTGTATATAGATATCTTACAGCAGAAAACAAAGAAGGCGGTGACTGTTGGTGTTGCAGATCCACTAGTTATTAAAATTCTAGAAAACAAATTCCCAAAAATAGTATCTCAAGTAGTTTTCAATAAACAGATAAAAAGTCTTTGTAAAATGGCTGGGATTGATGAATAGGTGAGCGGGTTTAAGAATAACCCTAAGATAAGAAGGAAGGAAATTATATGCGCTCCGAAGTATGCCTTTGTGAACTCACATATTATGAGACGTTCTTTTGCCTCTAATTATTATGGTAAAATTGAAACGCCGCTACTTATGAACATTACAGGGCATTCTAAAGAGAGTACTTTTCTGACTTATATTGGGACGCATCAAAATAAAGATGCACTAGCAGATTTGTTTATGCAACAGGCAGGTGTTATTTGGTAGGATCTGGATCTCTTTCCATAATTCCTTGCTTATCTATTTCTTTTAATTGCTTAATGGTAAATTGATCTCGAACAGATTTTGTTTTAGGAAAGATATAATTAGACAGAGTTACAAAAAGTTTAACCCGTTCTGTTTTGGTAAGTTTTTCTTGGTTTATTAGCAGATCATCCAACACTTTCTAATACAGCATTTCCATCTTCTCTTTGATGGAAGGCACTTCTTTTTTTGCAGGTCCTCTTTTAGATTTTTTTCCTGCTTTTTTTTGCTGAATTAGGATCGAAAGGCATAGTTTATTTTTTAAAAACTTCGTTTAGGTAAATCTTTAAACCATTTTTCATAAAGTTTAGAAGTGGGCACTAAAACAACCCAAGCCGTCATGAAGATTAATTGTAAATCTAATAAAAAAGAACAGTTTGATTGATACCACATTTCCAATTCACCTTTATAAGGTGCTATAATACGTTTGTAAAACTCATGTGGATCTTCATCTTTAACAGCTGAAATAATTGATTCCTCATCTCTAAAGATAATAGAACCAATCCCTGTAAGACCGGGCTTTACATTGTAAATTTTCGATTGGACATCTTCATTGTATGCAGTAAACGTTTTAGTTACTAATGGCCTAGGACCAACTAAACTTATATCACCCTTTAAAATATTAATGATTTGTGGTAATTCATTTATTTTTGTCTTACGAAGAAATTTACCTGGTTTGGTAACTCTCCAATCTGAAGCAAGAGTAATAGAGCCTGAGGCTAGATTTGGAGAATCTTTAAGCATCGTTGCAAATTTTATTATCTTAAAGTTAATTCTATTTCTTCCAATCCTATCTTGTAAATAAAACACATAGCCTTCTGCACTAAATCTAAGAATAATAACTACTGGTAACAAAATAGGAATTAAAATAATAAGTGCTAAAAGACTAATTATAATATCCAATAAACGCTTAAAAAAATTATACATAATTTACATTTTTTGATCTAAATGTTTACCAGTTTCAATGTGCATGAAATCAGGAACATATTTTTTAATAACAGTTACAATATCTAACTTATCCGAATTAGGATTATTAAAAACATCTTCAAAGTCAACTTCAACATCTTCAAAAGATATTTTAATATCTGGTGTATTTATGAATCCTAAGGAATCATATTTATTAACTTCATAATCTTCTTCATCAGTAAAGAACTCTTCATATGTTTTTTCTCCTGAGGTATCTGTCTTGAAAAAATAAATTGGATACTTTGAAGGAAACTTATCAAAATCAAAGTTTTTAGCATCTTGTTCCAAAAGAACTAATTCTGGCTCAAAACCGTTCTCTTTTAGAAAATCTAAGGCAATTTCTTTAAAATAGATTTGATCCTTATGAAAATCTAATTTTGGAAAGAAAATATTTCCTGTATCTCCTAAAAATGTGGCCAATAAACATATTTGTCCTGACTGTTCTGGAGTCACAAAAAACCTCTTAATATCTGACGGACAAGAAAGTGGTTGTTTTTTATTAAGTCTATAAATAAATCCATCTAACAAACTTCCATTAGAAAAAGCTACATTGGCAAACCTAGCCGTTGAAACTCTAAATTTATCTTTCTTTGATAAAATTAGTTTTTCCATTAAACTTTTAGACGCTCCCATAATGTTTACTGGATTCGCAGCTTTATCAGTAGAAACGCTAAAAAAATATTTTGGAGGATTTAACTCACAAAGTTTTAAAAGCTTAATTGCTCCGTAAACATTATTTTTAATTAATGCTTCAACAGAAATTTTATCTTTCTCGGATCTAACGTGCTTATGTGCAGAAAAGTTAGCTACAACATCCCAAGTATCTGAATTAAATATTTTATCAAAAGTATCACTCAATAAATTAACCGGATACGTAATGTAATCTGGATTGTAATCCATCAAATTAGAACTTCTCAAATCTCTTGTTAATTCAGTTAAACCATTTTCATTAATATCTACTACAGTTATTTTTGAAGGCTTGTATTTTAATATTTGTTTTATGTAACTAGAGCCTATTGTGCCAGCACCACCTATTACAAGTATATTATTACCCTTAATATTCAATGATAATTTTTCATCAAACTTATTCAGATCATTATCAAAATTGATGTACTTTTTGATTATTGTTTCTTTAATCATATTTCAATTTTTAAAAGATTTTAAAGTTTTAATAACCCCTTGTTTACTAGTCAAAGGTAATTCCTTTGCTATATATTTTTTTAATTTTTCATTACTAACCATATATGATTGTGTTAATTTTTTTAATCTTTCAGAATTTAATGGCAATGGTATTATATCTCCAATTTTCGCTATAAATTTGACTATAAACGGCGATAGATTAAAGATAATTGTTTTTTGATTATTTGAATTAGATATTAATGATATAATTTCATTAGTTGATAAATATTCATCATCAGCCACATTATAAACACCAGACGGTATTGTGTTGTTTTTAATCAATTCATTAATTATAAACAGGAGGTTATCTATACTACAATAAGATCTCTTATTTTGAAAAGAACCTAATATCCATGGAATTCTTTTTGATACTAAATTATAAAGAAGGTTTAAATTTCCTTTATTATTTGGACCATGAATCATACATGCTCTTAATATATACACTCGTTTATTATTAGGAATTTTTTTTGATAAAATATAATTCTCTGCCAATAACTTGCTTTTACCATAATGAGTTTTTGGGTTGGATTCACAATCTTCGTTTAAAATTCCAACCACATTATCAGCAACAGCTTTTACAGAACTCAACATAATAAAAACGCTTGAATCAGAAATTAAAAAAGAATCGAATATTTGTTTTGTTAATTCTGTATTAACTTTATAATATTCATCTTTGTTTGAAATATTTTTTAAATCATGTGCCTTTCCTGCAAGATGAATAACTGTATTTTGTTTAATTAAAAATTCAGAACCTCTAATATGTTTTTTAATATCAAAATCTTTATTAAAGTTGGTAATAAGGTTTTTACCAACAAACCCCGAAGCTCCAGTTAAATAAATACTCATATGTAATTTATAATATTAGCAGAAAGCTGCTTATTAATTGTAGAGCGGCTAAACTTTGTTTTAAATTCTTTACGATCAAAATTACTTGATGTTTTATCATTCTCCAAGAAACCTACTAAAGAGCGAATATCACATGGATTAAAAACATAACTATTAAGAACTTCTTTTTTAATAAAACCTGCTGAGTAACCACTGACTCCTGCGATTATTGTTTTAGGATATGTTGCTAATTCGAAAATTTTTGAAGGAAGAACTTTTTTAAATGCAGAATAGTCATTCAAATGCAAAAAAAGATAATCGGCAGTATTATAAATACTTTTTAACTCAAATCTGGAAACTGGATCTTTTAAAATTACATTTTCAACTTTTAAATTATCGATCTCTTTTTGTAGTTTATTTTTTGCGCCACCATCTCCATAAATTAAAAAAGTAAAATTATTTCCAAGTTTTTTTGCTGCCTGAGGAAGAATCTTATCCAATCCTTGGCCTTCACCAATATTTCCAGCATATACAATTAACCTAGTATTACCATTTTTAATTTGATTCAAAGAATTATCATTTTTCAGAAACTCATTATCTATACCATTAGAGAAAAATGAAAAACTTTTATTTTTGAATTTTGAAAAATATTCTTTGAAACCCTCAGAAATCAAATTAATATGATTGGCATAATTAAAGGTTTTATTTTCTATATGTTTTAAGAATGATATAATTATAGGTTTAAAAACTGATGGTTTGAGAACATCAGACATCGTATCGACAAAAATATCTCTAATATCTAAAAAAAGAGGTGCTTTAGATTTCTTGGCAATTTTATAACCTAAAAACGCAGTAAACAAGCGGCTTGAGGAAGCAAAAACTAAATCTGCTTTTTTAGAACTATTCATTTTTCTTACTTCCCAATAAAATTTAGAAAAAGACAAAACTTGGTCAATCATTCCACTTTTGTGTGTAGGTAATTTAATTCTGTGAATTCTTAAATTATCTAATTCCTCATATTCAAGAGCTTCTGTTTTAAACGTACTATATCTATTAGGCGACGTGGTATAAAGATCAATAATCGTATTTTTTAATTTTGCTTGATATGATAATTCTAAAGCTAGTGGTGAATTACGAAATGAACCCGCACACAAATCTGGTTTAAAATAAAATGTTAAATAAACTATTCTTTTCATGTATATATTGTTGTTTCTAAATTTGATTCGAAAACAACTTTTAATTTAACAGCATTTTCTGTTTTATTGAAACCATGAGCATATTCATAACACTCTTTTTCTATAGAAACACTTTTTCCATTAAATGATATTTCAATATTAGAGTTTTTAAAATACACCCTTGAATCCTTAATAATTATATTTTTAATCGATGGGTGAAAATGAAAATGTGCAATTTGTTCATAAACTTCTTGTTTATTTAAATCATCAAAAATATTAATTGAATCTTTGTTTGTTATAAACTTTCTATTATGAATAACACCTATGTTTTTATAGCCATTATGACTGGATGAAAATAGATTAAAGGATTCTTTCAATGAAACAATTTTAGCTCTTTTTGCTACCCTAAAACCTCCCCAGACTTGGGTTTGCTCATAATCACCAATAGTTATAGTATTATGAGAACTAGTACTTCTCTCTAGCTGTCTTTGGGCATTTTTTTCATAGGTGGAGGTACCCGTATCTACAATAAATGGTTGATTATTTGCATATAAGACAAAATTAAAAGTGTCCGAATGTACATGTCCTGGTTGATATGAAGCTCCAACTTCTCCCATATCCATAAACAACTCATATTTTTCATTTTTAAACATCCGGTAACCAGAATCAGAAAGTTTTATGTTTTTTTTATTAATACCTAAAGATATTCCATAATTTAAAAGATCTTTTGTCGATGGAGCTATTTGAAATGCACAATCATTAACCATTGGAATATCGCCATTGTTAAATGTCACATTCTCCAACCATGACAACATTTTCGAACTACTTTCTTCTAATAAATTTAATAAATCATCGTTTTTCCAACTGTTCAGTTTTATTAATTGAATACAATCTAAAACTCTAAATAACATTATTTGATGATACATAGGAGATAATTCAAAATGACTTCCATCTTCTAATATCTGTTCATTTAATTCTGTGATTAAAATTTTTTTAGATTTATTATATAGCTTTTTATCTTGAAAATAAAAAGATCCAAATAATAATGAAAAAGCATTTTCTAATAAGTGATTTCCTAATAAATGATATTCTATGTTTTTTAATAAAATGTAATAGTGATTATAGAGATTATTATCAATAAATACTTCATTGACTTTGTTTTTACTCAAAAACTTCACCCAGTTAATTCCTCTTATAGAAATTGGGTAGGGTTCTTTTCCATCTAGTAAAAGATTGTCATTTTTTATATAATCTTTAATCAGTATAATTCCTGTTTCTTTGGATATATTTTCTTGATTCAGATAATCAAAATAATTCAAATTATAAGTCCAAAGCTTTCCGAACCGATTGTAATTCCAATCAATTTTATCAGAAAAAGAATGAGAGAGGTTTAAAAATACAAACGTATTATCATTATCTATATAACTATTTTCATAATTAAATTCATTTTCCCAAACTATAGAATTAAAATTGGCAAAGGTTTTCTTTTTTACTTTTTTTCCAATAAATATATTTCTAAGAAAATAATATAAACGATAGTAAACCTGAACTGGCTTCAAGTATAATATTGTATTGAAAAGTAGTTTTATTTTATGGATATCCATTTACCTTCTTTCAATGATTCAATGGCTGCAAAAGAGGCTTTCGTTGTATTTACAATTTCATCAAAAGGAATAATTGGATCTCCTCCATTTTCTTGTTGAAATAATAATTCTTGAAATTGATTAAAATGCCCTTTATTTTGACCTGATTTTAAACTAGACAAACCTTTAAAACCAAAACCTTTTAATGTTCTCCAATTATCCATTACAAGTGTTCTTTCTTGAGAATAAACTTCGACTCTTTCTTTAGAGTAGCTTTTACTTCCATTTGCAAAATAATTAATAACTGCATTACTACCGTTCTCGTATTTTAACAAAATACTAGCGTTATCGGTATTTTCTTCTGGATTTTTACCCATTGCATTCATACATACAGAAACTACTTTTGATCCAGAAAGATAAGAGCAAAGATCAATGTAATGACAAGCCTCACCTATTATCCTTCCACCTCCAATTTCCATGTCATGAATCCAAACGTGTTTTGGAATGAATCCAGCATTCATTGTAGCAACAATGTTAATTGGTGTAGTAGAACTCCCCAATACTTTTTTCATTTTCTTTGCTAATGGAGCAAATCTTCTATTAAAACCAACTGTTATATTAACATTATTAACATTGTAAGCTTCTATAATTTGATCAAGCTCCTTTTGGTTCATCGCTAATGGTTTTTCTACAAATACACTTTTACCTGCATTGATAGTTTCAATAGCCATTTTAGCATGCATATAATGTTGAGTGGTAACTAGTACCAAATCTACATCATCATCTTTTAATATTTGATGATAATCGGATGTTGAATTGGCTATACTGTATTTCTTTGCCATAATTGTAGAGGATAAACCTCCAGAACTAGCAATATATTTTATATTAGCATTAATTTTCTTAAGATTTGGAAGAATTGTAGCACCTGTAAAATTACCAGCTCCTATGATTCCAACTACTCCTTTCTTTCCTTGAAAAGACTTTCTAACTATTTCGATGTTATTTTTTTGTTCTTCCGAAGATGAGTATTCTAAAATTGAAGCGATAGATTTTGAATTAGACATATCACCATATATCTTTTGATAATCATTCAAAGGAACTCTATCTGTAACTAAAGAGCTTACATATAAATTTTTCTTTGAAATTGCATTCAGAACCGCTTCAAAATTTCGTTTTTCTGTCCATCTCACATATCCAATTGGATAATCATGTCCTTTTTGTTCGTATTCTTCATCATATCTTCCTGCACCGTAAGAACAAGAAACTTGAAATGTAATTTCTTTTTCAAAGAAATCTGCACGACTTATGTCTAAACCAATTACCCCAACAAGAATTATCCGTCCTCTTTTTCTACACATATTTGCAGATTGAGAAATAATTTCATTGCTTTTATTTGAAGCCGTAATAATTACTCCGTCTGCACCAACTCCATTAGTGTAAGATTCTACAAACTTTACCTGATCAGTTCCTTCGCCTGGATTAATAGCTATAATTCCTTTTTCATTTGCGATTCTAATTTTATCAGAATCAAAATCAAAACCTATCACATTACATCCGTTTGCTAATAGTAATTCTGCTGTTATTAAACCAATTAGTCCTAATCCAACAACGACAATCGTTTCTCCAAATGTTGGTTGTAATAATCTAATTCCCTGAAGACCAATGGCTCCTATAACTGTAAAAGCAGCTTCTTCATCTGTGACATTATCCGGAATTTTTGCAACTAAATTTTTGGGTATACAAACATATTCTGCGTGATTCCCATTTGATACAACTCGATCACCAACAGAAAATTCGGTAACCCCTTTCCCAACAACTACAACCTTACCAACATTACAATATCCTAGGGGTAGCGGTTGTCCAAGTTTATTAAAAACAGCTTCCAAAGTTGGACGTAATCCATCCGTCTTAACCTTATCCAGTACCATTTTAACCTTATCTGGCTGTTGCTGTGCCTTCTGGATAAGATTCGCTTTTCCAAAATCGACTAACATTCTCTCTGTACCTAATGAAACTAATGTTCTGGTCGTTTGAATTAAAACTGTTCCAGATTTCACTCTTGGAACAGGAACTTCTTCTAAAATAGTATCTCCTTTTTTAAGGTCTTGAATAATTTGTTTCATATTTTTATTTGTAAAGAGGCTTTCTCTCTTCTCTATTTGGATAACTTATTAAAACTGCTTTGTACTTACCTTTAAATACAAATAGACTACCTGCTGCTGCACCTATAATCTTAAATTTACTGATCAATTCTTTAATATCCATTAGACTACCTGCGCCTCCTAGAACTGTAATTGGCATGCTGCACTTTTCTCTTACAATTTCTATTAAAGACAAATCATATCCTTGCATTACACCATCTTGATCAATGGAGTTTATCACTATTTCTCCTATTCCGATTTCTTCCAGTTCTGTAATAAGATCGAATAAATTCCATTTACTCTTTTGTGTTCCATTGTGTGTATAAATATCATACCCTCCAAATATTTTTTTCTTTTTAACATCAATGACCACTACAACACTTTGATTCCCGATAATATCACCAATTTCTTGGCATAAATTTATGTTGTTAAGTGCTGAGTAGGATAATGCTATTTTTTCTGCTCCAAGACTTATAATTTTTACAGCTTGTTCCACAGTAGTAATTCCTCCCCCATAGCATAAAGGCATTCTGCATTCATCCGCTAAGCTTTTAATCATTTCTAGGTTTGGGGGTCTATTATTCCTCGTTGCATCAATATCTAAAACTATTAGTTCATCAACTTCCTTCTCATTAAAAATTTTAACTGCATTAATTGGATCCCCAACATATTTTGGATTTTTGAAATTAACAGTTTTAACTAAGCCTTTGTTATGTATTAATAAACTTGGAATAATTCTTGATCTTAACATAATTATAATTGAGCAAAATTTTTAAATAATAAAACACCATTTCTATGACTTTTTTCAGGATGAAATTGTGTTCCCATAATATGCTCTGAATAAATAGCCGATGTAAATTCCCCGCCATAATTAGATGTAGCCAATATGTTTTCTCTACTTTCACATTCAAAATAAAAACTATGAACAAAGTAAAAACCAAAATCATGATCTACACCTTTAAATAAACAATGATTTTGAACATCTTTAATTGTATTCCAACCCATGTGAGGTAATTTGGGTTTAAATTCAATTTGAGATTTATCGAATTTCTTAACTTTCCCTGCAATCCAACCTAATCCTGGCAAATCACCTTCGTCACTTCCATAACCCATGACTTGTAGACCAACACAGATTCCTAAAATAGGGATCTTCTTATGTATTACTAATTCGTTTAACTTATCTTTAAGTCCTGAATCAATTAACTGCTGCATAGTTGCATCAAAGGCTCCTACCCCAGGGAGTACTAACTTATCCGCTTTTTCTAAATCTTCTGGTTTTGATAAAACTTGATGCTTTATATTTAAATTTTTATAAATAGTTGCAATAGCCTGAACATTACCAGAGCCATAGTCTATTATACCTATCATCTTTTTCCCCCTTTTTCCAACCCAAGTAAACGCATTACTTTTGCTCCAATATTATAAATGTTTTCTTGTGATTTATAATCCTTATAAGTCTTATTGGGAGCATCCATGTATGATTGTAATTCATTTACTGATATTCCTAACTTAGTTGCGATATATTCAAAATCTTGTTTTATGCTATCAGGGTCATAAGCTGGAAGCTTTAATTTTTCTAAAGCATCTTCACGAGTCATTTGATTTGTCAATATTAAACTTGAATATTGAACTTTTCTGGTATCATAACCAAATTTCTTCGGAAGCCAATAACCTTCATAAAATCTTGTGAATCTTGATTCAAAATGTTTTTGAGGATATTCTTGATAACCAAACTCATCAACTAATGTTTTCATAGCTTCGTCTTTATTGTAAGGAACATAATCTAAAGGTCTAATTAATTTTATTTTTTTTACGTATGGCAAAAAAACCTTATGCCATAGAATATTCGATACTGGATAATCTTTAAGTTTCCCTGTTCCATGCTTTTTATAGATATCTTTAAGTTGAATAGAATCAGACTGATAATACATCCACTCTAGAGGGTTTCTAACGCATTCTGTAGAGTAATTACCCCCAGTCAAAATATGTTTTATATTATATTTTGAAGCAAACTTATACATGGTCGCAAAAAATGAATGATCTTGTGGTGTATCTATATGTGAAACGCCTGATTTAAAGAAAGCCAATTGTAAATCTTTTATTTCCTCCCAATTAATTACTTCTGTATATAAATCAACACCAAGTCCATCTACTAATCTTTCTATATTATTAACAGCAATTTGAGAATTCCAACCAGCATCTACATGAAAAACTAAAGGTCTCAAACCGTATTTTTTAACCATTACATACAAAAGATATGAGCTATCTATTCCACCACTCATTCCCATCAAACAATCAAAATCTTTACCTTCTCCTTCCTTTTTGATTTTAGCTATAATTTCTTCAAGAGCTTTATGACTTCTTTCATCGGTATGCCAATTTGGCAAGATATCTTTATAATATGTGTTGCAATGGTCACAAACTCCATTATTATCAAATACAATTTTAGCATCTGTAGTATCCATCACGCAATTACTACAGATTTGTGTATTAATTATTTCCATTCTATTTAATATTTGTCTTAAATTGTTTGTCTAACCAAATTTGTTGACACAGCATAGAAAATAATAAGTAAGAATAATCTTTTTTACCAGAAAACTGATTTTCCAATATTTCCTCAATTTTATTAGGATCGAAAATTCCTTGTTTTTTAATCCTATTAAAATTAAAATATCTTTCGATAATTTCGTTTCTTTCTCTAAACCAAGATCTAATTGGTAATGCAAATCCCGCTTTTTTTCTATAAACAACCCCTTTTGGTAAACATGTTTCCATTACCTTCTTTAATATATGTTTTTGTTCAATACCCTTTAATTTCATGCTAATTGGTATGGAGTTCATTAATTTAATCATCTGTAAATCAAGAAATGGAGCTCTCGCTTCTACTCCAGAGATCATTGTCATTTTATCGGTATAAGATAAATTTAATGAAAGTAGATCAAATTTTTGATCTGCTAAAAGCATAGTTTCAAGTGTATTTTTGCTGCTATTACTTTCAAAAAATTTTTCAAGATTTTCACCAGGATTAATTGACGATTTATTTAGAAATAAATCCTTGATATCCATGGATTTACCCCACATATAATACCCAGGTAACCTTTCACTTTTTTCTTGTTTTAAAGAAAAAGAAAAGCTCTGAATTCGACGAACTGTCGAGTTAAAGATGCCTGGGACGGACGAAGGAATTAAAGGAGATAAGATGGAAAGTATTTTTTTTTGATAGTTTGGGGTCTTAGAAATAATACTCTCAGCTAAACATCTTCTATACCCACATAGGTATTCATCAGCACCAACTCCAGATAATAAAACTTTAACTCCGTCCTTTCTAGCTTTTTCACTAATTAAAAAAGTATTAATAGCTGCTGGATCTGAAATGCCATCTTCCATAAATGGTATTAAGTCAGGAAGTAATGAAATTAATTCAGGTTCTGCATTAATTATTTTTAAATCTAAGCCTAGTTGATCTGCCACTTTCTTAGCGTAGAATAAGTCATCACTTTGCTTATCATATTTACTATCTTTTTTTGAAAAGGAAATAGTGTACGCAGTCTTTATATTCGCACCATTTTTAACTGCTTCATATGCAATCGCCGAGGAATCAAGTCCACCGCTTAAAAGTATTGAAACAGGAACATCTGATACTAATTGCCTTTTCACTGATGATGAAAATGTTTCCCTAAAAGAATCGATCATTTTATTTTCTGAGGAAAAATCTATTTTATCAAATAAATGATCAAACAAAGGTCTTTGTGAAGTTAGTTTCCCCTCTTGAAAAACATTTAATATTCCTGGCTCAATCTTAAAAAACTCATTAAACATTGTAAAGGGCTCTGGAACGTACATAAACGCAAGCTGATCAGCGAGTGACTGATGACGTAGAGTTCTTTTTAAATGAGTAAATACTAACAAACCTTTTAACTCTGAACAAAAATAAACACTCCCTTTTTGATTTGTAAAATAAAGAGGTTTAACACCAATTGGATCACGAAGAACACTAAGCGTTTTTTCTTCTTTATCGTAAATTGCAAAAGCAAATACTCCGTTAAGTTTAGACAAAAAAGAGGCTCCCTCTCGAGCAAAGCCTTCTAAAATAACCTCAGTATCAGTTTTTGACTTCCATTTGATTAAACCATATACATTCTCCAAATTATTTTTTAAAGTCTGATAATTATATATTTCTCCATTATAGGAAATAACGAATCGTTCTGTTACATCTAACATAGGTTGATGGCCGTCCTGAGTTGTATCAATTATCGATAAGCGTACGTGTCCAAGTTGACAGTCATTATTTTCAGAAAAAAATAAACCCTTACCATCTGGTCCTCGATGACTTATCTCATCAAGTGAGTTATTTAATGGTTGTTGTTCGTAATTTGAAGAGCTAACTCCAATAATTCCACACATATTTTTATATATAAAAGATTAAATAATAGTTTTATCATCTATCTGAATTGATTTTTTTGCAATCTTCAGATAGGAAAATTCTGAAATTCCTTTTCCAGAAGCGACTTTCAACATATCAGAGTATAGTTTTTTATTATTATTTATTTTACTTATAGTAGTTTTTATTTCTTCAAGACTACCTTCTTCTAAAAACAAACAATTTCCCCCAACATCAACATGCTCCATTCCTTTCCATCTTTTAAACACGCATGGCAAACCAATTCCCACAGCCTTTTCCCAGAGAACCGAGTGTGTTCCTGGGAAAAAAGCTAAATCAGAAGCGAAATAGTATTTATAAATTTCTTTTGAAGAGATCCACCCAATATTTTTAATTCTATTTGATTTCGATAATTCAATTATCTCCGGTTCTATTTTATCATCAGCCGAACCAAATACTATTAGATTAATATTATGTAAGTCTAATTCAGATATAGCTCTCATTAAGAGATGAATATTTTTATTTTTCTCAATTTTCCCCCCAGTTATTATAGTGAATGAATCTTGACTAATACCTAATTCATTCCTAATATATTTTCTAATTGATAGTTTATTTTTAAAATCAATTACACTCTCGTCAACCCCCATAACCAATAAATCTA
>Ga0209532_1002153_pt1 | contig 14334 bp, 10 predicted proteins | sample COG_02_FD_184746 | JGI IMG/M metagenome (GOLD analysis project Ga0209532, IMG submission 184746) | Pelagic Microbial community sample from North Sea - COGITO 998_met_02 (SPAdes) (version 2) | ecosystem: Environmental > Aquatic > Marine > Neritic zone/Coastal water | place: Helgoland, sampling... | reverse complement strand
GTTGTTATTTTAGAGAGCGTGATTTTGTTTGTTCCTCTATTAATGGCCTCTACCTTGAGGGTGTATGCTCCCATTGGGTTGATACTTTCTTTATTAGCTACCGCTTCTAAGAAAACACCACTACACGCAACAATTAGTTCTTCTAATTCTTTTAGTTTAATACTGCGCCAATGCCCTTGTTTTGTGTCTTTTAAAAGCCTGTAGGCCTCCACTAACTGAGGTACAATTGTTGATGGGTCTTGAAAATTAAAGCTATCTAAAAGAGGGTTTAATACCTTGCCAATAGCTACTCCGCCATCTATTCTTGACCAACTTGTATTAATACCATCAAATATATTGGTGGTGTCTTGTGGAAATTCTCCTTTTAGAAATTCAAGGTATTCTGTTTGTTTGCCTCGAGATCCTGTGCTACCAAATCCTTGAGATTTGTGCATAGACCTACTCAAAGAAGCAATTTCTCCGTTAGATAGGCCAAGGGCTGGATAGTAATTTCCTGTTTCTACACTAACGAGATTTGATTTGTCTGCGTTTTCAAATTTTTCTTTAGAACCATAAAACCACCAAGAGGTATTAAATAAAAGTCTTTTTGGTTGCCAGGATCCATGGGTAATTGCTGTTTCTGGAAATTTTGTTGCATCGCCCACCAAATCAAAAGCTTCAAAGCTTAACATTGCAGAAGCGGTATGATGCCCATGGGTGCTCCCAGGGTTTCTGTGGTTAAACCTATTGATAATTACATCTGGTTTAAACGTTCTGATTGCTCTTACTACATCACTTAAAACAGCGTCTTTGTTCCAAATTTCGAGTGTTTCATCAGGATGTTTTGAGTAGCCAAAGTCATTAGCTCTTGTAAATAATTGTTCTCCACCATCGCTGGCGCGGGCAGCTAGTAATTCTTGAGTTCTGATGACCCCTAATAATTCTCTAATTTCTGGACCAATTAAGTTTTGTCCTCCATCTCCTCGAGTTAAGGATAGATATGCAGTTTTTGCATGCATATCATTGGCTAAATAAGAAATTAGCCTCGTGTTTTCATCATCTGGATGTGCTGCAACATATAGCGCACTTCCAAGAAAGTTGAGCTTTTCTAATTTGTGGTAAATCTCTGAGGCAGTTGGCTTTTGAGGTTGTTGGGCTAAAACTGCAGTAGTGCTAAGGGCAATTATAGCTGCCAAAAATAAAATTCTCATATTTTGGTATTGTTATTACAATAGATGTTTACCAAAGATATTTAAAACTTAAAATCTGCAAAATTGCTTTTTAATCTATAACTCTTTAAATTATTTTGTAGACTATATGTATTTTATCTAAGGGTAGCACCAAAGTCTTTTTCAAAACGTTGCTGCAATTTGTTCATGATTTTGTCAATCTGCTTATCTGTTAAGGTCTTATTTTCATCTTGCAGGGTGAAACTTAGCGCGTAAGACTTTTTGCCTTCTGGCAGGTTTTTGCCTGTATATACATCAAAAAGGTGTACTTCTTTTAGCAAGGATTTTTCTGTCTGAAAAGCAGTGTTTTTCAAATCTCCAAATCCTACAGACTCATCTATCAGGAGTGCAAAATCACGTTTTACCTTCGGAAATTTAGAAAGTGGTTTTACAATAAAGTTATTTGTGTTTAAAAGCGATAGTATTGTGCCCCAATGAAAATCTGCAAAGAGTACTTCTGTGTCAACACCAAAATGTTTGGTTATTTTTTGATTAACCACACCAAAGCTTACAAGGGTTTGTTTTTTTAAGCATAGCGATAGCCCTTCAGAGAATAGATCACTTTCTATTTCTTTTTCTGAAAACAAAGACAATCCTAGCCTATCTAAGACAGCTGTAACTACTCCTTTAAAATAAAAAAAGTCTGCGCTGCCTATTTGAGAGCTCCAGGTGTTTTCTGTCTTGTTACCTGCCACTACTAGTGATAAATGTTTTTGTTCTTCTCTAGTGGTTTCGAAATTTTTATAGGTATTTCCAAACTCAAAAAGCTTTACGTTGGCCGCTTTTCGCTTGGTGTTATATGCCAGTGATTCTAGGGCTCCAAACAGCATAGATTGACGCATCACAGACAGCTCGTTGCTAAGTGGGTTTAATATTGTTACGTTATGCTGCTCATTTAAAGTATCAGAAAGTTGCGTGTACTTTGGTGATGTGAGAGAGTTGTTTAGCATTTCATGAAAACCAAGAGAGGTAAGCTGAGAGGCAACTTTGTTTTGCACCTGGTGGTCTTTCACTCCTATGCTGCTAGCTATAGATGCATTTAGTTTTGAGGATACACCTATGTTGTTGTATCCATAGACACGTAAAATTTCTTCAATAACATCTGCCTCTCTAGTTACATCGTTTCTGTAGGCTGGTATGGTCATGCCTATACCAGTTTCTGTAACGTTATTAACCTTTATCTCTAATGAGGAGAGGATGTTTTTAATGGTTTCCTTCTCTATTTTTTGACCAATTAAAGCGTTTGCTTTGTCAAAGTTTAAAAATACCTGGTGGTCTTTAATTTTCTTTGGATATATATCTATGATATCACTGGTCATGTTACCGCCAGTTAATTCACAGATTAAAATGGCGCAGTGCATCAGGGCGTATTCTGTTGTTTTGGGGTCTATACCACGCTCAAAACGAAATGATGCATCTGTATTGAGTCCATGACGTTTTGCAGTTTTTCTAATACTTACAGGGTTAAAGTAAGCGCTCTCCAAAAATATACTAGATGTTTCATTTGTTACACCGCTGTCTATACCGCCAAAAACACCGGCAATACACATGGGTTTTTCTGCGTCACAAATCATTAAATCTTCTTGGTGAAGTTCTCTTTCTACCCCATCAAGGGTTGTAAATTTAGTGCCGCTGGGAAGGGTTTTTACATTTATTTCGTTGCCAGCTATTTTTTTAGCATCAAAAGCATGTAGTGGCTGCCCAAGACTATGTAATACATAGTTGGTTGCATCTACAACGTTATTAACGGGTGTTAAATCAATGGCTTTGAGTCTGTTTTTTAGCCAATCTGGAGATTCTTTAATACTTACATCACTTATAGTTACTCCACAGTATCTAGGGGCAAGTTTTTTATCCTGCACCTTAACTTCTATTTTCAATAATCTATTTTCAATCTTAAAATTAGTAGTAGAAGGAGTAATTAATTCTAAGGCTATGTCTTTTTGCTTTAAACCGGCACGTAAATCGCGAGCAACGCCCCAATGGCTCATTGCATCTGCTCGGTTTGGTGTTAAGCCTATTTCAAAAACTATATCATTTTCAACTTGTAAAACCTCAGAGGCAGGGGTTCCAGGGGTAATATCTGGGTCTAAGATCATGATGCCATCATGGGCATTTCCAAGACCTAGCTCATCTTCGGCACAAATCATTCCTTGACTTACTTCTCCTCTTATCTTTCCTTTTTTTATTTGCCAAGGCTTTCCATCTGCATCATAAAGTGTTGTACCTATGGTGGCAACAGGTACTTTTTGTCCTGCCGCTACATTAGGCGCTCCACAAACAATCTGCACTATTTCATCAGCACCCAAATCAACTTTGGTAACTTTAAGGCGGTCTGCATTTTGGTGTTGCTCACAAGAAAGTACATGTCCAACAACAATACCTTTTAAGCCTCCAAGGACAGAAGAAAAAGGAGTAATCCCCTCTATTTCAAGACCTAGGTCTGTTAGAAGCTCTCCGGTTTGTTTGGCATCCCAATCTGTGTTGATGAACTGTTTAAGCCAGTTGTATGAAATTTTCATGGTGCGTTTTACTTATGTAAGCATCAAAGATAACAATCCCAAGGCTTTTTGTAAGTGCTTTTAAGGTTTTCAAGTCAAGATTTTTGCAAAAAAATAGCTTAGCGAAATTATCTTCTACATTAAAAATATTTAAGTGAGTCATTACAACACACTTAAGCCTATGTTATATAGGTGTTTTGCATGTTTTGTAGGTTCTTTACTTAGTCATGAAATATAGTTCCATATATTTCTATATTTTGCAATTTGCCCGTAGGTGTTTTTTATAGCACTATTTTTTGGTAACATCAATGCGGGATCTTGATTTAATGTTTGTCTTGCATAGCCTCTTGCTATTTTTAGTATGTGGGTGTCTTTTACAATGTCTGCAATTCTTAGATTTAATACACCACTTTGCTGAGTACCCATAATGTCTCCTGGCCCTCTGAGTTTTAAATCTACTTCTGCAATCTCAAAGCCGTCACTGGTGCCTGTCATGGTTTCTAGGCGTGTTTTTGCATCTGCAGATAATTTATGGCTGGTCATTAAAATACAGTAACTCTGCTCGGCGCCTCGACCTACGCGTCCTCTGAGTTGGTGTAGTTGAGAAAGTCCAAAGCGTTCTGCGCTTTCTATGACCATTACAGAAGCGTTTGGCACGTTTACACCAACTTCAATCACCGTGGTGGCTACCATGATTTGTGTTTCCCCTTTTATAAAACGGTTCATTTCAAATTCTTTGTCTGCAGGTTTCATTTTACCGTGCACAATAGAGATTTGGTATTGGGGTTGCCCAAATTCTCTTGAGATGCTCTCATAACCGTCCATAAGGTCTTTGTAGTCTAGCATTTCGCTTTCTTGAATAAGAGGGTATACAATATACACCTGTCTTCCAAGATCGGTTTGATCTTTAATGAATTTAAACACTCTAAGTCTGTTGCTGTCATAGCGGTGCACTGTTTTTATGTCTTTTCTTCCAGGAGGAAGTTCATCAATAACACTAATATCTAGATCTCCATATACGCTCATTGCCAAGGTCCGAGGAATGGGTGTTGCTGTCATTACAAGTATGTGAGGAGGGTATTTGTTTTTATGCCATAATTTGCTTCGTTGAGCAACTCCAAAACGGTGTTGCTCATCAATTATAGCGAGCCCTAAATTTTTAAATTTCACCTTATCCTCTAGTAGGGCATGGGTGCCAATTAAGATGTTTAGTTGGCCATTTTCTAGTGATTCGTGTATTTCTCTTCTTATTGAAGTTTTAGTTGAACCTGTTAATATTGATATACTGATTTTAAGTGGTTTACATAATTCACATAATCCTGTATAGTGTTGGACTGACAAAATTTCAGTTGGGGCCATTAAACAGGCTTGAAAACCGTTGTCAATAGCTATTAACATTGATAAAAGCGCTACTATTGTTTTCCCGCTACCTACATCTCCTTGCAATAAGCGGTTCATTTGCGCATTACTACCTAAATCATTGCGTATTTCTTTGATAACTCTTTTTTGTGCGCCTGTTAAATCAAAGGGAAGATGCTCCATATAGAAGCTGTTAAAATTGGTTCCAATTGTAGTAAAGGGATAGCCTTTAATTTTGCTTTTATGAACTAAGTTTTTTATTAATAATTGTAGTTGTATAAAGAATAATTCTTCAAATTTTAACCGGTAAGTTGCTTTTGCCAATTCTTCCCCATTTTCTGGAAAATGAATATTTAGTATTGCTTTGCTTTTAGGCATTAATTGTAACTCCTCTAAAATTTCCGGTGAGAGGGTTTCTACGAACGATTTTTTAAGCTCCAAAAACAATTGCTCCATAAGGCCACTCAAAACTCTATTGGTAATACCACTGTTGCTTAGTTTTTCTGTGGAGGGGTATATAGGCTGTAGGGCAGAGCGTAACTTGCTTTGGTGTTTCTCTAATAACTCTAAATCTGGATGAGGCATAGAAAAAGTGCCATTATAAAAGGTTGTTTTTCCGAAGGCTACATAAGTTTCATTGAGTTTTAAATTCTCTTTAATCCATTTATGGCCTCTAAACCAGATGAGCTCCATCATGCCATTAGTATCTTTAAAGGTAGCTACCAGTCGCTTACCGCGCTTTTGATCAACAGTTTTTAAATGAGTTATCCTGCCTATAACCTGCACGTCTGCGCTATTTCGTTGCAAATCTTTTATTTTATAATACTGGGTCCTATCTAGATACCTGTTTGGAAATAGGTTTAATAGGTCTTGAAACGTAAAGATGCCCAATTCTTTTTTTAACAAATCTGCCCTGTTAGGCCCTACGCCTTTAAGATATTCTATGGGTGTTTGTAAAAAGTTAAGATTCATACAACGAATTTACTTAATTTGGCAACACATTTGCTCGTATCCTTTTATGAAATATGTAAAAAGTTGTGTACCGAGTTTCTAATATTTTATTTAAATGTATATATTACATATGCTATAATAATATTAGCATATTATTAATAATCTATAAACCAGTAGTTACGTATGAGAAATTGTATTACATTTTTTGTTTTTGTATTATTCTCTATCAATTTGTATGCATTAGACCACTTGTTGATTGAAACTGAAAAAACCTCGACTTTTAAAAGTGAATTTTATACAACAAGCGAGTTGCACAAAATTTTAATAACAAACGACACTATTGTAAATAAAACAAAATCTGGGAAAGTTATTCGAGATGTAGGCGTTGTTGGCAAAAAACTTCTAAAAAAAATTAAAGAGCTTTTCGCTGTAAAACATAAGGTCCCTGATAATTATGTTTTTGTTGAATCTATTGAGCTCATTTCTAAAGACTCTTTAGCCGTTTTAAGCGCCAATAAAAAGATGACTCCTGAGCTTAAATTATTGTACCCAAGAATTACGCCAACAAAAGGTTATTTTTCTTTTCAAGTAGGAGATTATGAATATTTTAAGTATGTCAATGATATTGACATAAATGAAATTGAATACATAAAGTTAATTGCCGAGGATGGCTCAGAATGTTTTATTGATAAATTTGAATTTGTTAAAAAGGAAAAAATTAAAAGACATTTCACTTTTTTATTAGACCATAGTGGTTCAATGGGTAGAAAACGAGCTTCACTTTTGCAAAATGCCTTGTATAAGGCCATTGAAAAGAATGTTTCTGAAGAACAAAATGCTACCTATCATATTTATAAATTTTCTGAACAAACAAGAAGAATTGTTAAGGGGAAAACCCCACAAGAGATTGCCTCTAAATTATTACCAACAAATGGTTTAAAAGGTTTTGGTGGTAGTACGGCTGTAAAAGATGCTCTTGTTACTGCTATTTCAGATTTAAATAAAGAAAATAAAGATGATTTTAAAATTGTGGTGTTATTTACCGATGGTGATTCAAACAGTGACTTACAACAAATACCTATGTCTGAGGTACTTAAAACCGCTGTAGAGAATAATATAAATATCGTCTCTGTTGCTTTTGGGAGTTACTTAAATGTTGGCTATTTAAAAGACATTGCTGATTTTTCAGGGGGTGACTTATTTCATATTTATAGTCCCGATGAATTTCAGGTTTTATTTGACAATATATTTCAAGATATTATTCTTAGTTATGACCTTGAATTTGTGCCTTGCTTATTTGGAGATGATGTACAGCTGGAGATGAAAATTGTATCAAACGATATTTCATTAAAAGGTCAAACCATTTTTAGAACGCCGCTCACTGAGGGATACACCATTGATTTATCTATTAATTTTGATAGAAGTAGTGCCAAGTTAAAAACCGATCATTTTGAGAGGCTAGAAACCATGTATAACCTCATGAATTTTAAACCCGCTTTAAAAATAATGGTTGAAGGGCACTCAGATAAATTAGGTAACGAAAATGTTAATGTTAAGTTATCTAAACAAAGAGCTATTGCAGTAAAAAATTACTTGGTAAAAAAAGGGATTTCTCCAAAGAGAATTAAGACAAAAGGTTTTGGATCTTCAATGCCAGCTTTTTCTTATGCCGCTGGTTCTAGTGAAAACGCACTAAATCGAAGGATACAAATAGTAATTGTAAATAATTAGTGATACATTTTTGATTCTTAAAATTCACTGATTTTATAGGTGATAATTTACACCATGAAATGTAATTGACTAAAAGTTATTCAAGTAATAACCAGATATTTTACAAGGTGATATTACTTATACACTGTTAATTTTTTATCTTTCATATTCCAGATAACATTACTGAATTTTAATAGAAAACCAGTACCCAACAAAGAAGTTGGTGTGTCAAGAACCGTTGCTACTACATTTTTAACTATATAATCTCCTATTTTAACTTCTTCTAGAATTACAAGGTCTCCATATGCTTCTCCGCCAATACCAAAAGATTTAACCGTCTTATTTAAATCTTTGTAGCTTATGCCGTTAGCTTTTAATCTTTCGAACATGATATTTCCAATTGTAAAGCCCATTGCACCACTATCTAGGAGCCACTCTCCTTTAACACCACTTATTTCTAACTCTACATCATAGGCTAGTCTAGCGTCAAAAATGGTTCCTCGTTGCAATAAATCAATTTCTGTAGACTCAGAAAGACCAACAATATCTTCAGCTTTGAAGCTATTAATATCGTTTCGATTTACAACTGTTGCAATTCCTTTAACGTATTTACTTGTAATTTCAACACCAGAATTTTTATATAAAATTGTTTCTAAGCCTTGATATAGATTGTCAGAAAAAAACTCCCCTTCTTTTATTGTTACTTGAGTATTAATTTCCTTTCTCTCCAGGCCTTTGCCATTAAAAAAGTTTCCATTAAATTCTCCTTTATAAGTCCACAAATCTCCATTATTGGTAAACGAAAATTCTCCTTCTGTTAGTTTGCCATTTTTATAAATACCCTCAAATACTTGCCCGTCTGTAAACACTGTTTTTCCTTTACCATTTAATCTGTCATTTTTCCAATTTCCCTTTTTGTAAAACACATCATAATTGGCATAATCTAATCTTCCTTGCCCGTCTCGTTGCCCCCTATCATTTACAGTTCCACAATAGCTCGTTTGGACTTCGGTCCCGTTTGTAAATGAAATTGTTTCTAAAATTGGAGTATCACATTGGGCTTGAGATAGTAGTGATGAAAAACTAAAAAAGAGGAATGAAAAAATGCTATATTTCATGGTATTACTATTATTTATGTTTTTTAATTATCTGAAAGCCTCACCCCAAAAATAAATTTATCTCTCCAATAATAAGGGTCATTTATATTACTTGTTTGTACAGTTTTTCCTGAACTTGGTGCGTGAATGAACCCCCCATTACCGTTGTAAACGGCTATATGGTTAATTAGATTTTTTGATTTTTTGTTTATTGAAAAACAGACTAAGTCACCTTTAACGAGAGACTCCTTATTTGCTATGAGTGTACCCAACTTAGCTACAGACTCCGCATTTAAACGCTCACCTGTGTAGCCGACGCTTTTCAAACCTCTATATACCAATCCAGAACAATCAATTCCAGATCTATTTGTACCACCATATCGGTATTGAACTCCCATAAACGATTTAACAGTATTGAAAAACGTATTGATGTCTTTAACTTTAAATTTTGAAATTTTATTTTTATTAAAATTTCTCCATTTCCATAGAATACCCATGTCTCTGAGTCTTGCTTCTATAACCTGGTTTGCTGAGTCATTATTTACGAGAGTTGTTTTACCAGACCCTGTTGTAAAAGTAAAAAGACCCTCACAAGCTGCCAAGCCAATGCTGTTAAATGGTATTAAGGATAGGGTGTAGGTTGTGTTGGGTTTTAATTCCAAAGCTGAGTAGGTATTAACATTACCAATATTAATATTATTTAAGATATTATTTCCTCTTGTATTACTTCCTAAAGATAAGTAATAACCCTCTGGAGATCCGGTTGCAGCAACCCAATTAATAAGGGTTGGTTTTATATTAACATTTTCGTCTCCGTTTGTTGGAGATGTAATAACATAATCACAGTTAGGAACAGATTTAGAAACTTCAGAAACGCCACTATTAATGCTTGGATTTGAAACAGAAACGGCATTGCTTGTAGAAGAAGTCGCAGATAAAAGAGACTTGTGCACCCATCCTTTTTTGTTATTTGAAATATCTTTTATAAAATTCCAATTGCCTTTTTCTTGTAATACAATCACTTTTTGTCCTTTAGATATTTTTTTTAATATTTTTCCTCCAGGACTGCTTCTAACGTTAGCTTTTTTACTTACTACTTTAATATTAGTTTGTATAAACTTACTAGACACCCAACCTTTTTTATTATTTCTAGGGTCTTGAATAAATGACCAGCTCCCTTTAGTTTGGAGTAAAACAACTTCTGTGCCCTTAGGAAATACTTTTATAATACCTGAACTTGTGGAGGGCTTCCATCTCACATTAACACCATTAGAGATAACACCTAGAGCGTTTTGCGCTAAAGAAGAAAATGTACTAATTAAAACTAATAATAGTATAAATTTTTTCATTTTGATTTAGTTAAAAATTCTAGTTCCAAAAAAGAACTTTTCTTTCCAATAATGAGGGTCGTTAATATCACTCACCGTCACTCCCTTGCTCGAAGATGAATTAATAAATTTTCCATCTCCTAAATAAATCCCAACAGAGGTTATTATTCTATCAACCTTGTAGGTGTCGTAAAAGAATACCAAATCTCCTCTTTTAAGTTTATCTGAATCTGTTATAAATTCACCATACCTAGCCATGTCTTGGGCTATTCTTGGAAATAGTATACTAGAATTCTTTTTAATAGAAACGTGCACCAACCCAGAAGCATCTATGCCAGACTTATCAATACCACCAATTTTATTTGGAGTTCCAACAAAAGTCATCGATGTATCTATTATTTTTTCGATTATGTTTTCTGGAAATTCTATTGTTTTGTTAATCCCTGCCAGCTTAAATTCATTGTACTTTTCAATTAGTGTTGCATTGCCATTTAATTTTTCTAACAACTCATCATTTTCATTAAATAAAAAAAGACAGGCAGCAATAGCCAACACTAAGGCAATAAGTAATTTTAAATACTTGGATAGATTTGGTTTTATCTTGTTCATTTTTTTAATTATTTAGATTAAAATCTTTTCCAAAAGTATCAATGCAAAGTCACATAAAAAACATTTGAATGATATAAAAAACATTCGACAATAATGCAAAATAGGTTAGGGGAGTTGTTTAAAACTAATTTAATAGGATTAAAATCAAATCAGCGAAGTAAGAGTAGGTTTTATTTAATTACCCAAAACTCTTATTATTAATTTAATTTTTGTTCTAAAAATATGCTAATTGCAACAGTGTTTTTTTTGTATTACAGGGCCTCATCAAGATTGCTTGATTTTGGGCTGAAATTCCCTAAAGTTGAGCGTGTTAAGGTGTATTCCATAATATTTCCTTTCAACGTAATTGGATCTCCTTTTGACACAGATTCTTGGGTTTTAAATCCTCCTCTAATACGGTTGCAGTTTGAGGATTTCATTGCTTTGTTACTGTCCCAACCGCTTCCGTAATAAAAAAAGACTTGATAAATTCCGTCAAGTAATTCGAATGTATAGTTGCTACTTGGAGCTATATATGCATGCTTAATAACATCTCCATTCTTTTTTACAATTGCAACTATTGCAGAGCTAGAAGAGGTGTTTATTTTAATGTCTGAGCATCCAACGTACTTACATGATGCATTTTTTCCGTAACAATTTTCCCAGGGTGTTGCTCCAGTATATTGCGCATTGGCGGCAAAAAAGGAAATAAAACATAATAGTAAAAGTGGTAGTTTCATGATTAAAAAATTAAATGTTCTTATTGGTAAGTGTTATAACTGTTTTAATATCTATTTACAATTATCATCAATTAATTTTTGAATTTCTTTTTGCACCTCATCACCTTCATTTTCATTATTGAGAGAAACTTCCAGGGCTTTGTTAAAATCTTCACACGCATAATTAGCCTTGCCCATTGCTACTTTTATTTCTCCACGTATTCTATATCCAACAGACCACTCTTCTCTCATGTTAATGTATTCATTAATATCTTGTAAAGCTTCAAGGTACTGCCCAACATCTTTTTTGTTTTCTGCAATACGTAAATATGCTATCCTAATAAACCTGTCATCTTCTATTGCTTTTCCAACTTTTAAAAATTTATTGTTAAGATTTAAAGCCTCATTAAAATTTCCTGAATATTTATAATTTAAACCACCATAATCATATAAATTACTTACAAAATCAATATTTTTATTTATAAAATCAATATCTAAGCTGTAGTCTAAGGCATCAGGGTTTAATTTAAACTGCTCCATTAATTCTTCAATCTTTTTTGTTCCTTGAACCCAATTTTTTAATTCATAATTTAGAAGCACAAATTGGTCATTCCACCAGATTATATTATATTCTTGAGTATCCGCTTCAATTTTATTTAAAACATTTAGTGCAAGATCATATTGTTTGCTATAAGCATAAATAGAATAAAGATTAGTGTGCCAGTAATAAACATCTTCATAACCTAAATCTTTAGATTTAAATAAAAGCCTGAGTGCTTCGGTATAATTTCCATTTTCTTTTTCTAGATCGGCCGCATCTAAGAAATCTTGAGCAGTATAAAAGTCTTCCTTGGAGTACCCGCAGGTTTCTAAAAGTTTATTGTAAGAATCTGTATTACCTTTTTCATTTCCTAATAACCAGTCTGCACAAGCTTTTTCTTGATCACCCAATTTTAAACTGTATTCACCTCTTTTAAAATACAAAAGTCCATAATCAGGATTATGTTTTATAGCTTCATTCATGTCTAAAAGTGCAGGAAAATAATCCTCTAATGCCTCGTGTGCATAAGCTCTGTACTGGTAAATAGAATATTTCGCAGGATCAAGTTTTAAAGCCTTATTGTAAAACTCAATAGCTTTTTCAAAGTTTTTTTCCTTTGCATAGGTGTCACCCATTAACTCGAGGTAAAGAGCTACTTCAGGGTTCAACTCAGTAGCTTTTTCAAAATCTTTTTTAGCTAATTCAAATTTTTCAAGATTTAAGTAGTTCTTCCCCCTTAATTCATAAAACTGGCCATGAAAGCCGTCATCTATGTGAGAAACATAATCGTTTTTTTCTATTACATTGTCAATATAATCCAATGATTTATTGTAAAAATCCAAATTATAAAAAGCGTCAGACATATAAAATTTTGCCCATATGTCATAATAAACATCTGATTCACCATTAAAATCAAAATATGTACTATGAGATGAGAGTACTCCATAATAATCATCTGTTAACCATAGGTTTCTCCCCAAACGATAATGAGCCATCCAATTTGTTGGTTCTAGCTCAATAACTCTCCATAAATCTGACTTTTCTCCTGAATAATCTTCAAGTTCACTTTTAGCATAAGCTCTGTATAAGTAAGTTTTTAAATCTGGTTTTAATTTTATACTTTCCGTAAAATCTTCAATTGCTCCCTCATAATCTTCAGCTTCATATTTTTCATCGCCTCTAAAGTAATATTCCTCCCAATCAGTTAATTTTTTTTCGCTAACAAAATTGTTGTTCTTGGCATTATTAAATCCTTTTGTAATTGCTTTTGTTCTTCTCTCTTTGTTTGGATGAGAAGAGTAGCTGTCATCTCCGCTAGCTGCAAGTGAGGCAATTGCATCTATAGCCTGTTCTAGAGTAGCGCCAATTTTTTGCATAACAAAACCCGAGAACTCATCAGCTTCTAGTTCTTGGATTCTATTTTCGTATGCAGACATGCTTGCTCCCAAGGTATGTCCATTAATGTGATGCCCCACTTCATGCGCCAAAATGGACATATTTGCCCAGTAATTTGATGTTTCAGATATAGAATTTATAAATTCTGGATCATATAAAATGTAACGCATACCGTCATCAGTAATAGCCAATGCATTGTTGATGTTTTCACAAGGAGCAACTATAAACCTTTTTGATGCTCCAACAACAGAAAGTATTTTGCCTAATGCGTTATCTGCCTCAGCATTTGATATAAAACCGTTAGATTTATACCTTGTACATAATTCTGCAGCATTTCTAGTATTATTATAATCTAATTTGTAGCTATCATCTTCTTGAGAAAACAATAAAATTGGAAAAAATGCTAAGAGGTAAATAAATGTATTTTTCATAATAATTGGTTTTATTTCTTACTTGGTAGGTTTTTTATTTGCCACCCTTTTTGATTGATTTTTGATTTTCTATTATTAAAGGTACAAAAAACTCATAAGTTGACTAATAATTTGATTACAATTATATGGTAAACAAGGGTATCCCATAAATTTTAATAACTTGACAGTAAATAATTAAAGGGTGTTTTCAGCTCTTGAATATGCAAATAAAAAAGGGGCTTTTCAAAAATAAAAAGTGAAAATACAAGAAGTTTTACTAGCCAATACCGATACTATAAAATTAGTGAGTGAGGTTGCAAGTAGCGCAAATACAGCTCAAATAGCCTATCATGAGCGAATTGGGTTTGTTATCAAGCACTAGTTAAGGTTTGTTGGTTTATTTAGAAGAGTTGGTGTATTTCTTTTTTTAGATAGGCTAATGCCTTTTGTGATGGTGTTACTTCTCCCATAAAATGATTTAAAACAGCTTCTCTGAGTTTGTCTGCAGATTCAATCTTTTCGTTCAT
>Ga0209532_1002143_pt1 | contig 14368 bp, 13 predicted proteins | sample COG_02_FD_184746 | JGI IMG/M metagenome (GOLD analysis project Ga0209532, IMG submission 184746) | Pelagic Microbial community sample from North Sea - COGITO 998_met_02 (SPAdes) (version 2) | ecosystem: Environmental > Aquatic > Marine > Neritic zone/Coastal water | place: Helgoland, sampling... | reverse complement strand
TTAACGCCCACCAGCAATGCCGCTGCAGCAACAGTGATACTGCTAGGCACAAGATAAGTTTCACCATCAATGCTGATTTTAGTATCAAAATCATGGTCATCATCTAAAAATTTAAACATCAAATCTTTCCACACTAAAATGTTCAATTACAGGTAAATAGCTATTGCCAAGTATCCAGTCACACAAGGGACCTGCATGGGCGGCAGCCAGAGTTACCCCGCTATGACACGTCACAGCAAACACGCCTGGATTTGAAACTGACTGTTGATAGATGGGATTACCATCAGGTGTTAAAATCCTGATTCCTCCCCAAGCACGCTGTAGCCGCACTGAAGAAAGCAGCGGAAACATCAGCACAGCCCTTTGGGCAATCTCCTTCAATACTTCAGGAGTGGTCTCATCATTCGATCCAACATCCTCATGGGAGTCACCAATTTGCACCGTACCTTGGGCTGTCTGCCTAACATTTAACGTTGGCCACTTTAAGAAAGGGGTTAAGCGCTCCGTAATAAGCACCTGCCCTCGCTCTGCTAAAATAGGCACACTCATTCCTAATTGTTTGCTTAACTGGCTGTTAGCTAAGCCTGCACACAGGACAACTTTTCCAGCAGTAAACTTCCCTTTAGACCCTTGCACAACATATTCACCCTGATGAGGGGTTATTGTCTCAGCGAGGCAGTCGCCCATATAAGTTACACCTAGATTATGCATAGCTTTGTATAAGGCCTGTAATAACGCCAAAGGATCCACGTGGCCATCTTGTAAAGAAAAACTTGCCCCAATCACAGATTTAGATATTTCCGGTATCATTTTTTTTAACTGATTATGGTTAAGCATTTCGTAATCAAACATGCCTTCTGTATTGTGAGACAAATCAGACATCATACTTTCTCGCTGCTGCCATTCCTGTTCATTGATACAAAAGTGAAAGCCACCACGGCGTTCGTAGTTTATTTCAATCTGAGTGGCCTTAAGCTCATCATTAAATTCTGGCCATAAATTGGTAGCCGATTGGCACCATTGGGCATAAGGGGCAGAGTCCCACCCTTTTCCTTGTACCCAAATTAATCCGAAATTCGCCTTTGATGCGCGCAAGGAAAGATCCTCGCCATCCAATACCAATACCTTTTGGCCCTGCTTAGCTAGCCCATATGCGGTAGAAGTACCAACTAACCCACCACCGATTACTATTACGTCATATTGCATAAAATCACTTACCTACTAACAACTTATCTAGTCCAAATATTCGATCTAAAACAATCATTAGAATCATAGTAATAAAGATAATTACCGCCGATACTGAAGCAATCAGAGGATCGACATTTTCAGTAATATGTTGATACATACGAACAGGTAAGGTCGTCTTGCTTGGCGATGCTATAAATAAGGTCATTGTTAGCTCATCAAAGCTAGTGATGAAAGCCAGAACCCAACCACCTGTTATACCGGGCATGATAAGTGGAATAGTTACTCTTCTAAAAGCCGTCCACTTAGAAGCTCCTAAAGAAAGCGCTGCCTGCTCCGCTGCTTGATCCATACCGGTAACCGAAGCTAACACTAATCGCAGTGCATAAGGCATGATTAGGATGACGTGGCAAGCCACCAAACCGATATAAGTGCCGGACCAACCTAAGCTTGATAGGTAGCTCAAAAAAGCCACACCTAGAACCACATGAGGAATCATTAATGGCGACATAAAAAAAGCCATAATCATTCCTCGCCCAGGGAAACGATAACGCGCTGTAGCAAGCGCTGCAGGAACGGCTAAAAGCACAGCAACAGTAGCTGATCCAAATGCCAAATACACACTGAACAAGAAGGCACTAATGAATTCAGGATGGTCCAAAATTGCCACATACCAGCGTATCGAAAATTCGGTACTAGGCATAGAAAGGAAACCTTCTGGTGTAAAAGACACCCAGCACACCACGAACAACGGTGCCAGTATAAATATCAAGAACAAAGCGTTAAAAATTAACGCTATAGGGCCATTTTTGTCATATCTGCTCATTTATTAAATCCCCTATTTCAATCGAATACAGACGCGTACTTTCGTTCCACGTATTTATTGTAAGACATGACCACCACAATATTGGCTATTAATAAGATAGTGGCAATTGCAGCACCCAATGGCCAATTAAGTGTATTTAAATATTCGTCATAAGCGGTTGTTGCTACCACCTTCAAAGCTCGTCCACCCAAAATAGATGGTGTAGCAAATGCACTGGCTGTCAGGGCAAATACAATCAAAGATCCGGCTAAAATGCCTGGCATAATTTGTGGCAATACAATTCGATGCATTGTTGTAAAGTGAGATGCCCCTAAAGATATTGAGGCATTTTCTACTTGAGGGTCCAGTTTTTGTAGCGTAGTCCATACAGATAGAACCATAAATGGCACTAATACATGGACCAGTGCAACGACAATAGCTTGTGTTGTGTACATCATCTTCAGTGGTTCATCAATGACTCCTAACAAAAGCAAAGCATCGTTTATCACACCGCTGTTGCCTATAAGCAACGCCCAGCCTAAGGTTCGCACAATAACAGAAATAAGTAGGGGCCCAAGGATGGCTAACAAACACATTGATCGCCAAGCTTTGGTCATGCGACTTAGAATGTATGCTTCAGGAACGCCAATCAAAGCACATAAGAAGGTAACACCAGCAGAAATAGCATATGTGCGAAAAAATATTTCATGAAAGTAACTGTCAGTTACTACCTCTATGTAGTTGTGCCAACCGTAATCAGGGGTGACGCCCGTATAAAACCCAAAGCTCTTAAAGCTCAAAATAAAGGTCATAATCATTGGTACAGCAAGCATGACGAGAAATATAAGTACAGCCGGCCCGCTTAACAGATAAGGAGATATTGAACGTTTCATTGTTATTATCCTTCTGCAAAAATACGGATCGCATCACTAGGCCAGGCTATCCCTACGACAGCACCTTCGCCAGCTACTTCATGGCCAGTGTTTTGCAAGGTAACATCCAAAGCGCCTAAACTAGATTCAAGTTGGTAAGCCCAGCTAGTTCCCAAGAAAATACGCGTTTTGATCTTGGCATCGATTATCCCTAGGCCGGCCCCAACAAGCTCAATCTTTTCTGGGCGCACTCCAACGGTAATTCCGCTACCTTTGGTTCCCTTACCGTGTACTGAAAGTTCAACCCCATTACAGTTGACCACTACCATGTCACCGGACTGCTCAGACACTTCTCCATCAAACATATTTGTGGAGCCTAGAAAGTTAGATGTAAACCTATCACCCGGCTTTTCATATATTTCAAAAGGCGCACCCAAACGCGCTATGCGCCCAAAGTTCATAACAGCAATACGGTCGCTCATTGCCATTGCCTCTGCCTGATCGTGGGTTACCAAGATAGTAGTTACTCCTACTTCATGTTGAATATTGCGCAATTCCATCTGCATTTTTTCACGAATTTTGGCGTCCAAAGCTGAAAGAGGCTCATCCAATAACAGCAGTTGTGGCTTAATAACAATGGCCCGAGCCAGAGCAACACGCTGACGCTGCCCACCCGATAGGGATTTTGGAAAACGGTCTGCAAGCTGAGTTAAACGCACCAAGTTCAAAGTCTCCATAACACGTTGTCGACGATCCTCTTTATGTATACCGCGCATCTCTAAGCCAAAACCAACATTTTCAGCAACAGTCATGTGAGGAAATAAGGCATAGCTTTGAAACACAATACCAATATCACGGGTATTTGGGGCCGTATTAGTCACATCCTTGCCATTGATTTCAATAGAGCCTGTAGTTGGCTCCTCAAACCCAGCTATCATGTTAAGCGTTGTGGTTTTACCACAACCTGAAGGGCCTAAAAACGAAATAAACTCCCCTTGCTCAACGTTTAAATTAAAGTTCTCTACAGCTAGGCTGCTGCCATACCTTTTGGAGACATTTTTTAAAGACAGAAAAGACATTACCCCTCCCAAAATCAAATAGTTACTAATAATTTAAGATAGTTATCTATTTTTTATTAAAAAAAATGGGAAGGCGACCGACCTTCCCATGAAAAAAGAAACTTAGTTTATGTTTTCTAAACTATTCAACTGTGCGGTTCCAGCGCTTCGTCCAAGCTTCTCGAGCCGGGTTTACGATTGAGTAGTCAATAGCATCCATAGTACCAACTTGCTCTAGACCATATGGCACTCGTGATGCAACTTCATCAGAAAGTGTAGTGTCTTTATTCACTGGACCAAAGGACAGTTCATCCGCCAAAATAGCTTGTACTCCTGGTGAAACTAAGTAGTTAACAAGACTTTGTGATAATTCAGGCACATCACTATCCACTACAGGACACGTTGCCACCATAATGGCTACAGCACCTTCCTTAGGATAAGCAAATCCAGCTGGGAAGCCCGTGTCGGCTAACCCTTTAGCTCGGCTGTGCCCCCAAGCGGCGATTGCTACATCACCAGACTGGAACAACTCAGAAAGCTTACCGGAAGATGGCTCATAAGTGAGGATGTTTGGTCCTACACGCTCGATCATCGCGTCAAAACCAGGATCAATGTTGGCTTCACCACCACCATTAATTTTTGCCATTTTAATCAGCGTCAACAAGCCATACCCATTAGTGATAGGTGGCACTACGACTTTACCCTTAAATTTAGGGTCTTCAAGGTCAGTCCAGCTAGTAGGGGCATCCCAGCCATTTTCATCAAACATATCTATATTGTAAGTCAGTCCAGTGGCAATGTAGCCAAAGCCTAAGGCTTTACCACTACCCAGAATCGCGCTGTCATAAATACCCGACAAGGAACCTTTATCTTCAACGGTTTTACAAAAACCCAAAGCTATAGCCTGAGACATCGGACCATCATCAATAAAGGCTACATCGATTTCTTGATTCGCTTTTTGCGCTTGCAGCTTAGCTAGAGTAGTTGTGGAATTGCCAGGTAAATACTCAATTTTTGCATCGTTTGCCTGCTCCCACGCTGGTAATACTTTTTCCTTCATTACAGTCTCAATAGAACCGCCGTAGCCAGCAAGATAAAGGGTTTTCTGAGCTTGCGCTGAAGAAACTGTTGCTATTAGAGACGCCGATAATACAGCTGCGGAAAGTACACTTATTTTAGACATAAAATAATCCTCCAAATGTTAGTTATTTATATTTTTTGTTTGTGACCAATTAAATATAACAACTTATATTTCATAAATATAATGATTATTTTTCGATAGTTCATGTTTAAATATTATGATCAAATGTAGCATATCTTCCAATATCGAGCTTAACCCTAGCGACAAATTCCTCTGCTAACATTGATCGAGGCTTACCTGCCGGATAAATCACGTAGTAAGTGTAGGGAATAGATGGCGTAAATGGTTTGGAAACCAAACCTCTGCTCGTATAATGATCCGCTGTGATTGGGTCAATGATTCCTACTCCTGCACCCGCAAGTACAAATTCTGCAACGGTTGCATTTTGATGAGTGTCTATCTGAATTTTCCTATTAACGTTGTGTTCATCAAAGTACCGATCTATATCTCTATAGGTAAGCTGCCAATTGTTTGCCCTTATGTAAGCTTCATTGTCCAAATCTTGCACCTGTATAATCGACTTTTTTGCTAGAGGATGATCAGCACGCATTACACAAACCAAATTAGATGTTAGTAGCTTCTCGGAAATTAAATTAACATCAAGTTCAGCCAACTCAGTAAACCCAACATCCGCGCTGTGTGAACTAATTAGGCTACGTACACTCTGTGACCCACGAATACTTAATGATAGAGAAACTCCTGGCTTTTCATCAGCAAAGTTAGAAATCATTTTAGGCAAATAACCCAACCCTAGGGCAGGCAATGAAGCAATAGCTATGCTCCCACAGCGAAAGTCTTTAATTTCTCTTGCAGCCATCCCAATCTTCTTAAGACCAGAAAAAGATCTTTCCACTTCTTCAAACAAAGCCTCTCCTTCTGGTGTTGGTACCAGACGCTTTTTAATGCGCTTAAATAAATCAAATTCGACCGAGGCTTCCAAATCTTTAATTAGACGACTCACAGCTGGCTGAGAAACAAACAACATTTCTGAAGCTCGTGTAATGGACTTAGCTAGCATTACTGCTCGGAATGCTTCTAGTTGACGCAAGTTAATATTTTTCATAAAGGAAGTATCACCGATGATGGTTTAATTCATAATATTTTATTATGTTTTATAGAAAAAATTTTATTATATGTTATGAAGATAATATCCCATAATCAAATACAGTTGTACTTACATTAGATAGATAAGAAATGCTAAGTACACATCAGTCACAATGCAACACAATCTAAATTCAATCTATTTACGAGGATCAAACAATTGACTATTCAACGTATGCACACTAATAAACGCATGAGTAAAATCAATATCCACAACGGTATCATCTATCTGAGCGGTCAAACTGCTGGCAGTGAAGAATCGAATATTAAGGAGCAAACAGAGCAATGCCTATCTCAGATTGAAGAATTGATTGGAGAAGCAGGTGGTGACTGTAATTGTTTATTGTCTGTCACCATCTACTTAAAAGATATGAGTCATTTTGATGGTATGAATGCTGTTTGGGATGCCTGGATATCAGAGAAATCAAAACCTGCAAGAGCATGTGTTCAAGCAGCGATGGCTCGGACAAATATCCTTGTTGAATTCTCAGTCACTGCGACACTTTAATTTCAGGGCTAAAAGAGGGTCTTGTTCGTTTTTCATTGGTTCACCTAATCGATCAGAGATGATCATAACGTCTCTTGTTAGGTGGCCTAATCATTCGTCACCAAGAGATACAAGTGGTCAAGTAAAACTGGCCACGTTATAAGAATCAAAAAACGGCTAATTAACCCAAAAAACATATTACTTAAGCAGCGCAGCACTCTCCTGTAACACATAGGAAAACTCATCAACGATGCCTGACTTAGGTCGTATCTTGGGCAGCAACAGCCATACGCTCATACTCAGAAGAGGCGAAAACTCGCGAAAAACAACCTGTTCGTTAGAATAAGCAGCTGCACTAATATGATCAACTAAGCTAATGCCAACACCCTGTTCAACCATTTCAATAGCCGCTATTGGTAAGGAGCATTCGCAGCGAATGTTGGGTTTGGCTCCTGCGTTCTTTATAACGCTTTCAACTTTTTCTCTAGCCATATCAATGAAACTTGGCTGTATAAAATCTTGCTCATGCAAGTCAATGGCGCAGATTGCATTTTTTTTGGCTAAAGGGTGGTCACAACGCATAGCAACTACAAATCTAATTTTAGTTAACTCAATACTTTCCATAAGGTGATCATTAACCTGGAGCATACCAATTGCTAAATCCACCTGCTGCTCTGTAACTAATTCCAGCAGCTTACGCGAACTATGAGTATGGAATGTGGTGAAAATTTCAGGATATTTGCGCAAAAACTGCGCCAATATATTTGGCATCCAATGCCTCGACAGCACAGGTGTACAACCGAAAGTGATCGAACCTTTCTTCATTTCACGTACATCACGCGTTAAATCATTTAAGTGTCTTAAACTCAATAAAGTATGTTCCATATGCCCCCAAATTTGTCGCATTTCCTCCCGCGGGCGCAGACGCCCATGAATACGATCAAACAAAGCAAAGCCAAATTGTTCTTCTAATTTTTTGAGCATTTTGCTGCCATTAGGCTGGGTCATATGATTGGCCCGGGCAGCATCTGATACGCTACCTAAGGTCATAATGGAGTTAATTAGTTCTAGTTCTCGCAAACGCATGGTATTCCTTTTTGGAATGATTATATGAAAAAACTATATTTGATGAATGGCTTTATGTCAATTACAATCGGACAGGTAGTAACATACTTACTATAAGATATTGGTTCAACCTTTGTGCATGGGTCTGTATCTTCATTAAAAAGAGGAGATTAAATTTTGAATAATAATAATAGTAAATTTGACCGAAGGGAATTTCTTGCCCGAACTAGTGCCGTAGGTCTTGCAGCTTCGGCTAGTTCTATTTCCATGTTTGCTGGTGCGGCTAGCAACGTGGTGGAGCCAATGTCTATATTGACATCCAATGCGTCATTTGACCCAGTGCGACCAGAAATGGGACGTTTAATTGCGCAAGCAGCTAAGGGCATAGGATGGGATGTAAAACTAGCCGCAGAAGACTACAACCTAGGTATTACTAAAGTTTTTAAGGAACAAGACTTTGATATGTTCATTGTACGTTGGACTGGGCGTGCCAACCGAATTGATCCAGAAACTTTCATTAATATGCAACATCACAAAGATGGAGCATATAATAAATGGGGCTACAACAACCCTGCTATAAATGCCTTGGCAGAAGCTCAGCAAGTAGAAATGGACATCGATAAGCGCCAAGCAATTGTCCACGAAGCTCAGCAAGTTCTGTTTGATGACACTGCGCGTAGCCCTATTGTTTACCCCAGCATGACCAATGCTTACCGCGAAGATCGCCTCCAAGGTTTGGTGCCTATGGTGGGTGAAGGAATTGGCTCTTTCTGGACTGACATTAACATGAGCACCATAAGCGGCAGTGGCTATGTACGCACTGGCCAAACATCACCTCTTAAAAATCTGAATCCCATAGCAGCCACTGACTCCAACGAGTTTAAAGAGCTACGCATGATATATGATCGCTTGGTGCAGGTTGCTCCCGATGGTTCAGTTGTGCCTTGGGCAGCCAAATCAATCAATGTTGTTGACAACACAACAATAGACATCGTGTTACGTGATGGCATGAAATTCCATGATGGTATGCCAGTCACCATAAAAGACATTATGTTCACATTCGCTTATCACAAAAAGTGGAACGCACCTTTCTTTGTATCCTCTTTAGAAAAGTTTGAGCACATGGAAATAACCGGTGCTAATTCAATGCGTATTAAGCTTTCTGCACCGCACGCACCGTTAATGATTAACTTCTTCGCATCTATCTTTATCTTGCCTGAACATATTTGGAAAGATATTCCTGAGAAAGTTGACGTTGATGATGTGCTCAACTTCGCCAATGAAAAACCCATTGGCAGTGGACCATTCCAGTTCGACTACTGGGATCGTGGCAAGGAACTGAAGGTGAGCGCCTTTAAGCAGCACTTCAATGCTCCAAAGTGTGAAGGTATCATTCGTGTTACCTACGGCAGCCATGATGCTATGGCAGCAGCGATTGAAACTGGTGAATGTGACCGCACTCGTTATATTCTGAAGCCGTCATTAGTTCAGGACCTTAATCAAATTAAAGGGATAGTGGGCAAGGGATACCCCAGCCATGGGTTTTATGATTTAGGGTATAACCACAGACGTGGCCCATTGGCCGATCCGGCTTTTAGAGCAGCAATGGACTTAGTTATTCCTCGTGATGTCATTCGCGACGTTATCATGTCTGGCTTCGCTGAGAACGGCGGTTCTGTTATTGCTCCAGCAAATAAATTTTGGCACAACTCTTCAATTAAGGCAAATTCACAGAATATCAAACAGGCCAAAATCATGCTTGCCGCTGCTGGTTATTCTTGGAATAGCGAAGGGAAACTGGTTTATCCGGGGTAAGTATACTCGGGCAATAGCTATCAACTATTGCCCGACCTAATGTGTCATCTAGGTTGGCTTAAAACAGTGCCACCCAACATTTTATGGGCAGTTGTTTTTTCTTTCCTGGCTATTTGAAAGCTGGGTGAATAGAAGAATTGAGATTATTTTTATGTTTGACTATATCATCCGGCGTTTTTTTTATACCTTAGTTACCCTGTTTGCTGTTGCCAGCATTCTATTTATTTTGTTTCGCCTGTTACCTGGCGACCCCACCATGCAAGTTATTTCTCCAGCAATGGATCCAGCGGTCCAAGAACGAATGAAGGCGGCTTTCGGTCTTGATAAATCTTTATTTGTCCAATACATAGTCTATTTAAAGAACTTAGTGACACTTGAGTGGGGGCGTTCCTTTGTCTCTGCCCAGGAAGTCACTGATATTTTGGCCTATCGCTTTTGGAATACAATTCTATTGATGGCAGCAGGTATGTGCCTAACTTTAGTGCTTGGCATTAGCCTGGGTATGATCATGGCATGGAAGCGTAACAGTGCCTTAGATATTGGTGGCACTATCGTCAGCTTAGTATTTCAAGCTGCACCTCCATTTATTACCGGTCTAATACTGCTGATTGTACTCAGCTATAGACTTGGGCTATTTCCTACCGGTGGGATGTATCCCGCCGGTTTTCGACCAGAAGGGGTTATTGAATTGTTACTGATGCCAGAATTTTGGCATCGTATCGTATTACCCACAATCACAGTGGCCGCCTACTACATATCAACACCCATGCTAGTCATGCGCGACAGTATGTTGGAAGTGTTAGGAAGTGACTTTATTGAACTGGCAAAAGCGAAAGGTTTACGCCCCAGTGTTGTCATGATTAAACACGCAGCGCGAAACGCTTTGCTGGGGGTGGTCACCATAGCGGGGATAATGATTGGATTCGCTGTAGGTGGTCAGGTTGTAGTTGAGTCATTATTTTCTTGGCCTGGCATGGGGCAGTTAATGGTTGAATCTGCTGCATCACACGATTATCCAGTTGCTCAAGGCACTTTTTTGATGCTGGCGATTTTAGTGATCAGTTTGAATTTTTTTACTGACATTCTCTACTGCTACCTTGACCCACGCATTCAGATATCCGCTAAAGGAGTGAACTAATATGCCGGTCAAACATCTCGACAGCGGTCTGGCTATTACACATATAGATATAACGTCCGTGCGCGTGCCGCTGGCAATCCCGTACCAACTATCTAACTTGTATGGAACTCTCACCCATAGCAATGCGGCTATTGTTAAAGTAACCCTAAGAAATGGCCACATCGGTTGGGGGGAAGCAGACCCAGGTGGCAAGCACTTTGACGGTGAAAATATTCAATCCACGATACGAAAATTGCGTCACTGGGCGCCAGAGCTTATTGGTCAACAAGTGGACCAATGGGTTAGTAAAAAACGTGGTTTAGCATATGCTGGTGCACCAGCCGCTGCTCTGGACGTTGCATGTTACGACGCACTTGGGCATGCATTGCAACAGCCCGTATGGCAACTTTTAGGTCAAAAAGCCAACAAGAAGATTGACTCTTTGTGGCCTATCTCTAGTGGCTCTAGTGATGATGACCTAGCAATGATTGAGGAGTACAGTGCAAAAGGGTTCAGGACCTTTATGTTGAAAATGGGTAATAATTCAATCGAAGATGATATCCAGCGGCTAAAAACTGTCATAAATAGTGTAGGCAATGATATCAAAATTATGGTCGATGCCAACCAAGGATGGTCATTGGAGCAAGCCAAGGCCTTTGTAGATGGCACCAACGACTTGTTTATTGAGCTGATAGAGCAACCGGTCATAGCCAACGATATTTCGGGCATGCATGACCTGCGTAAGCGTGCCAATAACTTCATATCTGCTGACGAATCTGCTCAGTCTATTAGTCAGGTTAAAACTATCGTAGCCAACCAAGCAGCCGATGTTTTTAGCCTAAAAATATCAAAAAACGGTGGTCTTACCAGTTGTTTAGAGATGGCGAATATAATTCAAAAAGATAATAAATTAATTATGATGAACAGCATGATTGAATTAGGCATTACCCAAGCGGCATCCTTGCATCTGGGTGCTACTTTAAAAAATCTAGTCAACTGCGGGCATGCTTACATGTCTACACTGCGAATGTCGGATGATATTACCAACTTCAGTAACCTTGTAATCAACGGGAGTGCGCTTGTTCCAGACACTCCTGGATTAGGCATTACAGTTTTTGAAGATAAACTAAAAACCTACCAAGTGGATACTTTCCATGTTTGTTAATAAAATTGGTTCAGCCATGCGAATTATTCAGCGTGGATTTGGAGAACATTATGGCATCATTAATGCCAACGGCCTCAGTCGCTGGGGGTTTCGTATAATTATGGTGTTTGTTTTGGTGGCGATTTTCGCTCCTTGGATAGCGCCAAACGACCCGTGGGAAATGATGTATGACGTTAATGGCAAATTTGCTTCTTTAAGATCACCATCGTGGGAATTCCCAGCAGGTACTACGCACTTGGGTTATGACTTGTTTTCACAGTTAGTGCTCGCTACCCGGACAACTTTGATTATAGGTTTTGTCTCAGGTTTGGTTTCAATCGTAGTGGGAGCTAATGTTGGATTAATAGCAGGTTATTACGGCGGCAAAGTAGATGAAGTGTGCATGCGCTTAACAGATATCCTATATGGCATGCCATTTTTGCCCTTTATTATCGTTTTAATTGCCTTATTTGGACGTAAACTTGAGTTTGTTATTCTCGCCATAGCACTAATTATTTGGCGTACGTCTGCACGCGTAATACGGGCCCAAACCATTGCTATTAAACAGCGGCAGTTTATTACGGCTGCAAAAGCGAGAGGTTGTAGCGATTTTCGCATTATTTACCAACACATTTTGCCCAATGTATTACCGCTATTACTACTCTATGCTGCATTCAACATTGCCTGGTCCATTATTACGGAGGCCAGTGTCAGCTTCCTAGGTTTTGGTGACGGAGAGACCGTCAGCTGGGGTGGAATGTTGTATGAGTTATGGTTATCAGGCAAAACACGGGTTGCCTGGTGGTGGTTTGCAACACCTTCGGTGTGTATTATTTTACTGGTTACGTCACTTGTTTTTGTGAGTCGTGCCTATGAAGAAGTTGCTAATCCGAGGTTACGAAAGAGATGATCCTACCTGAAAAAAAACAAACCGACATTGTCTTATCAGTGCAAGGTTTAGGAGTGCAATATGCTACGGCACAGGGCCCCGTTCACGCGGTTAGTGACGTTAGTTTCGATGTATACAAAAATGAAGTTTTTGGTATAGCAGGCGAATCAGGTTGTGGTAAATCGACCTTAATTCGTTCACTTATGCGGCTACTGCCAGATTCATCCACCATGACCGCCAGTGGCTTGCAGTACAAAGGCAGGGACTTACTGACTATGGATGATGAAACCTTCCGGAAGCAGGTACAGTGGCAAGAAATCTCGCTGGTTCCACAAAGCGCTATGAACTCATTCAATCCCGTTTATCGGGTTGGTGACCAAGTTATAGAATCTATGCTGGCACACCGGAAAATGGGTAAGAAAGAGGCTGCTGAGCGGGCTGCAGAACTATTCGACGTTGTTGGGTTAGAGACGGGGTTGTTGCGCAGTTATCCCCACGAATTTTCCGGAGGCATGCGTCAACGGGCAATGATTGCGATGTCTTTATCCCTGGATCCTGGGCTTATCGTCATGGATGAACCTACAACCGGTCTGGATGTTTTAGTTCAAGAACGCATTTTGCGGCGCATTCGCGAAATTCGTGCGGAAATGGAAAGTGCTATTGTACTCATCACTCATGACATTGCGGTGATTGCTGAAATGAGCGATCGGATTGGCATTATGTATGGTGGCCAAATGGTTGAACAGGCTACAGCTATCGATTTGTTTGAATCTCCATATCACCCTTACACCCTGGGTTTAAACAATGCCTTCCCTTCTATAAAAGACATAGGTGGGGATCTGATTTCTATACCAGGTTCTCCGCCTACACTTATCGGGCCTTTAAATTATTGCCCTTTTTATGAAAGGTGCCCTTTTAGTATAGATGAATGTGCCCACCAGGTGCCTATGCCAAAGACTGTTGGTAATGAGCATGAAATTCGCTGTTTCCGATCTGGTGATGCAGTAGATTTACGCCGTTTAGCAAAGGAAAAAACAACATGGCGATCCTAGAAATAGATCATTTAAGCCGACATTTTGAAATCCGACCCGGTTTGATCGACCGCACCTTTAGGAAAAAGTCATCAAGCTACATTAAAGCCGTAGAGTCGCTGAATTTTAGTGTGGAAGCAAATGAAATCCTAGGTATTGCGGGAGAATCAGGCTGTGGAAAATCGACCACTTGTTCAATGATATCCAATTTGCTTGATCCCAGTGCGGGTGATATCCGTTACGAAGGCCAATCAATTATTGGTTTAAAAGGGAAGGATTTAAAAAATTATCGCCAGAATGTGCAGATGATATTTCAAGATCCATATGAAAGCCTAAATCCTCGTTTTCGTATTGTCGATATTATCGCTGAAGGCCCTAGAGCTTTGCAATTATGGGATAGTGCTGAGATCATGCACCGAGTCACCGACATGATGCAAAAAGTAGGCCTTGATCCAAAAAAATATGCCGAGCGCTTCCCCCATGAACTTAGCGGTGGAGAAAGACAAAGGGTTGGAATCGCAAGCGCACTGGTAATGGAACCCAAAGTTGTGGTCGCCGATGAGCCCCTGTCCATGCTGGATGTATCAATAAGGGCAGGCATCATTGATATGATGAAAGAACTCCAGAACGACAGTCAGTTCTCTTGCATTTATGTGTC
>Ga0209532_1002129_pt1 | contig 14422 bp, 22 predicted proteins | sample COG_02_FD_184746 | JGI IMG/M metagenome (GOLD analysis project Ga0209532, IMG submission 184746) | Pelagic Microbial community sample from North Sea - COGITO 998_met_02 (SPAdes) (version 2) | ecosystem: Environmental > Aquatic > Marine > Neritic zone/Coastal water | place: Helgoland, sampling... | reverse complement strand
ATGCCATATGATCTTGTATCTGATTTACAAGCTTCCCAGAATATAAAGAATAATCTATTTGCTTCTCTAAAATCAGGGTGTCCAACGTCAATCTTTGACCATTGGAGGTACATGTAATGAGTACCAGTAACATAAGTAGCAACACCCTTGTTATAAAACCAGAAACCATTTTCTCTTCTTTTAAATTCATCCTCTATGTAATCAATATATTTGTTTTTAAACTCACCAGGATATTCTCTCCAATCAAATATTGATTTTATCTTATTGAGTTCTTTTGGGTATGGCATCACTTGCCATTTGTCATTTTCAAACTTATGTATTTTCTTTGGCGCTTTTGGTAATGCTATTTGAAAGTTTTGTATTTCTATTATATCACCAATCTGCCCTGTCTTAGATATAACAACAATGTCGTGTTCTTTATTATACCCGTACTTCCACTTTTTACTTTTGTTTAACCTATTAACAGTTGTTAACTTTATTGGTTGAACAATTTTGTATAATGTTTGGTTGTACATTATGTAGATCTGTTTTCAGCAAAGCCGCCAAAAGCTTGTGGCTTATCTTCTTTCAATTTACCATCTAACATATTCTGCTCGTCTTGTATTTTGTTTAATATTTCAAACGCATCAAATATAGCTAGCTTTTTAGTTGCTGCTGCATTTTTTAATCTATCAGCTGATACATCTTCTTCTGTATCTATAATTTCTTCTTTGGCTACTTTAATTAATTCATCAACCGCCTTATAACCAGCTTGGATTATATTCTTCTTCTTGTCCTTGATATTCATATTTAATTGTAATTGAATTAGTTAACACTCTATATAACCTCTCGCGCTCTATAACAAACTCAAACTTACTATTGGGACTAAACCCCACTAAAGTATTTTTTGTTATTCCTAGCGCGTCTAAGGAATTATTAGAATATTTTAAAACACCAATCAAAGGTTGTTCTTTTTCCTCACTAAACTTCTCATATGATTTTATTGGTTTTACAAAACAATACTCATCAGGCGCAGTCCATATACCTTTACTTTTATATAAAAATATTTGGTCTTTAGCAACACAGTATGTATGCTCGTCTATAAAGCTTCTACTGTTTTTCTCTAAGCCCTCTGCGTTATACCAACGTCTAAATACATTATGGTGAAGAATTACTTCATCACCAATTTGTATATTAGTATCACCAACTTTAGGTAACGCTTTTACAACTCCTGTACGGTTTATCATTAAATGATCTTCTATTGAAGCGTTCAGCACGAGTTTAGTATCACCTACTTGTTTCGTGTTGTTGTAGCGTTTACCTTTTGGTGTTATGATAAAGTCAAATAACCCTTTCAATACTCTAGGTTATACTCGACTGATATTGCCATGTTTTTATTAAAGTCTTTCCATGGTAATACGTCTTCATTTTTTTTAATAAACACACTATATTTGTCTTTACCGTCTATGATATCACAAATAGTGTGCCCGCCATAAACCTCTTGACCTACAGAATAGTGCATAGCATCGTTCTTGTAATCTTTGCCAACACTAATTTTTCTTATTAGTTTCATCTTCCTCTATTTTTTGATATTCACCTGAGTTAACATCAATGTTCAACTTATCACCCTTACCGTACAACACATCCATCTTCTGATGAAACTCTTCTAGTTGTCTCTGTAAATTTATAATAGCTTGTGCTATTACTACCTTTTGTGTTTCTAAAGTACCAAGTCTAAGCTTAGCTTGATTAATGTTAGAAACTCTATCTTGTAATTCTTTTAGTTCGTCTTTTTTTATTTTCATTGTATTAAATTTTATTTTTTATTTTTTGGTTTTCTGCTATCAATAAACCAATTTTTATATTTATCTCTTTTAGCAGTTATGTATTCAAAGTACTTATCAACTTTTTCTTTCCAGTTTTTATCTATCCTAGGACATATAACTCCTGATTTAGGACTTGAAAAAACTTTGTTGATATAATTTCTTGCATCATGCTTGTTATCAAACAAATGATTACTAACACAATAAAAAGATCCATAAAATATATTGTTCCATACATCAAATGGTTCTATGTCTTTACCTAATACACTTGCATATACAGCACTTTCACTTAAATGCGTTGTGTAAACTTTCTTAGACTTTTGTATATAGTAATACATGTCCATCTCTCTTGGCAATACGTTTTCCTGCCCAAACAAATCTTTCATTTCACCAATTATCTGATGGGTTGTTATCGGGTGTGGCTTAAATAAAACGTTACCTTTATGTGTTCTTTGTATATGCCTCATTTTATTCAAACAACATCTGTCTTTTAATTTGTTTGAACCTGGAAGTATAACTAAGTAATCTTTAGCTGGCCACTTTCGGTAGTCATCTAATCTATCTTTGTACTTGTTGGCTGTGTTATCTGTTATATTACTTACAAAATAAGAAGCATAATCTAAAACTTCATGATCTTTATCATTAAACGCGTCTGGTAATTGCGCATCTCTTATTTTAAAATTCATTGGCTGTAAATAAAAACACGTTGCCAACTCTGTGTATGCCATTGTTTTAAAGTAAGGCATTTCCTCTGCCATTACATCATAAGCATACTCTATTCCGTTTTCGCTACACTTTCGTATAACGTAGCCTTCTACTTGCTCTAAGTAATCGAGCTTATCATTTTTTTGAAGGTGCCCTATTCTTTCTTTAAGGACCTTCCTATTAAACATTTCCATATTATTAAATTAAATTTAAATTTCTTTATATACTATTACACACTTTTAATCTTTTCTAACTAGGTGCCAACGCTGTTGTAGTCTACCCTGTCAGTATTGTAATCTGCTCTTGTAGTATTGTAAAAAGATATACCAGTAGTAAATGTTGTTGTTGTGTTAAATACCGTGTTAGTACTTATAACAGTATTGGTTGCTCTTGTAGTATTGTAAGTTGTAGTAGTAGCTCTATTAGTTGATACCACAGTTGTTGTGTTAGTTGAAGTGTTGTAAGTTGTAGTTGTATTTCTGTTTGTAAGGGTTGACGTGTTAAATACAGTAACAGTTGCTGTTGTGGTGTTGAACGTGGTAGTTGTAGCTGTGGTAGTATTAAATACTGTGGCTGTGATTCTGATTGTTCCTGTAGCCGTGCTGGTAGATTTGCTTGTTTCGTATGTAGTTGTAGTGGCTCTGTTAGTTGACACAACAGTACTTGTAGCTTTCTCCGTAACAGTACTTGTATTAAATACAGTTGTTGTGTTTCTATTTGTACTTATAGTAGTTATAAATATTGTAGTTCTTGATGTGTTAAAGGTTGTGGTTGTGTCAATATTTGTTTCGTACGTCGTGCTATATACAGTTATAGTGTTAGTACTTGTGTTAAAAGTAGTTGTGGTAGCTGTGCTAGTGTTAAACGTTGTTACTGTAGCTGTTGTAGTATTAAATACCGTTATTGTATTTGTTGATGTATTAAATACGGTATTAGTTGTTCTATTAGTTGACACTACTGTATTTGTAGCTTTACTAGTATTTGTTGATGTGTTAAATACAGTGGTTGTACTAGTATTTGTATTATAAGCAGTTGTTGTACCTCTTGTAGTATTAAAAGTTGTTGTAGTATCTACATTAGTTGAGTATGTTGTTGTATATGCCGTAATAGTGTTGGTTGATGTATTAAAAGTTGTGGTAGTATCGATGTTTGTAGATACTGTCGTGCTTGTTGCTCTATTTGTACTAACTACAGTACTAGTTGCTTTTTGTGTTACAGTTGATGTATTAAATACAGTAACAGTAGCTGTACTAGTATTGAAAGTAGTAGTTGTTGCTCTATTTGTTGATACAGTTGTTGTAGTATTAAAAGTTGTTGTAGTACTAGTATTAAAAGTTGTAGTAGTAGCTGTACTAGTATTAAAAGTCGTTGTTGTAATAAATGTGGTTGTAGTTGAAGTGTTAAATACAGTAACGGTAGCCGTGCTTGTATTAAACGTAGTTGTAGTATCAACGTTTGTAGACACCGTGGTACTAGTAGTAACAGTTGTAGCAGTGCTTGTGTTAAATACAGTATTTGTAGTTTTTGTAGTTTCGTATGTAGTAGTAGTTGCTCTATTTGTACTGTATGTAGTTGTAGTACCAAATGTAGTCGTTGTGCTAGTATTAAAGGTGGTGGTTGTAGCTTGGTTAGTACTATATGTAGTTGTTGTATTAAACACAGTTGTTGTACTGGTATTGAATACTGTTACTGTGCTGGTAGAAGTATTAAAAGCAGTAGTAGTGGCTCTGTTTGTAGATATAGTTGTAGTTCTTGATGTTTGCGTTGTAGTTGAAGTATTAAAAACGGTGTTAGTTGTTTTTGTTGTTTCAAACGTGGTGGTCGTAGCTCTATTTGTACTAATAGTAGTAGTTCTACTAGTTGCTGTAGATGTTGACGTATTAAATGTAGTTGTTGTAGCTCTATTAGTAGATATAGTCGTAGTCCTTGAAGTCTGTGTTGTTGTGCTTGTATTAAATACAGTATTAGTTGCTGTTGACGTATTATATGTAGTAGTAGTTGCCCTATTTGTACTTATCGTAGTGGTTCTGCTAGTAGAGGTTGCAGTCGAGGTATTAAAAGTAGTTGTGGTGGCTCTGTTAGTAGAGTATGTTGTTGTTGTAGCTCTATTGGTAGATATAGTAGTTGAGCGAGATGTAGATGTAGTAAACACAGTTGTCGTTGCTCTATTAGTAGAATATGTTGTGCTAGTTCCAAATGTAGTTGTCGTTGCTCTATTGGTAGATATAGTCGTGCTAGTTCCAAAGGTAGTTGTTGTAGACCTATTTGTTGAAACGGTTGTGCTGGTTGCAAATGTTGTGGTTGTGTTATAAGTTGTAGTTGTATTAAAAGTAGTGGTTGTGGCACGGTTAGTACTAAACGTTGTGGTTGTACTTGTATTAAATGTTGTTGTTGTTGCTCTATTAGTAGAATATGTTGTAGTAGTTCCAAATGTAGTTGTTGTAGATCTACTTGTTGATACAGTTGTACTAGTTGCAAACGTTGTAGTTGTATTAAAAGTCGTAGTTGTGTTAAACGTGGTAGTTGTGGCACGGTTGGTACTAATTGTTGTTGTTGTACTAGTGTTAAATGTAGTTGTAGTACTTCTACTTGTAGCGGTGCTTCTACTTGTAGCAGTACTTTTAGTTGTGTTAAACGTTGTGGTTGTACTAGTGTTAAACACGGTATTAGTGGCTCTACTTGTAGACATAATGGTGGTTCTACTTGTGGCAGTACTTCTACTTGTAGATTTATTAGTTACCGTACTTGTGTTAAATATTGTTGTGGTATTAAACGTAGTAGTTGTGTTTCTGTTAGTAGATGTATTTCTACTTGTAGCTGTTGTTTTATTTGTTATTGTACTAGTATTAAATGTAGTGGTAGTTGCCCTATTAGTACTTATAGTTGTAGTTCTACTAGTTTGAGTTGTTGTAGACGTGTTAAACGTAGTAGTAGTTGAACTACTTGTAGCGGTGCTTCTAGTTGTTAGTTTGTTTGTTATTGTGCTGGTGTTAAATATTGTTGTGGTGTTAAAAGTTGTTAGAGTTGTGTAGGTTGTAGTTGTATTAGTACTAGTATTAAACGTTGTAGTTGTGCCAGTACTGTATCCACCACCATCTGTTCTTGCAGCGTGACAGTCTAATGATGCACCATTATCAAAAATACCAGACGCTGACGGAAGCGTATCACTACCAATAGGAAGTAACACAGGCTGATTAACATCAAACTCAAACCAACTAGTATTATCAGTACCACCTTCTATTTCATATGAAACATTTTCACTATCAGCACTATGCCTTAATCTAATTCTACCACCATTATCCATTAAAGCCTTAAGTACATTGTACTGGCTATCCCCATCCGCATCTGTAGCAGACATTGCCAGTTTAGTAACACTTAGAACAGCAGCATTATTACCTCTTATTTGACCGGCACCAGGATTTGCCATTGAAACATTTGTACTCCAGTTAAATACAGCACCTTCGTTGGTCCCGTCACCTCTAAACAGTATTTGATTTTTTGTTGTAGCAAGAACCGTATTAGTACTTGTATTAAACGTTGTTGTAGTATTAAACGTTGTTGTAGTATTTCTGCTAGTAGACGTTGATCTACTTTCCGTCGTGGTTCTATTTGTAGACACTGTGGCACTAGTAGCTGTTGATCTAGTTGTAGCTGTTGCTCTAGTTGTGGTAAACGTAGTGGTAGTACTTTTACTTGTAGCTGTTGACCTAGTTGTGTTAAAAGTTGTGGTTGTATTTGTTGCTGTAAGTCTATCTGTAACTAAAGATGTTTGAAAAGTTGTAGTAGTATTAGGCATTATCTGCACCTCCTTCCCCAATAAGTATACCGTTAACAAAGTAATTATAGTTAACGCCTAGCTTACATATTTCGTATATAGTATTATCTGAGTCATCAAAATCTATTTGTGTTATTTCTATTTCATCACCAGCAACGCCATATAACTTATCACCAACAAGTAGTTGATTTACATTAAAATCTCGCCACGTATTATTTCTTTTTGCTATTATAGGCTGGTTGCCAGTTGCTTTTAAATTAGAGTTGATAGTGTAAATACCTTTTGCTTTCATTACAAAAACATTTTTATCACCTCTTTGTTTTGTTGATGTTTTACCTGATACATCTGATGTCAATAGTGTGTCGTGTTTAACCGCTTGCCACATAGGAACAGCATCATCACTGTTAACATGAATAGTAGCGTCTTGCCTTACCACGCCATAGCCTGTTGCTGGCTTTTGATTTGTATACACAGGTAAGTGATATACAGTTCTGTTGAAATATTGATTTGCAGGTGGATTAATATTAACATCGTAAAAATCAATATGATCATCTGGCCAATAAAACTTCATCCACGGGTCTGTTGTACCACCGCTCCAGTTCCACCACGATATTCTACTGCCTTGCTTTGCTTTTTGCTTTACAAAATACGCAAACTTTGGGTGCAAGTCTGCATCAGCGTATGTGTCCATTAATATAACGTCGTACCTACCCGCTTCTTGCATTAAACTAAACCACCTGTCGTTTACGGCTCTTACTGTTGGATTACTAGAGGCAAACTCAGCTAGCTTAGGTTGTATTTGTGGATGCGTTTCTGCTATTGTATGTGATGCAGGTTTTCTAGCCTGCACAGCTGTAGCTAATATACCCATGCCAAAACCACACTCTAGAACATGGTCACCTTCATTAACGCACACCTCTGCCATCTTTTCCATAATAGGCTGTTCCCAACCCATCATAACCTCCCATGTTTCTTGCGCTGCCGGGTTAAACCAAACAATATCACCATTATCCCTAACTGTAAGGTCTGCCTTGTGATAATTGACTTGTGTATCCGACGGTTTTTCGTATCCTGACATATTTTTATTATTACATGTTTATTTTCTTAGTTACAACCTCTACTACAGCCACCACCGCCACCACTTGCTGTGAATGTTGATCTTGATGTGTTGAACGCTGTTACGAATACTGTAGTTGTATTTGTTGCTGTAGATCTTGTTGTATTAAACGTAGTTGTGGTATTATACGTGGTTGTTGTACTTCTTGATGTATTGTAAGCTGTAGTTGTGCTAAATGTAGTGGTTGTATTAAACACGGTTGTGGTGTTAAATGTGGTCGTTGTATTGTATGTGGTTGTAGTGTTAAATGTTGTTTCAGTAGTTCTATTTGTTGATGTATCTCTATTAGTAGAAACAATTGTCACAAACGCGGTGTAATGAGACTTGGATCTACCAACGGTTGTCGTAGCGGTAGTAGTACTAGTGTTATATGTTGTACTAGTACTTCTAGATTCTGTTGTATTTCTACTAGTTGCTGTAGCTCTATTAGTAGATCTTATATGTGATGAATATGTAGTTGTAAACTGAGTTGTTGTATCAAACGTGGTAGTCGTATTTCTATTTGTACTATATGTGGTAGTGGTACCAAACGTTGTAGTGGTACTAGTATTGAAAGTAGTTGTAGTAGCTCTATTGGTTGCCCGTATGTGTGATGCGTATGTAGTTGTGGTATTAAATGTAGTAGTGGTAGTAAATACAGTATTTGTAGTTCTACTAGTTGCCGTAGATCTATTAGTAGATCTTATAAGCGATGAATATTGCGTTACAAAAGTTGTAGTTGTACTAAACGTAGTGGTAGTACTAGTATTAAATGTTGTTGTGGTATCTCTATTTGTTGATATAGTAGTACTCTTGCTCGTGTTATATGTGGTTGTTGTGTTAAAAGTGGTTGTTGTGTTAAAAGTAGTTGTCGTAGCTCTATTTGTACTGATTGTTGTACTAGTACTAGTATTAAATGTAGTAGTTGTTGATCTACTTGTTGCTGTAGATTTACTTGTAGCTGTACTTCTAGTAGTCTGTGTGTTTGTGCTAGTATTGAATGTGGTTGTAGTTGATTTACTAGTTTGTGTTGTTGTGCTAGTATTAAACGTAGTTGTCGTGGCTCTATTTGTACTGATTGTCGTACTAGTACTGGTGTTAAACGTGGTGGTCGTTGATCTACTTGTTGCTGTACTTTTGCTTGTAGCTGTACTTCTAGTGGTCTGTGTATTTGTACTGGTGTTAAAAGTAGTTGTGGTTGACCTACTAGTTTGCGTAGTTGTACTAGTGTTAAACGTAGTGGTAGTTGATTTACTTGTTTGCGTTGTGGTGCTAGTGTTAAATGTAGTTGTAGTAGCTCTATTAGTACTAGTACTAAACGTAGTTGTTGTAGACGTGTTAAACGTAGTTGTGGTACTTGTAGAAGTATTAAACGTAGTAGTTGTAGCTCTATTAGTTGAATACGTAGTAGTAGTATTAAACGTTGTCGTAGTAGATGTATTAAAAGTAGTAGTAGTATTTGTACTTGTATTATACGTTGTAGTCGTATTTCTATTTGTACTATATGTGGTAGTGGTACCAAAAGTTGTAGTGGTACTAGTGTTGAAAGTAGTTGTGGTAGCTCTATTTGTTGAGTACGTAGTTGTGGTATTGAATGTTGTAGTGGTAGACGTATTAAATGTTGTTGTAGTACTCTTACTCGTATTAAAAGTGGTAGTTGTATCTACATTAGTAGAATATGTAGTGGTAGTACCAAACGTGGTAGTAGTACTTGTATTAAATACAGTTGTAGTAGATTTACTTGTTTCATATGTAGTAGTTGTAGCCCTGTTAGTAGATATGGTAGTTGTCCTGTTTGTAGATGTAGACGTACTAGTATTAAATGTAGTGGTAGTTGCCCTATTAGTACTTATAGTTGTAGTTCTACTAGTTTGAGTTGTTGTTGAAGTATTAAATGTGGTGGTTGTATTAGTACTTGTGTTATAAGTTGTTGTAGTGTTTCTATTTGTAGATATAGTTGTACTTCCAGCGGTGGTTGTATTAGTACTTGTATTAAACACAGTATTAGTAGACCTACTAGTTGATACCACCGTATTAGTAGCTCTGTTAGTTGATATAGTTGTAGTTCTACTTGTAGATGTTGACCTATCAGTTTCGTAAGTAGTGGTGGTTGCTCTATTAGTACTTATTGTAGTTACTCTACTTGTAGCTGTGGCAGTAGAAGTATTAAATGTAGTTGTGGTTGCTCGGTTAGTAGATACTACAGTATTAGTAGCTATATTAGTTTCGTATGTAGTTGTATATGCTGTAATCGTATTAGTGCTAGTGTTAAACACTGTAACAGTATCCGTACTAGTATTAAATACAGTATTAGTTGCTCTATTAGTACTAACAACTGTACTTGTTGACTTTTGTGTAACCGTACTTGTATTAAACACTGTGTTTGTGGTGGTTGATGTGTTAAACGTTGTGGTAGTGCTTGTTGATGTGTTGTACGTAGTGGTAGTTGCTCTGTTGGTAGCTATTGTAGTCGTAAATACAGTTGTAGTACTAGTTGATGTGTTGAATGTTGTTGTAGTATCTATATTGGTACTATACTCAGTAGATGTTGATCTATTGGTTACAACAACAGTATTGGTAGCTCTATTAGTAGAGTATGTTGTGGTAGTATTTCTATTAGTTGATACCACCGTGCTTGTTGTCTTCTGTGTTACAGTAGACGTATTGAAAACAGTATTAGTAGTTCTAGTTGTTTCAAATATCGTTGTTCTACTAGTTTCATATGCTGTTTCAAAAACAGTATTAGTGGTTATGTTAGTAGAGAAAGTCGTAGTAAAGTTTGTTGTAGTATTAGTAGATGTATTAAATGTAGTAGTGGTAGATGTGCTAGTGTTGAAAGTTGTGGTAAACGTAGTGGTAGTATTGAAAACTGTACTAGTATCTATATTAGTCGAGTATGCAGTATTAGTAGTTCTGTTAGTACTAACTACTGTATTGGTTGATCTGTTTGTAGAAAGTGTTGTATTGAAAGCTGTCGTCGTGGATGTTGACGTATTAAAGGTTGTTGTAGTTGATGTAGACGTGTTGAATGTGGTAGTTGTACTTGTAGATGTGTTGAATGTGGTTGTTGTAGAATACGCTGTCTGCGTCGTACGGTTTGTAGACGTGCTCCTCGAAGTTGAGGTACTTCTCTTAAATATTCTAAATAAATCCCACATATACTACATTATGAAAAATCACCAACAAAATTGACTAATGCTTGAGTTGATGATATCACAACGTATGATATTACTGACGTGTCGTTTGCTCCTGTAGCAAAATTTACACTAGCACCCGCTGGTGTTAGCATGTTACTTGGTAAAGCTGCCATAGCAAAATCTGCCCCTATACTTGAAGGGTTTTTAAGTATTATAACACCAGATTGTCCAACGTTTTCACTGGCTATTGTCATAACTAATGAGTTTGAATTATCTACTAAGTTAACTACAAAGTTATCGTTTGCTGTTAAATTTATCGTTGATACACCACTACTAGGCGTTACTGTTGTTATTGTTCTTCTTAAATTTTGAGTTACTTTTATACTACCTGTTACATCAAAATCACTACTTACTGTTCCTGAACCTGTCAGAGCTAATGTGCTACCATCAAATGTTAAATTAGCCTCGCCGTTTAAACTGTCGGCATCAGATGTTGTTATTATCCTATTATCAGCGCCATTAGCAATATCTACATTACTATAATTTGCTTTTGTAAAATTACCAAGTTGTGCTAGCGTAAAGTTTTTAGTTGAACCTGATACATCTGTACCTATCAACTTATCACCGTCTGTTAAACTTGTGTCTGCTGCTATTCTACTAATTCTAGGCATACTACTATTTTTTATTAAACTTCTCGAAACTTCGACCGCCAAAATAGGCACCGATTACAGTTATCAATACTAACTGTAGCAAGTCCGTCCATTTTTGTTCTACGTTAAAATTAACTGATCCACTATCCACAAATACCATAAGGACAGTTGATACAATAAGGAAAACTAGCACAAGGGGTCTTACCGATCTTGTTAGCCAGTTGCCGTGTTCTAAATCTGCTTTCCATCTTTCTGTTACGTTTTTCTGCATTGCAGCTTCAGCGTCAATCAAGACTTTAGTCATCTCTTTTTCAAACGCTTGCTTCTCTGCACCTGTTGTTATAAACCTATCAGCAACGCCAGCTATTTTATCTATAAAGCTACCAGCTGCGCCACCGAATAATTTTCCTAATATCTTACTCATGTTTTATTATTGATCAGTTCCTATAACCATCCACTCTACTATTGGATCCGTGCCATTGGGATTATATGCTTTTAATGTTTTATCGCCATGCATTGGAATAAAAGTAAAATCTCCACCAGCTAATTGTATTAATATAGGATCACCACTTGAAGTATCATCATATATGTATATTTTATTTGCAGCTGTAGCACTTGTGTTTTTTACAAATAAATACGCAATAGCTGCATAATCATCTCCTGTATATAGAGTAACCTGACCACTAGCAGTTCCTTTAGCAGTTGACTTAACAACGGCTCTAGCTAAACCTGTTGTGTGAGATGCTGTGATGGTGGTAGTAGTTGTTAAACTTAATGCGTCAGTTAAAAGATCTGAGCTTGATATTGTTAATGTTGGTATTATTGTTGCCATAATTATTTATATTTTTTACTATTTACGTTGTATGCTTCTTTTTCCCATGGTAAATTTTTATTACGTGTATCTATGTATCTCATAGGTATAACATGTTTCCTGCCATGCTCCTTATCTTTCCAGTAATAATTGTTATCATCAAACCAAAGCTTACCACTATTAATTTGCTTTACATGAACTTTTTCATGCTTAATAGCTTCATTCTGCGCTTTAGCCGGAGCTTTTCTATTTACCCATATTGTTTTGTCTTGATCTGTATAACCAAGTACTTGTTTTGGTAATGTTGCGTAACGTATTAATTGACCCTCCTTTGATGCAGGATGGTGATCTAATACCTCATTTTTGCTTTTCATTTTAAATGCCATTACCTATCTTTATCTTTAATCATATCATCTATAGCTTTATTATAAACTTTATCTGTATATGATTTGTTATTATAGAATATATTTCTATCTGATATTGGTAAGTCTTCTTCACCTAATAATATTCTATATATTCTGCTTATTATTTGTGAGCATTTAAATGATGTCTTGAAAATGCTGTATTTAATTGTAGTTCTGTTGCGGTGTCGCCATACTTCTATCCAACCTGCTTCGCGTAAACGCTCCCAACGTTGTTTATCCCAGGAGTATGTATATGTTCCGTTTATAAAATCATCTCGTGTAAATCTTCCTTTACAATCAAGATATATAAGTAATTCTAAATCCGCGTCTTTTAAATCATAAGTTTTACAGGCCCATTTTCTTACGAGCCTGTAATACTTAAGAATTTTCAGTTCGCGAATATCGCTAGCCGATAACCTCATTAAGAAGCATCAACTACTGCGATAGATGCGCATGCTGTAACGTGTGCACTAGCGTAAACGCTATTCACTTCGTCAGCTACTGTCACAAATGGGTCACCATTAGGGTGAGCATTTATTGCAGAAACGATGTCCTGTAAAGCTTCCTTGTATTTTCCAGAAGCAATAGTAAGAACAACGTGAGCTGCATCAACACCTGAGGTCCCTTGATTTTCTTGAGTTGACTCAAAGTAAACTCTCATTGAAGTTGCAGATGCCATCTCAAAGTGTGAAATTTGAGCTACAGGAAATAAAACTACTTCCTCATCACTTGCTGTTCCTTCAGGAGCTGCAGATGCGAAATATAAAAATTTATCCATTTTCTTATATTTTAATTGTTAAACATATTCAGTATAGAGTTTATAGTGTAAGGATTACGGTCTAGTCTATTAACACTACATCACCAACTTTGATGATATAGTATAATATATCTTTATGTTGTATGCTGTGTCCAGCGTGTTTATCATAATGCACCACATCGCCCTCGCTTACGCCTTCAACGAGGTTACCTATACTAATAACCTCAGCCTTTACATACCTATTGTCACTGTCTACACTATCCATAATGTCTAGACCAGCAATTTTTTTAGGTTTTTCTTTTATGTTTTTAACTACTATATAATAACTAACGGCTTTCATTTGGATTCAGTCTAATATTACTTACAATACAATCAGCCGACGTTATAGTAGTCGCAACACTCACCGCATTTTTTAATGCAGTCTTTGTAACTAAGACGGGGTCTACGATTCCAGCTTTGATCATTTCAACACTATTACCCGAGATAACATCAAAACCAACGCCAGTGTTGGTAGGCGTTTCGTAGTTTTCAATACCAGCATTATTCATTATAGTGATAAAAGGTGATTTAATCGACTTCGCTAGTATTTTCTCCCCAATATTGTTACTTTTTTCAAGCTCTTGCGCAGCGTTAAGTAGCGCTATACCACCACCTGCAACAATACCTTCACGTAAAGCTGCTTTAGTAGCGTAAATAGCATCCTCAACCCTGTCCTTCTTTTCTTTCAATTCAACCTTTGATACAGCACCAACGCGTATCATACCAACCGAACCGCTTAACATGCTCAGTCTTTGTTGTAAATGCTTCTTTAGAAACGGATCTTTCTCTTTTTCAATGAGCTTTTCCACTTCTTTTATTCTTTCCTGTATTACCTTAGTGTCTTTATTAACAGTTAACACAGTTTTTTCACCGTCTGTTACGCTTTTTAGCGCAGAACCAAGCACATCTGGCTGTATTAGGTCTAAATCATCGCCTAATTCTTCATTTATTACCTTTGCACCGGTTAAAATTGACAAATCTTCAAGCGTTCCTTGCCTTGTAGACATAAAACCAGGTAAATCTATGATGTTTACGTCTATATTGCCCTTAATCTTGTTCATTAAAAGCGCAGATTTTGCTTTTTCGTCAATTTGTGCCATAATTAGCAGTGATTGCCTGCTTTGAATCACATGCTCTAGCACGTTTTGTATCTTTCTAAGGCTAGGTATGTTACAATTTACAATTAAAATAGCAGGGTTATCAAGTTCTGCTACACCTTTGTCCTTATTTGTAGTAAAATGTGGTG
>Ga0209532_1002116_pt1 | contig 14467 bp, 14 predicted proteins | sample COG_02_FD_184746 | JGI IMG/M metagenome (GOLD analysis project Ga0209532, IMG submission 184746) | Pelagic Microbial community sample from North Sea - COGITO 998_met_02 (SPAdes) (version 2) | ecosystem: Environmental > Aquatic > Marine > Neritic zone/Coastal water | place: Helgoland, sampling... | reverse complement strand
AAGGTCGGGGAGTTGCGTGGCCAACAACGTGATAGCCTGCGAGTCAGTGACATCAAGAATATGCGTTTCAATCAGTTCTGATTCTTCAGCAAGGCTCGTGAGGGCGTCCGCATTGATATCAACCGCGATGACGTGTGCGCCTTGTGCGGCACACATTAACGCACTGGCACGGCCCATACCTTGGCCGGCGGCAGTGATTAGTATTGTTTTATTCTTCAGTCGCATCGTAGCGGGTCCTTTTATTGTTTTTGGTGGTTACATTACGGCGCCGATTTGCCACGGCACAAACTCGACCCCACCAAAACCCTGGGCTTCACTTTTACTCATTTCACCGGATGCTATACGAATGATGAGTTCAAAAATCTCCTCGCCTTTGGCCTCAATCGAGACGCCCTCGCTGACTATGTCGCCGCAATTTAAATCCATATCGCTCGACATGCGTCGATACATTTCTGAATTGGTTGCTAGCTTAATGCAGGGTGATGGCTTGAACCCTGAAACCGAGCCCCGACCGGTGGTAAAGACGATTAGGTTAGCACCGGAAGCAACTTGGCCCGTTACCGAGCACGGGTCATATCCGGGGCTATCCATAAAAACGAAACCCTTTTTGTCGATCTGTTCGGCAAAGCCATAGACCTCTGTTAACGGTGCGGTACCGCTCTTAGCGACGGCGCCAAGGGACTTTTCTAAGATCGTGGTCAGCCCACCAGCCTTGTTGCCCGGGCTTGGATTGTTGTTCATTTCGCCACCGTGATGGCTGCAATAATCTTCCCACCAACGTACCCGGGCGAGTAATTTTTCGGCGACGGACGGATTGACGGCGCGCCGTGTTAACAGGTGCTCGGCGCCATAGATTTCAGAGGTTTCCGATAGGATGGTTGTACCACCGTGGCGGACCAAGAGATCGGATGCGGCGCCGAGGGCTGGATTGGCGGTAATGCCGGAGTAACCATCGGAGCCGCCGCACTGCATACCAACAGTTAAGGCCGAAAGGGGGGCAGGACTGCGTTCGGAGCGGTTCGCGATTTCCGCAATAATACGTAGCTCCTCTAATCCCCTGTCCACAGTCTTGCGCGTACCACCTTCGCCCTGGATCGTCATGTAACGGTGGGGATTGTCGATGGTTTGCGAAAAACCTTCGGCAAGGGTGGACACCTGCAGCACTTCACAACCCAATCCCACCAAGAGAATCGCCCCGAAATTAGGGTTTTTCGAATAGCCTATAAGGGTGCGCTTTAGGGTTTCATAACCATCGCCGTCACCAGCCATACCACAGCCACTGCTGTGCACGATCGGTACGATGCCGTCGACATTGGGGAATGCATCAAGCAGACCGGATTTTTCTGCCGCTTCGGCTATAAAGTTAGCCACTGAGCCGGCGCAATTGACCGACGTCAGGATACCAATGTAATTGCGCGTACCGACTTGTCCGTTGCGGCGTAAATAACCCATAAAGGTGCGCTCGTGATCTAGGATCGGCAGTGCGGTGTTATAGCTCTCTTGAATGCTATCCTGGTGATGCTCACCCATACCCAGGTTATGTCCGTGAACATGGTCGCCGGCAGCGATGGCCATAGTCGCCTGGCCGATAATATGGCCATAGCGGATAACGGGCATGCCTTCTGCAATGTCTTCTGCAGCGATCTTGTGACCACGCTGAACATTTTCAGTCAGGATGACGCCGTCGACCTCCAGCTCAGTGCCTAGGGGCAGGTTCGCCAGTGCAACAAAAACGTTATCGCTGCTATGTAATTTGAACACCTGCTTGACCACTATTCACCTTCCCGTTATCTACTGGTTCACATGTGTGAATTCTTAATGTATTCTCAAACTAACATCGGTCGACGCATCCGTCAACTAACATGTTAGTATTTTATGGTGATAATTTGAACGATTTAGTCCTGACACATATAGACGATTTAACTGGGTCATTGGCCCAACGGGTTTATCAATCCTTGCAGGAGGCTATTCTATCGATGCGCCTACCGCCTGGAACGGTGCTCAGAAAGACCGATATCTGTGACCAGTTGGGCGTTTCGCGCTCCCCAGTCGCCGAGGCGTTCGCGCGACTCTCGGCTGATCGGCTAGTCGATGTCATTCCTCAATCGGCAACCCGAGTATCGGTGTTTTCGATGGATGAAATTCGCGAAGCCTGTTTTTTGCGCGAAGCTATAGAGGTCGCCGTGATCGGACGGGTCGCACAGTTCCGTTCCGAAGACCAGTTCATGCTCCTTAGGCGGGCCGTACGATTGCAACAATTGCTGGTCGAAGATGGCGATTTCGAGGGTTTTTATCAGGCTGATGAGCACTTTCACAGTCTGTTAATGGATTTCTGTGGTTTCCCGGGCGTCGCAACTGTCGCCGCCGGTATTGCTTTACGATTGAGTCGTGCGCGCATCTTGGTGTTGCCCGAAGAGGGACGCGCCCAGGCTGCCGTGCAAGAGCATCAACGGATACTGGCATCGATCGAATTAAAAGACCCCATTGGCGCTCAGGCGGCCATGAAGGATCATTTGGCGCAACTGTTGAACCGAATCGAACCGCTGCAGTGTCTGCACCCGTCTTATTTCCGACTAAAGTGAGGTTTTGCTATGCTACGTGAGATACCGTCCATCCTATCGCCGGATTTACTGCATGCCCTGCGCGCCATGGGCCATGGCGATGAACTGGCCATCGTCGATGCGAACTTCCCGGCCCAGAGCCTGGCGCAGCGCTGCCTGCGCCTGGATGGTGTCAGTGCCACTGAGGCCTTATCGGCGATCCTGACACTTCTGCCTTTGGACAGTTTCGACCCAATGCCGGCGCTCACCATGGAGGTAGTGGGTGACGCTGCGCAAATACCACCTGTTGTGGTCGAATTTCAGGCCATCATCGATCGGGTCGCCGACCATCCCGCCCGCCTTGGCGCGCTCGAGCGCTTTGCCTTTTACCAGCGTGCACGATCGGCCTATGCCATTATCCAGACCGGTGAATTCAGGTTGTATGGCAATATCATTCTGAAGAAAGGCATTATCCAGCCATGAAAATAGACAGCCATCAGCACTTTTGGCGGATAGATCGTGGTGACTACGGTTGGTTGACGCCCAAGCTTGAACTGCTTTATCGCGACTTTCTCCCCCTCGACCTGACATCAGATCTGGCCTCTACCCAAGTGGATGGCACCATACTCGTTCAGGCCGCCCCGACCATCGCCGAAACCGAATATTTGCTAACGCTTGCCGATCAACATGCCTTTATTAAGGGTGTGGTGGGTTGGGTGGACTTTGCCTCGACCGAGGCCCCTGATCAGATTCGTGCCTTGGCGCAGCATCCTAAATTAGTGGGCTTGCGCCCGATGATTCAGGATATAGAAGATCCAAACTGGATGCTGGGTAGCCACTTAACGCCTGCGTTTGAGGCGCTGATTGAACAGGGCCTGACGTTCGAAGCCCTTGTCCTGCCACATCACCTCGCTAATCTCCATTTGCTCGTGCAACGCCATCCCACTATGCGAGTAGTGATTGACCATGGTGCCAAACCCGAGATTCGCAATCAACTGTTCACCGAGTGGGCCAACGCTATGACGTTGCTAGCGCAGAGCAGTTCGGTCTACTGCAAAGTATCCGGTCTGGTCACCGAAGCCGGCAATGACTGGACTGAAGCCGATTTAGCCCCTTACATCGCGCTGTTGGTGGACGTCTTTGGCAGTCAGCGGTTAATCTGGGGGAGTGATTGGCCGGTGTGCCTAAATGCCGCCGGTTACAGCCAATGGCACCTTATTGCGCAACAACTGCTACCCAATAATACCCAGGCGCAAGAGGCGATCTTCGGGGGTAACGCTTTGAGGGCCTATGATCTTGGTGTTTAGGCCAGCGTTCAACCCCGGTTAATTTACAATCATTCTATCTATGCAGGTGCTATGACCCACTATTCCATGCTCGATCTGTGCCCCGTCGTCGAAGGGCAAGGCCCCAAAGACGCGTTTCGCAATGCCCTGGAGCTGGCCCAATTGGCCGAGCGGCAAGATTTTCGGCGCTATTGGTTGGCCGAACATCATAATATGATTGGCATTGCCAGTGCGGCCACCTCGGTGTTGATCGGCCATATAGCCGCCGGCACCGAGCGTATCAGGGTTGGTGCCGGTGGCATCATGTTGCCCAACCATGCACCCTTGCAGATCGCCGAACAGTTTGGCACCTTGGAAACCTTGTTTCCGGGGCGGATCGACCTGGGTGTCGGCCGCGCGCCGGGTACCGATGGCGCAACGGCGGCAGCCTTGCGCCAGCATTTGAATGCCGACGTCAATCGATTCCCTGAGGATGTTGAGGAACTGCTTGGGTATTTTCAACCGGAGCGACCCGGTCAACAGGTCAGGGCAGTGCCTGGGGCCGGTTTGGATGTGCCGGTTTGGATTCTCGGTTCCAGTCTCTATGGCGCGGGCATGGCCGCCGAATTTGGTTTGCCCTATGCCTTTGCCTCGCATTTCGCACCGGCCGATCTGCTTGCGGCCATTGCCCTGTATCGGCGTGACTTCAAGCCCTCGATCCATTTAGCCAAGCCCTATGTCATGGCCGGCTTCAATGTGATTGCCGCCGATACCGATGCTGAAGCGGAATTTTTAGCCAGTTCGATGCAGCAGTCCTTTGTGCGGCTCTATACCGGCAAACCGGGTAAGTTTTCGCCCCCGCAGGAAGGTTACTTTCAATCCTTGCCGGCCAATGTGCAGGCCACCCTGAATCAGGTGCTCGGCTGTTCGGCGATCGGTTCGGCCAATACCGTATGGCAAAAGTTGAATGATTTTTTGGCCCGAACCCAGGTCGATGAAATTCTGGTCACGGGCAGTACCTTTAGCCATACGGCGCGTCTAAACTCGTTTGAGATCGCCAGTGATGTCTTAAAATCATTACGTTAGCGGAGCACTTCACGGCAGCTATCGCGGTCTGAGGCTATATCGGTCAGGGCGACGGTGCAATAACGGCCCAGTTGGCCTACCAACTACTGTCCAGAGGACCCTTGTTTGCGATTCACAAGGTTGACAAGATCTTTATATTAATCTTAGATTAAAGATCCATGGAATTATTCTCGATATCAAGATAAATTAGGCTCACATTTTTCAAGTAAATAGTAATATATGGCAGTTCCTTTAGATGCAGTCGACCAAATTAAGGCTCAATGGCAACAAGAGCGCCCCGAACTGTCGCTCCAGGCGATGGGGATCTTAGGCCGCTTACGGCGCTGTGCCGTGCTCTATGCACCGCTATCCGATAGCAGCTTTGGCAAGTTTGGCCTGACCGCTTGGGAATTCGATGTATTGGCCACCCTGCGCCGCGCCGGTGCACCCTATACCCTAACCCCAACTGAACTCTTTTCGACCCTGATGGTCACGTCGGGCACCATGACCCATCGTTTAAAGGGGCTAGAAACCCGGGCATTTATTGAACGGAGTGATAACCTCGACGATGCGCGCAATCGCCTGGTCACATTGAGCTTGCAGGGCTTGAGTACCATTGATGCGGCCATGACGGCGCATGTCGATACGATGGAAGGGATTATGTCGGGCTTGAATCTTGCCGACCAGGTACAGTTGAATCACTCCTTGACGCAACTGCTTGCGCTGCTGGAGACTCAGAGTGTGAATTCTAAGCCCGCGCTGGTGAGCAAGTCGTCAGCGAGCCCATACAAGTAAAGGCCGACCCGGCGGAAACCAGGCGTTGTCTCTCAGCGCCACAGTTGTGCTGCTTTCGATCGATCGAAGCAGCAGAGATATCGAAGCAGTCTTAAACCGCCGTGATTTGCTAGTGTTCAACGAGTTAGGCGCGCGTCTACGCGTCTAACTCCGTTTTAAATCGTTCCAACAGCTGCTATCCTCAGCTCGTAATCACTGTGTTAATATACCTAATGGACCTAACGAATAGGAATGCTATGAACACTCAAGAGAGTACGATGTTCGAACGTTTTTTTGCTATGGAAACAGCCGGTGGAATAATGCTGATCGTTTCAGCCATGCTGGCCATGTTATTCGCCAACACCCTCCTAGGTCCCTATTATCAATTGATACTGGCGACACCAGTGGAAGTTCGCTTCGGCATACTCGATATCGCTAAGCCTTTGCTGCTGTGGATTAATGATGGCCTGATGGCGATATTCTTTTTCCTCGTTGGTCTGGAACTCAAACGCGAAATGCTCGAAGGCGAACTGCGCGACCGGCGCAATATTATTTTACCGGGTGTGGGCGCTGTCGGTGGCATGTTGGTGCCAGCACTTGTCTATCTGTACTTTAACTACGGCGATCCAGTTGCTGAAAAAGGCTGGGCTATCCCCACTGCGACCGATATTGCCTTTGCCCTAGGTGTTTTGACCCTACTGGGTTCGCGGGTACCGGTCACCATCAAAATTTTCCTGACTTCGCTGGCGATCTTCGATGATATAGGCGCCATCATTATCATTGCGATTTTTTACACCTCAAAACTGTCGCTCACCGCGCTGATAATGTTCAGCTTGGGTATACCGATCTTGGCAATATTGAATCGTCGAGGTGTTATCGCCAGAGCGCCCTATCTTATTGTCGGCCTGATGATGTGGGTTGCTATGTTGAAATCCGGTGTTCATGCCACCTTATCCGGGATCGTTTTAGCGATGTTTATTCCTATTCGTTCAGCCAAGGATCCGGAGGTTTCGCCGTTGCGAAGTTTGGAACATGATCTGCACTCGCTGGTAGCCTTCTTTGTACTGCCGGTGTTCGCCTTTGCCAATGCCGGTATTGATTTACGCAGCATCAGTGCTGAACAGCTGTTTCATGGTGTGCCAGTGGGTATCGCCTTGGGTTTGTTTTTAGGTAAACAGATTGGCATCTTTGGGGCCTGTTTCTTGTTCATTAAACTGGGCGTGACCAGATTGCCAACGGGCATGAGTTGGCTGAGTCTATATGGTACCGCCGCACTCTGTGGTATCGGCTTTACTATGAGCCTGTTCGTCGGTTCCTTGGCGTTTGAGGTCAAGGGCGCCGATATGCTGTTCGATGACCGAGTCGGCATCATATTCGGGTCCTTGTTATCCGGTATTGTCGGTTATCTGATCTTGCGTCGCTCCCTGAAGACCAATATTGAGGCGGAATAGGGCTACAACCCAGTGCAATCGGACCTAAAAACACTGCTGGTCACCGGCGGTGCCGGCTTTATCGGCAGTGCCGTGGTGCGGGAGCTGCTCAGCAACAGCCCGCACCGGGTAGTCAACCTCGATTGCCTGACCTATGCCGGCAATCTCGCCTCGATCCCCACTGGGTTGCACGGCGAGCGTTACTGCTTTGAACGGGTCGATCTCAACGATGCCGCGGCGACGGCCGTGGTATCGATCTGCACGGCGTTGCAGTCATCTTATATTAGTATTATTTAATATACTCGAGTTGCAGCGGTCAAGGGCTCTCGCCAGGGAATAAGGATTAGTCAAAAAGGGTTATTTTTGACCAAAAAACTGCAAATAACTTTAAATTTCATCTAGAAAATATGGCGTGGAGATATGCATGGCTTCCGACCTGCAACCTAAAGATGCCATGTAATCCTCAACTAAAATTGATCCATCCGTGATTTTTGCAATTGCATTGTCAAGTTCAGCGATAAGATTCTCAGACAGAACCGATGCGTTGTTCTCATCACGACTATAGGTTATTGCCCCCTCTCGTACACCAAAATACGCCGTGCCGGATTGCCATTGGCCAAGCTGGAAACGAATTATCTCTTCCAGTGCCACCTTTTCATAAGCTTTTGTAATGGACGTCAGGACAACCCCCGGGAACTCCCCATTCTGATTTATATCAACTCCAAGGGTCATGACCTGTTCTTTCTGCGCCTGCGCCGCCAAATGTACGCCCGCTGAAGAGCCGCCGGCTACGGGGAAAAGCACTCGAGAGCCTAAGCCGATATGATATTCAGCCATTTGTTGTGCCCTTTCCGGATCATTCCAAGCGGCAGGCGTCTCGCCGACTGTTTCATAATAGACCGCAGTCGAGTCAGAAATATAATTGGCGCCCTGGCTAAAGCCACAGCCCACCGAGTGAGTCAATGGAACGTCCATTCCGCCGATGAAGCTCACGACACTGTAATTAGATTGATAGGCAGCAGCGACACCGGCAAGAAAACCAAGGTCCTGATCTCGAAACAAAATGGAACGTGTATTGCGTCCAGTCAATTCAGAATCGATAAGCGTGAATTTAACATTTGGAAACTCTAGGCGTGCAATATCGAACAATAAAGAATTCACATAGCCAGAGCCTATAACCAATGCATCAGAATTCAGGGAAAGTTCAATCCTTAAATTGACCAGTTTGTCAAATTCATCAGCGCCAGTCACCTCATGAACTTGAACTGCATTGAGTAGTTCTAAATTGGTCTTAAGTGAGGTTGAAAAAATATAATCTACCGAACCTATCGTTATGGGATCGTTTTCATAAACAAGTACAACATCAGGAAAATATTTTGGTGTGTCTTGCGTTAAAGAATCCCCAGCAGAAGGCTCGGGTTTTTCCGTTCCCGGAGCGCAACTTATCAAAAAAATGATAATTATAAATTTAAATAATATGATTTTCATATAAATCCTACTTATAGTATAAATTAATTCCCTGTTAAAAATAGACAATATTAAATAATTGATTTTTATGCAATATCTGATATGTTCATTTCGGTTGTTCGTAAGGGATTTTACGAACAACCATGGGTTTAAGAAATTAAAGTTATCAAGAAGCTAAAGGGATAGCCAAAGTGGATACCGGTTTGCAATGCTTAGGGATGATTCTGCAGTATTATAGAATACCGGCAAACTTACAAAATATTGCCCATGAATATACGGCTGTAAGTGGGCAAGTAACCAATTTGGATATTGTGCATGCCGCCAAAAAATTGGGACTGCGCGCAAAAGTTGTGACGGTGTCCGCAAATCGACTCACCAAGATGAATGTACCTGCTATATCCCGTAGTGAAGACGGCGCATATTTTATTATCGCCAGAGTTAGCGATGAAAAGATATTAGTGCAAAATCCAGCGCAGCAACCGGAAGCCGTATCGCGTGTGGAGTTTGAGCGAAACTGGCATGGCGTAACAATTCTACTGACACCCAGGGATGAAATAAAAGCCCTTGAAAAGAAATTCGATGTAACCTGGTTTATTCCTGTAGTGGTTAAATATCGCAAGATATTTAAGGAAATTCTGCTGGCGTCCCTCTTTATTCAATTTTTTGCTCTAATATCACCCTTTTTCTTCCAGGTCATAATAGATAAGGTTTTGGTACATCGAGGTTATAGCACACTGAATGTATTAGTCATGGCTCTGATAGTAATTGGTCTATTTGAAGTGGTTTTAAATGGTGTGCGTTCTTATGTTTTTGCCCACACAACCTCAAGGATTGATGTGGAATTGGGTTCCAAGCTTTATAGACACCTCTTGGGTTTGCCCATAGCCTATTTCGAGAGCAGACAGACAGGTCAGATTGTTGCACGAGTTCGGGAGTTGGAAAGTATTAGAGACTTTCTAACCAGTAATGCCATCACGGTCGCTCTGGATGCATTGTTTATTTTTGTATTCCTCTTTGCGCTATTCTATTTTAGCGCTCCGATGACCTGGATAGTGATCGGATTTTTACCTCTATTCTTCATTATCTCCTTTTTCATAACCCCCGTCCTGCGCGCCCGTGTCGAAGAGCAGTTCCAAAGAAGTGCACGCAATCAATCGTTGCTGGTCGAGTCGGTGACGGGTGCGGAAACCATCAAAGCGATGGCAACTGAACCGCAAATGCGGTTCAAATGGGAAATGAACCTATCTGAATATGTAAAAGCCAGCTTGAGAACCGTTCGGGTGGCCACCTGGGGGCGGGAGAGTATTTCACTGTGCAATAAATTAATGATGGCTATCTTGCTTTGGCAAGGTGCGAGTCTTGTGTTGTCCGGTGGCATGACCCTGGGCATGCTGATCGCCTTTAATATGATCGTTCGCCACGTAACGGGCCCTATTTTACGGTTATCACAGCTTTGGCAAGATTTTCAGCAATTTAGAATTTCTATAGATCGTTTAGGCGACGTACTGAATATCCCAACGGAACCCTCGGGTAGCATCTCGAATTCGGCTTTACCTGCCATTTTGGGTGACATTGAATTTGAAAGAGTTGTTTTCCGATACGACTCTAACGGGCCAGAGATTATCAAGGCCATTAGCCTAAAGATTGTTGCCGGACAAATTGTCGGTATCGTTGGTCGTTCAGGATCGGGCAAGAGTACTTTAACAAAGTTAATACAGAGACTCTATGTGCCGGAGTCGGGTCGAATAACCGTCGATGGCAACGATATAAGGTTGGTTGATACCGCCTGGTTGCGGAACCAAATAGGCGTTGTACTTCAGGAGAACTATCTATTCACCGGTACGGTGAAAGAAAACATCGCCATGGCGCATCCCACTGCCAATATGGACCAAATTATAGAGGTTGCGATGACGGCCGGTGCACATGAATTTATTCTGAAGCTAAGGGATGGCTATGACACCTTGCTCCATGAGCGAGGCACCAACCTTTCCGGCGGGCAACGGCAACGAATTGCCATCGCGCGTGCCCTTATTACCAGCCCAAAGATTTTGATCTTCGACGAAGCCACCAGTGCGTTAGATTACGAATCGGAGCGCATTATACAAAAAAACATGCAAGAGATAGCAAAAGGGCGAACGGTGATTGTAATAGCCCATAGATTATCGACGGTGCGGGCCGCCGACGTCATCATTACGGTGGATGACGGCGCCATAGTGGAGCAGGGCAACCATCATGAACTCATTGAGCAAGACGGCATATACCACCATCTGTACCGCCAGCAGGTAAAAGACTCATGATTATAAGAGCAATGAGAGTATGGCGATCTGCCAAGTTGGCTGAAAAAAACAAAACTCCGCTAGATTTAAATAGTCAAGAATTGACCTTTTTGCCGGCGGCACTTGAGGTATTGGAAACCCCAATCTCGGGCGGAATTCGCCTTATCCCCGCGCTCATCATGATGTCCTTTGCCATGGCCATACTCTTTACGGTGGTGACCCAGATAGATGTTGTCGCAACTGCCAGTGGCACCCTGCTACCCAGTACCAAGGTCAAGCCGATACAGCCCAAATTGGGTGGCTATCTATCTGCTGTATACGTCTCAGAGGGCAACTTAGTAAATGCAGGGGATCTATTGGTCAGCTTGGACACGGTAGAAATAGTAGAAGAGATGTCTGAGCGCAGTATCAATATCGAATCGGCCCAATTGGATCTGAAAATACTGTTGGATTTTAACAAGTACCTGGCATCGGGCCAACCCATAGCGTTAGAGGATGCGAATGGGGTGGCAAAGGTTTCCCCGAAGTTATTGGCAACCTACCAGACGATCTACCTAGACACCCTCTGGACCTATAATCACGATAGCTCCGTAAAGCTACGGGAAATTGAACTGCTTCGACTGGACATTGAACAGCTGGAGGTATCGCTGACCTCTATGGCCGCGAATAGGCCTCTAGAGTCGTTAAAATATGAAAATGCTCAGAGTCTGTATGCCATGAAGTCCTTAAGTTTTGAAAAGTGGCTGTCGGCTGACAAGGCATTCCGGACATTCAATGAGTCCATTCGAAACCAAGAGTCGCAGTTAAAAAATAAGCAGATACAGCTTAAAAATAAGGAGTCCGATTATCAAGATATACCGCACGCCATCCGGGTTGAAAATAACACCAAAATTGCGAGCTTAGAAGCCGACTTGACGAAACTTGAGTTTGCAATGCGAGAAGCACAGCGCAAATTGGACGATTCGGACATCCGAGCGCCCGAAAATGGCACGGTACAGAATATTAGTTTAGTCGTGCCGGGCCAATCGGTCTCGGCTGGCAGCAGCGTGATGGATCTGGTGCCCAGTATGGACTATCTGGTGGCAGAGATTGATGTAAATAATAAAGACATTGGTTTTGTTGAAATAGGCCAGGAGGTTATCGTTAAATTCGACGCTCTGCCCTATACAAAGTATGGCCACCTGGCCGGCACTATTGTCAATCTGGCTCGCGACTCGGTTGAGGGCAGTGACGGTAGTAAACGTTATAAAGCGTTGGTTAAATTGCCAACGCAGGTAATGACCACAATAGAGCGTGACGTTGAGCTAATACCGGGTATGACGGTAAGTGCCGAGATTAAGCTGTCGCGCCGGCGAGTTATAGAATACTTCCTATCCACATTTAAACGCTATAAGTCCGAATCCATCAGAGAACAGTAGGAGAATACCATGACCGATATCGATAAAATGACCCGGCGCATTAATGATTTAGAACAGCAAGTTGAGAACCTGGCTAATATTACCACTCAATATATGAGTGAAGTCCAACATGCGCAAAAACGGTACCTAGAAGATATAGTGGCGGAGTTCGAGGGCCGAGTCCGACGCCTTGTAGTCGAGGAACTTAAGGTGCACAACGATGCATAAGATGACGAACGATAACATTCACTCAGAGGCGGTGAGAAGGCTCCGTATTGGTGGCCTGATCCATCAGGGCAAGACGGCCGAGCAGAGCGAGATCGTCCGTTTAATTGAGGCGCGCTGCGCGGCAAGCAATATCAACTTGGGGCACGATATAGTCTATAACGATCACCCACACGAGCTTGTGTATCATGAAGTATTCGGGCAGTTAGGCGCCATATACTTGCGCGTGGCCGACGCCAAGCGCTCCCTTCGATACCTCACCGCGGCATTGGCCGGAAACTATCGGAGTCTGCCGATTAGCCAGTGGGTGGAAGGTTTGGGTGTAGACGGCGACAAATATATGTCCTGGCCCATCTTCAAAACAGTAGCGCGCGTTATCCTATTGCCCGGGTCGAATTTGTACAAAAAACACACCAATAAAAAGCTCATTATGGAAGCCCTGGATACCGGCGCATATATAAAACCCCACCCCCTATTGAACCCGGTGCATTTTGATGAACTCCGAGAGGAGTTTGGCAATAGAGTGCTCAACCCCAAAGAAAGTGGCTTTGCGCATGTCAAGAATGCCGATGTGGTCTATACCACTGGCGATTCCGAGTTGGGCTTGTATGCCCTATTGCTGGGTAAAAAGGTAAAGACCATTGCCAACAACAACTTTCAAGGCGGGTTCGGTCCGTTGTTCTCCCAAGTGATAAATGCACCCGACCCAACACAGGCGTTGACACGAATACTAAGCGATCCCATATCCGGTATATTTTTTCCAACCGAATCGCTCAAAGAAGATATTGATAGATTCTTTGATCGGTTTATCGCCTCCGATGCGGAAATCAATTAGGAGTTAGTTATGTATTTAGCAAAGTTATCTTTCGCTGCGCTGTGCAGCATTGCCTGTGCCTTTAGTTTTGGTTCTGACAACAGCCATGTCTGCGTAAGTTCAGATGGTTCCTTTATTACCTTTGGGCACAGTCCGGCAGAAGTTCCAATGCGAATGTATGTTTCTGAGAGCTGCATTTATGGCGATATAACCGATCACCATGTGCGATTGTACATTAAATTGAGAAATCCGAGTGACGACAGTGTTCTCTTTAACGGTCATCTATCTTTTGTTTACTATCAGGAATTGGAGTCATGGGCTCGAATCAAGACTCGAGCTGACGAAATTATGAACAGTGGCATTTGGGAGGAAACAAGTGGCAGGTATGCAAAATATAAAATTGAGGCTGATAATCCCAATAAAATTGCTTATATCTCATCGAGTTCCGACGGGGTTTCGTTGTTCGAATGCTCGCTGTATACCTGTGAATTCGAGGCCAAAGTCGACGGGAGTTCTATGTTCTATACATCTTATGGCCGCTATGCGCGTGGCTTTGATCCGGCAGTTGCCGAAGACGTAATCAAGGACTTTATAGCGCAGTTGTTTAAAATCTAATGGTTCATATAGAAATTACTTTTGGCCATGGGCTATATTCTGCGGCAGTAGACAAGCCAGTCGTTCGCAGTGACTTAGCCAAGCAGAAGTCAATTATCGCAATAAGATATTAATAGCTCTACAACCTAAGGTGGAGGTTTGTAGTATGAATGTAAAAATCAACTCTATGTTACTAGCCAGTGCCCTGGTGAGTGCCAGTAATTTCGGCTTTAAAAAAAGTGAGGAGTGCGTAAGTTCAGACGGCTCCTCCATTTTATTTCAGAATAAGCCTTCAACCGTGCCGATGCGGATGTATATTACCGATCAATGCTTTTACAGTAAGCCAACGGAACACCATATTACCTTGAATATTGAACTCAATAATCCTAATGATGAGGGTCTTCTGTTCGATGGGTATGCTGTGTTTAGCTACTATTTTGACAGTTTAAATCGGATAACTCGCAATGTAGACGACATCCTTGAAAAGGGTATATTGGAGAAAAGAAGTGGTAGATTTGACCTATATAAACTAGTTGGGCAGGGTGTGCGGAATACCGCCTATGTTTCTGTAAATAATAAATATAATTCTGTTTTCGTCTGCATCGATACATTTTGTGATT
>Ga0209532_1002112_pt1 | contig 14475 bp, 17 predicted proteins | sample COG_02_FD_184746 | JGI IMG/M metagenome (GOLD analysis project Ga0209532, IMG submission 184746) | Pelagic Microbial community sample from North Sea - COGITO 998_met_02 (SPAdes) (version 2) | ecosystem: Environmental > Aquatic > Marine > Neritic zone/Coastal water | place: Helgoland, sampling... | reverse complement strand
GTGCCAACGTCCATGTTTGCCAATGATGCGGCGATACCACCTTGTGCGGCAACTGTGTGGGACCGTGTTGGGAAAACCTTGGATACACAGGCCGTTTTCAGCCCCTGTTCCGCCATGCCCAATGTGGCGCGCAAACCTGCACCGCCCGCACCGACAACAACAACATCATATTCGTGATCAATATACTCGTAAGACGACATTCAAATTCTCCGATCAACCAGCAAAAGCAATTTTTGCGATGGCGAAAATAGCGGCCAGACCAAAAGCCCAGCAAAATAGTTTGTTCAAAACGATCAGCACCAAAACGCTGCCCTTTGAATGAACGTAATCTTCGATCACAACCTGCAAACCTTCTTCTAGGTGCTTGAAAGTGACAACAAAGAATAAGATCAATGCAATTGCATTCAGTGGGCTTTGCAATGAAGAAACGACCGTTGCATGATCGGCCCCAATCAGCGGTGCCATGATGCAGATGAATGCGATTGTCAGCGGAATCAGTGCCACAGCCTTTAGACGTTCACCAAACCAGTGATGCGCACCCTCTTTGGCAGAACCCAATCCAATAACGCGACCTTTATCAGTTTTAAAGCTCATCAGATAACACCTCCACAAAACAACACGCCAGCGGTCAAAACGAAACTACCAATAATGACAGCCCAGCCCATGCGATCTGCGGTTTTCAAATCAAAACCATATCCCATGTCCCAGATCAGGTGACGAATGCCGCCCAACAGGTGGTAACACAGTGCCCATAAGGACCCGATCATGATAAATCCACCAATCCATCCCGTCAGGAACGTATTGATACACTCAAAATAGCTGCCACCCACAGTTGCGGCCAAAAGCCACCAAATCACCAACACAAACCCAAGCGTCAGTGCGACACCGGTAATACGGTTGATAATGGATGAAATGGAACTCATTTGCGGACGATAAATCGTCAAATGCGGTGAAAGCGGGCGCTTACCTCGGTTTACATCTGCCATGTCTCTCCCCATGGATTGGCTGAACATTGCATGCCTGATACATTAGTTTTGCAAAAAGGCACAGGGCAAAGAGGTCGTTTTCACCTGCAAAATTGCCGCACGCCATAAAAAGTGACGTTTGTGATCACAATTTTCCCAATTTCAAATCCCGATCATAATCAACATCGGTCTCTTTAGTGACCGCCTGTCCACAACGCATCACACCGTGCTTTTCATCGAACCCATATTGTGGGCTTCCGTGCAATTCCCAGCCTTTTGACAAGGCTTCTGTTACACGGTGGCAAAACTCTGACGTGTCGCCATTGGTTATAAAACGATAAGCTTTCATATCAGTATGTCCCTAAAAATGGATTGTAGCCTAATCCCATATGGATGCCCACGATCACAACAAATACAACGGCGGATATAATCAGCAACTTAATGTCTCCTGCCGCAGGCCCAGGTTCTGGACGTTCCCAGGTCTCTTGGGCGTTAATCAAAATGATCTGCAAAACAGACCAAACAATCATGCCACCAAACAACACAACAGACGCCATATCTCCGTTGACGATTAAATGCGCAATCGCCCAAACAATGACACCCGACAACATTGGATGACGCAATAAACTGCGCAATCGACCTTTGGAACTGCCCATCCCCATCATAATCACAGCACCAACCATCAACAGGTTATTTAGATGCCCCATACCTGCCATTGGCGAATACAGTTGATCCGTTGGTGCACTGCGATATCCGATAACCATTAAAACAACGGAACCCAAGATCAACACAGACATGATCCCACGTGCTGGCCCCGCCCCTAAGCGATCATTCATGCCTTGGCGCATAGAAGGCAAAACGCGTTTGAAAAAATGGGCCGCAATCCACAGGAAAAGCCCGATAAGTAATGTCATCATTTGTTAATCTCCTCGTTAAAATTAAGAGACAATTTTCAACGTTCAGTGTCAACCTGCGCACGCATAGTTAACAGTATTTTGGACATTCCTTGGCAGGTTGCAATCAAACAAAAACAACCAATTTTCTGAACAGCAATCATCATAAAATGACGCTTAGAAAGGCCAAAAATGCAAAAAACACTCTTCGCCCTCTCTCTTGGCTTTGGCCTTGCAATCATGGCCCAAGCCGCCCAATCCGAAGCCACATCATGCGGTGATCGCAACAAAGTCATCAAAAGCTTGGCGCAAAAATACGGTGAAACCCGCCAAGGCATTGGACTGGGTCGCAACAACGGTGTTATGGAAATCTATGCCTCTGATGAAACTGGAACATGGACAATTTTAGTGACTTTACCATCAGGTCAGGCTTGTTTGATCGCGGCAGGTGAATCATTTGAAAACCTTTCGGAAACACTCAAAGACACTGGCGAAGACACCTAACCACTTTCCATTTCAAATACAGAGAATATACTGTGGGCTCATTTTATTTATGGGCCCACAAATGTATTTCAAAACCACTGCGTCAATTATCATGGCGACAATCCTTAATTATCATGGCGACAATCCTTTCGACGACACCCGCAACTGCACAAGAAAACTTGGCCACTTTGGCCACTGATATGTTTATCGATGGTTGCATGAAAAACCCCGGCCACGCACAGCTATCAATCCTGAACTTCACGCGTAATCGCGACCTCACTAAGAAATCGATCCACATGCGTGGCACTTTGCTAACAAAAGGATCTTCAATCAACGAATTCAAACATTACAACGGCAAAGTATCAGGATTCGTTAATAATGCCTCTTTTGGCCCAGACGACTGCTCAGTGGTTATCAAAAAACCAAAAAACAAGCAGGCAATCGTAGATGAAATTACGAGATCATTGCTTGCATCTCCACTGGCATCCAGCAAAACAATTAAATCCAAGAAAAAGCGTAAAATTACTGTGCACACTGTAAAATTGGGTGCCCATTATGTCAGCGTTGGCCTGAATTTAACCGCTAAAAACGTGGTCATCCAACTGCGGCGACCGGGAAGCGCGACAAAATAGTACCAACAAGTTGCTTGCCCTCACTGTTCTTTAGGAATAGCAACAGGGCGAAATTTTGACCCATACGGAGATTACATATGGCACGCGCAAAAATCGCACTCATCGGCTCAGGCATGATCGGTGGCACACTTGCACACCTTGCAGCATTGAAAGAATTGGGCGACATCGTTCTGTTCGACATCGCTGACGGTATCCCACAAGGCAAAGCATTGGACATCGCAGAAGCTGGTCCAGTCGACAAATACGATGCCAAAATGTCTGGTACAACAGATTACGCAGACATCGCAGACGCGGACGTTTGTATCGTAACTGCTGGCGTTGCACGTAAACCAGGTATGTCACGTGACGATCTGTTGGGCATCAATCTAAAAGTTATGAAATCAGTTGGCGAAGGCATTGCGGCACACGCACCAAACGCATTCGTTATCTGTATCACAAACCCATTGGACGCGATGGTTTGGGCTTTGCAAAAATTCTCTGGCCTGCCGAAAGAAAAAGTATGTGGCATGGCTGGTGTATTGGACAGCGCTCGTTACCGCCACTTCTTGGCCGAAGAGTTCAACGTATCAGTGAAAGACGTAACAGCGTTCGTATTGGGTGGCCACGGTGACACAATGGTTCCACTAGAACGTTACTCAACTGTTGCTGGCATCCCATTGCCTGATTTGGCTGACATGGGTTGGACAACACAGGAAAAATTGGACGCAATCGTTCAACGCACACGTGACGGCGGCGCGGAAATCGTTGGTTTGTTGAAAACAGGTTCTGCATACTACGCACCTGCTGCTTCAGCGATCGAAATGGCCCAAGCATACCTAAACGACCAAAAACGCCTATTGCCAGCAGCTGCTGCATTGTCTGGTGAATTCGGTCAATCTGACATGTACGTTGGTGTTCCAACAGTGATCGGCGCTGGTGGTATCGAACGCATTGCAAACATCAAACTGACAAAAGACGAACAAGCAATGTTCGACAAATCAGTTGATGCGGTTAAGGGTCTGATGGACGCGTGTATCGCCATCGACGGCTCATTGGCATAAGCCAAACCAAATACAGAATGCAAAAACGCGTCCCATCGGGGCGCGTTTTTTTATGCGTCAGTCGCGATCATCTTGGCGACCAACCGATGCACAATCGGTGCCATGATCAAAACCATTGGAAACGCAATTCCCCATGACGCAATCCAATTACTGAACCACAGAGATAAAACCCCATCACTGTTGCCCAAGGCACGGAATGTGGAAATCCCCGACACCATCACTGTCATAAAACCGGATAAAAAGAACCCAAACAAGATTGGGGCGTATTTCGCGGGTATTTTCATGGTGTACTTTCAAAAGGCGGCTTAACGACTGGTTATTCTCACGATATAGGTAATCGATTACCAGTGGGTTGTGAAACATGTTTTCATTTTAGCGAAGCGCCCGCATCATATTATCCATCCAAACGCCGAGGTCTGCTATGCGGACAAAGCACCATTTCGCTGCAGTTGCGCGAATGGCCGCTTTGACCAATTACTAAGACTGCTCGCCTTCTTTCAACGACGCAATTGTCCTTTGCATGAAAGCCAGGAAAACTTGCCGTTCTTTGTCTGAGAGGCCGATCAAAGCCTCTTCATTTGTCTCCTTTGCGGCCTTGTAGGCAGCGTCGCGGATTGATCTCGCCTTGTCTGTTAGATGAATGGTTCGCGCTCTTGCGTCCGCAGGGTGTTCTTTGCGCTTGATCAGACCGTCGCGCTCCATCCTGGTCAGCGTATTGGCCAGTGTTGCCTGTTCAATGTCGAGCAGCGCCAAAAGTTCTTTCTGGGTTAGGCCATCCTTATGCCATAGCGCCAGAAGAGCTGGGAACTGGCCAGGCACGATACCGAGCGGTACGATCCGTTTACGAAGCCCGTCAGCAAAAAGCCGTGCCATGTGGTTCACGAGGTATCCGGCAGAAGTCATGCGATCAAATTCCATGGGCGATCTTTAGCATTGCATTGCTTGCTATGTAATAATATATAGTTTGCTATGCAATTCGATTCATAAGGGAAACTGAAATGAACACTCTGACGAAAACCTTCACATTGCTTTTGGCCCTTTCTGGCCCTGCACTGGCCCAATCTGATGCCACCACTCCGGGTCGTGAACTTGCAGAGGTGATCTTTGGTTCGATGGAGGACAATCCATCCGGCGCAATAGACATGGGGGAGTTCATCAATTTTGGCCAAGACGTCTTCTTTTCCATGGATTCCGATGAGAGCGGATCAGTGGACCCAGAAGAATTCACCAGCTGGGACTTCGGGTTCAACTTCATCGCCGAAGATGCCGGACAGGAACGCGCCTACGAAACAGCGCAGAAGATCATCTTTGCAAATTGGGATCACGACGCGGACGGCGAGATTTCCCAGAGTGAGTATCACAAGTCGATGGTCTGGGACTTTCGCCGCGCGGATATCGATGACAACGCCTTGTTGACACAGCAAGAGTACCTGCGGGGTTACGTGGTCAATGTAGCATATCGCGCCGCTCTTTCGGACCGGTAAGGGGAAATTCAATGCCTATCAAGAGCACCTCGTCCTCCTACGGATCTATAGCGATCACGTTGCATTGGCTTATGGCTATGCTGGTTCTTATCCTGATTGTTTCGGGCTTCCGCGCCGCCGGAACAACAATTGCGGATGCAAAAGCGGCCATTTTGATGGTGCACGCACCTGTCGGAATTACAGTTCTGCTGTTGTTGATTTTTCGCATTGTGTGGTGGCTGTTTTTCGACAAGAAACCGCAAACGATAGGGGGGCAGCCCCGCTGGCAGGAACTTTCAGCGCGCATAGTGCACTACGCCTTTTACGGCGTTCTATTGCTGATGACGGCGTCGGGTATCGGAATGTTCGTTTTGTCTGGTGCTGGGCCAATCCTGTTTGGTGGAACAGATGCTGCTCTACCCAATTTCAATGAACTGGCCCCCCGCACGCCACACGGCATCGGCGCACGCTTGCTCATCGCACTCGTCGTTCTTCATGCAGGTGCTGCGATCTATCACCAATTCGTCCGTAAAGACGGCCTTCTGTCGCGCATGTGGTTTGACAGGGACAGAACCAAAAAGGACATACAATGACTTTTACTTTCAAAAGCTTGGCTCTCGCAGCAGCCCTAACACTCACAGGGATTAGTCCAATGAATGCACAATCAGCCAACGAGCCTGTTATCTTGATTAATCCCTTCGTCGTGTCTGCGGGGTCGGAAGACGATGCAATCGCGATGTGGATGCAGGCGCGGGACTTTCTCGCAACCCAACCCGGCTATATTTCGACGAAATTGCACCGGTCTCTTTCATCCGATGCAACCTACACCCTGATCAACGTCGCGGAGTGGGAAAGCATGGAGACATTTCGGGCGGCAACAACCGCAATGCGGCAGTCTGCATCGATCCCTCGCATTGAAGGGGTAAACGGTGATCCTCAGCTATATAGTGTGATCGCAGAATAACCTTCGAGCATATGCTCGCCCGCATCAGCATTCAGTTTTACAAGTTCTGAACTCGAAGGGACAGACCCATGAAAACCCGCATTCACGCCATTGCTGGCATGATCGGCCTGCTCACGATCCTTGTGTTCTGGATCTCGACAATCTTGTCGGAACTCTTCGGGTCGCACGAAACTATTGCGACTGTTAAGGGGCTGATCCTTTACGGGATGTTCATTCTGGTGCCTGCAATGGCCATCGTGGGCGGGTCCGGTGCCATGCTCGGTAAAAGTCGGACGGATGCGCTCATCTCAGCCAAGAAGAAGCGGATGCCGTTCATCGCGGCCAATGGGCTGCTGATCCTGTTGCGGATGGCTTTCTTTCTTGAAGCCAGAGCTTCTGCAGGCACGTTCGATACTGTATTTTACATACTGCAAGGGATCGAGCTCATTGCTGGAGCGGTTAACATATGCCTGATGGCGCTGAATGCGCGGGACGGTGTGCGCTTGACCGGACGAAACGGCTCGACGGTGCAGGCGACGTTTCGTGGGCGCGAAATTGTGGCGACCGACACCATCGCCGTGCGCTTTTCAAAACCTGCGGGGTTTACGTTTGAGCCGGGTCAGGCGATCCGCCTGACAATTCCGACGGGTGCCGATAAGGACGCCGGTACGGACTCCCGCGTGTTGTCCATTGCCAGCGCGCCGTATGAGGAAGACCTGACCGTTGTGACACGGCTTCGCGACAGCGGGTTCAAACAGGCTTTAAAGGCCATGCCGGAGGGCACTGAGGTGCAGGTCGCAGGACCGATAGGGCAATTCACTCTGCATGATGATCCAAAGCGCCCGGCTGTGTTCCTCGCTGGTGGCATTGGTATCACGCCGTTCCTCTCAATGCTCCGCAATGCCGCGCATGACACGTCTCCGAGCCAGATCACGATGTGCTATTCCAATCGCACCCCAGCGGATGCCGCGATGCTGAGCGAGTTGCAGGAAATGAAAGCATCCAATCCAAATTTCCGTCTGGTTGCTACGATGACTGGCAAATTGGACAGCAATACTTGGACAGGTGAAACCGGTCGCATCGACAACGCCATGATGACCAGACATCTGACTGACCTGAATGGACCAGTTTACTACTGTGTTGGTCCTAGCAGCTTTGTCACTGCGATGCGTGACATGCTCGACAGCGCAGGTATCGAAAAGAAGAACATTCGACTAGAACAGTTCTCTGGATACTGAAAGTTGCGCAGCGAAGGTCCGGGCTCTGAACCTTCTTGGTTGCGTGGATGCACCATCAATGATCGTCAGGCGAATAGCGGACATTAGACACACTGTACAATCGACATATTGCCGCTAACCCCTCTGAATTGAGTTAATCTACGACAATGTTAGCACTAAATACGTCCAAACCTAATTTTGTGATCACATAATTTTATCCTGTGATCACAAAATCATCTAATTCGCCCCAAACACGCTATTTTCCACAAATTATGCTTTGTGCAGGCCCTTTTATGTGGTTGAGTAATCCAAATTTTACCGCTCAAGGAGTCTCCAGCGATGAATATTCATGAATACCAAGCGAAACAACTCTTAAAGGCATATGGTTGCCCCGTGTCCAACGGCGTTCCTGTATTTGAAGCCTCCGAAGCAAAAGCAGCTGCGGAAAAATTAGGTGGCCCACTGTGGGTCGTTAAATCACAGATCCACGCAGGTGGCCGCGGTAAAGGCACATTCAAAGAGGCCGCAGCCGGTGAAAAAGGCGGCGTTCGCCTTGCTTTCTCTATCGACGAAGCAATTGCACACACAGAACAGATGCTGGGCAACACATTGGTCACACACCAAACTGGCCCAGTCGGTAAACAAGTGAACCGCATCTACATCGAAGACGGTTCAGATATCGAAACAGAACTATACCTTGCTGTTCTTCTTGACCGCTCTACATCACGCATTTCCTTCGTTGCCTCTACCGAAGGCGGCATGGACATCGAAGCCGTTGCCGAAGAGACACCAGAAAAAATCATCACTGTAACAGTTGACCCGGGCACAGGTTTCACACCAGCCAACGGCGCAGCAGTTGCAACCGCATTGGGTCTGTCCGGGAAAGAGGTCGACGAATGCGTCGAACTCACAACAAACCTGTACCGTATGTTCGTTGAAAAAGACATGGACATGCTGGAAATCAACCCACTGATCGTTCTTGATGGCGGCGGTTTGAAATGCTTGGACGCTAAAATGGCATTCGACGGCAACGCATTGTTCCGCCAGCCAGACGTATTGGCCCTACGCGACGAAACAGAAGAAGACGCAAAAGAGCTGGAAGCATCAAAATACGACCTAAGCTATATCGCCCTCGACGGTGAAATCGGCTGTATGGTAAACGGTGCTGGTTTGGCGATGGCCACAATGGACATCATCAAGTTGAAAGGCGCAGAACCTGCAAACTTCTTGGACGTTGGTGGCGGCGCGACTGCTGAAAAAGTAACAGCAGCCTTCAAAATCATCACATCTGACCCACAAGTTAAGGGCATCTTGGTAAACATCTTTGGTGGCATCATGCGTTGTGACGTCATCGCCGAAGGCGTTGTTCAAGCGGTGAAAGAAGTGGGTCTTAAAGTTCCATTGGTTGTCCGCCTAGAAGGTACGAAAGTCCAAGAAGGCAAAGACATCATCAACAACAGTGGGCTGGACGTTATTGCCGCTGACGATCTTGATGACGCCGCAGAAAAAATCGTGAAAGCAGTAAAAGGCTAATCGCGATGAGCAATGCATCAATCAGGTCATGCCCAAATTGCACGGGTACTCAGGCAGCAAAACTGCCCGTGTATTCGCGTGATGAATGGGATGTGGTGTCCTGTGATGCTTGCGATATGATTTACTTGCAGAACCCTCCGAAATACGAAGCACTCGAAGAGGATTACGCATGGGAAAAAACATTCGTCCAAGAAGACAAAACGCGCATTAAAAAACGCGGGCTGCTAAAACGTCTGGCCTATGCAGGCCGGATGCTCAGCTATCGTCTTCGCCCTACCCCAAACACGCATTACCTTCGCGTGCTTGGTCCGGGTAAAATCTTGGATGTTGGATGTGGTGACGTTGTCCGCTGGACAGCGCCGTTCGTGCCATTTGGTATCGAAATTTCCAAAGCATTGGCAGGCCGCGCAGATGAAAAAATGCGCGCTTTGGGTGGTGAATGCCGCCAAGGTGCAGGCGCACCGACCATTTGGGAATTCCCTGAAAATCATTTCGACAGCATTATGATGCACAGCTATCTCGAACACGAAGTCGACGTCGATCAAATCTTACGCGGTGCGCAGCGTTGCCTGAAACCAGGCGGCAAAGCATTCATCCGCGTCCCCAACTTCAATTCCCTAAACCGTAAATGGTCCAAGGGCGATTGGCCGGGGCTTCGTTACCCTGATCACGTTAACTATTTCACTGTTGAAACGCTAAAATCCGTAGCCGCAAATGCTGGTCTGGATTTCAAACTGACAAACAAACACAAGATATGGCTGGACGACAATATCCAAGCTTTATTTATCAAACCTATTCAAAACTGAAGGAAATCCAATGTCGATCCTTATTAATAAAGACACAAAAATTCTGGTTCAGGGCCTTACAGGCAAAACCGGTACTTTCCACACTGAACAAGCACTTGCGTATCACGGCACGCAAATGGTTGGCGGTACACACCCCAAAAAGGGCGGCACCAACTGGGCAGCTACCTCTGGCCAAGAATTGCCAATCTTTGCATCAGTCGCCGAAGGCGTTGATGCAACGGGTGCCACATCATCCGTCATCTACGTCCCACCAGCGGGCGCAGCCGCCGCAATCGAAGAAGCAATCGATGCGGGCATCGAGCTGATCACATGTATCACCGAAGGCATCCCAGTGATGGACATGGTCCGCGTGAAACACAAATTGGACAACTCCAATTCACGTCTCATCGGCGGCAACTGCCCCGGCATCATGACACCGAATGAATGTAAAATCGGCATCATGCCTGGTTCAATCTTCAAAAAAGGCTCCGTTGGCGTTCTATCACGCTCAGGTACCCTGACATACGAAGCAGTGTTCCAAACAACAAATGCTGGTCTTGGCCAATCATCTGCTGTTGGCATCGGCGGCGACCCAATCAAAGGCACTGAATTCATCGACATCCTAGAACTATTCTTGGCTGACGACGAAACACAATCAATCATCATGATTGGTGAAATCGGCGGAAGCGCCGAAGAAGAAGCAGCACAATTCCTGATCGACGAAGCCAAGAAGGGCCGCTCTAAGCCCGTTGCAGGTTTCATCGCCGGCGTTACGGCACCTCCCGGCCGTCGCATGGGCCACGCTGGTGCGATTGTTGCTGGCGGCAAAGGCGACGCTGGTTCAAAAATCGAAGCAATGCGCGCCGCAGGCATCGTTGTAGCAGACAGCCCAGCAGGCTTGGGCGAAGCAGTGCTTAAGGCGATTGGCTAAGTAATGGGTTTTGGTGAATCCATAACCACTTGCTTACGCAAGACATTGACCTACTCAGGGCGGGCCTCCCGCTCTGAGTATTGGTGGTTTATGGGTTTCCATACAGCGATCTTATTTTTCGCATTCATATCCGTAAATATTATGCAGTTGTTTTCTCCAACCACTCAAATGCCAGCTAATGTCGATTTTTATTTTTTAAGCCTCTTGGCTATCTATCTTATATTATGGCTACCGTCATTTTCGGCGTCAATTCGACGTGGACATGATGTAGGAGTAGAAGGATTAGTGACATATCTACTAGGCCTACCACTTCTATTCATCGCGTTTTTTTCTATATATGACTATATTTGGACTTACATCGGCTTTTCATTTGAATTTATGATTACGGGAATGGTGATTTCGGTGCTAACAGCTTTAGTTTTGCTGACCATAAACTCATTCATACTTTCAAAACCATCCGAACTGCACACAAACAAATACGGCCCCAACCCACATGAGGTAACATCATGACTGACTTCACAAACGACCAACTCCACGCATCATCCTTCCTACAGGGACATAACGCGGAATATGTTGAACAGCTTTATGCACAATACGTCGCGAACCCCGCTTCTGTTGATGCGGATTGGGCTGAATTCTTCGCCGCACTTGGTGATGACATTGGTGATGTAACAGCCAGCGCCGCTGGCCCATCATGGGCACGCCCTGATTGGCCACCACAACCAAACGACGAACTGACCGCCGCGTTGGATGGCCAATGGGCCGAAGATCCGCAAAAAGCGGGCGACAAGATTAAGGCAAACGCCAAAGCAAACGGTAAATCTGTTTCCGACGCCGATGTACAACAGGCCGTTTTGGACAGCATGCGCGCGTTGATGATCATCCGCGCCTACCGTATTCGCGGCCACTTGATTGCCGACCTTGATCCACTGGATATGCGCGCCAAAGATCCGCACCCAGAATTGGACCCACGTTTTTACGGCTTTAACGATATCGACATGGATCGCCCAATTTTCTTGGACAACGTGCTGGGTCTAAAATCCGCATCCATGCGCACGATCATCGAAAAACTACGCAAAACATACTGTGGCACCTTCGCGCTACAATACATGCACCTCTCCAACCCAGAAGAGGCCGGTTGGCTCAAGGAACGCATCGAAAGCTGGGGCGAAGAAAGCTTCTTCTCCACCGAAGGCCGCAAAGCAATCCTAAACAAAATGGTCGAAGCAGAAGGTTTCGAAAAGTTCTGTCACGTTAAATACTCAGGCACCAAACGTTTCGGTCTGGACGGCGGCGAAGCATTGATCCCCGCCATGGAACAGATCATCAAACGCGGCGGCGCATTAGGTGTCAAAGACATCATCGTCGGCATGCCACACCGTGGTCGTTTGAACGTATTGGTCAACGTGATGGCCAAACCTTACCGCGCAATCTTTAACGAATTCTTGGGCGGCTCATACAAACCCGACGATGTCGAAGGTTCGGGCGATGTGAAATACCACCTTGGTGCCTCATCAGATCGTGAATTCGACGGCAACGCGGTTCACCTATCCCTCACAGCAAACCCATCACACCTAGAGGCGGTTAACCCCGTCGTATTGGGCAAAGCACGCGCCAAAGGCGATCAACTGGGTCGCGATCGTGGCGCGGTTATGCCAATGTTGCTACACGGCGACGCTGCCTTCGCAGGCCAAGGCGTAATTGCCGAATGTTTCGGCCTTTCTGGCCTCCAAGGCCACATCACAGGCGGCACAATGCATATCGTTGTGAACAACCAAATCGGTTTCACAACATCCCCGCACGACAGCCGTTCATCGCCATACCCAACCGACATCGCGATGATGGTCGAAGCCCCAATTTTCCACGTCAACGGTGACGATCCAGAAGCCGTGGTTCACGCCGCAAAAATCGCCACAGAATTCCGCCAAAAATTCCGCAAGGATGTTGTGCTGGATATCTTCTGTTACCGCCGCTTTGGTCACAACGAAGGCGACGAACCGATGTTCACACAGCCTCAGATGTACAAAAAGATCAAAAGCCACAAAACGTCCTTGTCGATCTACACAGAACGTTTGGTACGCGATGGCCTAATCCCCGAAGGCGAGATTGAGGACATGAAAGCCGCATTCCAAATGCGCCTGAACGAAGAATTCGAAGCAGGCAAAGTCTACAAACCAAACAAGGCCGATTGGCTTGATGGTCGTTGGAAACATTTGGCATCCAAAGATCCCGAATACCAACGCGGCAAAACCGCAATCACCGATGAACGCTTCACTGAAATCGCGACATCCCTCACAAAACTGCCGGAAACATGGACACCACACCGCACCATCGCGCGTATTTTGGATGCCAAGGAAAAAACACTGACCGCAGGCGAAAACATCGATTGGGCAACCGGCGAAGCATTAGCATTCGGCGCACTCCAAGTCGAAGGCTTCCCAATCCGCCTGTCGGGCCAGGATTGTACACGCGGCACATTCAGCCACCGTCACTCTGGCATCTTGGATCAAAACACAGGTGAAAAATACTATCCCCTGAACAACATCCGCGAAGACGCCGCGCCTTACGAAGTCATCGACTCCATGCTGTCCGAATACGCGGTCTTGGGCTACGAATACGGCTACACATTGGCGGAACCAAACGGCCTGACCTTATGGGAAGCGCAATTTGGCGATTTCGCCAACGGCGCCCAAATCATGTTCGACCAATTCATCTGTTCAGGTGAATCAAAATGGCTCCGCATGTCAGGCTTGGTCATGCTCCTGCCCCACGGCATGGAAGGCCAAGGGCCAGAACACTCTTCCGCACGCCCAGAACGCTTCTTGCAAAACTGTGCCGAAGACAACTGGATCATCGCAAACGTCACAACACCTGCGAACTACTTCCACATCTTGCGCCGCCAACTACACCGCACGTACCGCAAACCACTGGTGCTCATGACGCCAAAATCATTGCTACGTCACAAAATGGCCGTGTCCAAGGTTTCCGAATTCACAGGCGACAGCAGCTTCCACCGCTTAATGTGGGACGATGCGCAAATGGGCAATTCAGACACAAAACTGACCGCGGACAACAAAATCAAACGCGTGGTGATGTGTTCAGGCAAGGTTTACTACGACCTATTGGCCGAACGTGACGCACGCGGTATCGACGATATCTACCTTCTGCGCGTCGAACAACTCTACCCCGTTGCAAACAAAGCAATGCAGGTCGAATTCGCCCGCTTCAAAGGCGCTGAATTCATTTGGTGCCAAGAAGAGCCAAAAAACCAAGGCGCGTGGTCATTCATTGAACCACATATCGAACGCAACCTGATCGAAGCAGGCGCAAAACATACACGCCCATCCTACGTGGGCCGCAAACCAGGTGCCGCACCAGCAACAGGTCTGGCCAGCACCCATAAAATAGAACAAGCAGCGCTCGTTAACGATGCTCTGACATTGAAAGGATCATCAAAATGACCGAAGTACGCGTACCTACATTAGGCGAGAGTGTAACCGAAGCAACCGTAGCAACTTGGTTCAAAAAACCAGGCGAAGCAGTGGCCCAAGACGAAATGCTATGTGAACTCGAAACAGACAAAGTCACAG
>Ga0209532_1002110_pt1 | contig 14487 bp, 14 predicted proteins | sample COG_02_FD_184746 | JGI IMG/M metagenome (GOLD analysis project Ga0209532, IMG submission 184746) | Pelagic Microbial community sample from North Sea - COGITO 998_met_02 (SPAdes) (version 2) | ecosystem: Environmental > Aquatic > Marine > Neritic zone/Coastal water | place: Helgoland, sampling... | reverse complement strand
AACCTTTTTTGTTTAATAGGTTTTTAAAAGCTTTTAATGAAGCTCCATAAAACATATCAGATTGATAATTAAATTTTTTTTGTTTTGGAATTGCTAGTGAACTAAATTTATTTAACCAAGGATTAAATTCAAGACAAATAATTTTAGGATTAAAATTTAATTTTTCAATTATCCAATAATCCATACCATCAGTATCTAGAGAAAAAAAATCAAAGTTATTATCAGTTATTACACTTTTAATAATTTCATTAATATTTTCATAATCAACAAATTGGTTTTTTACTACCACCTTTTTGTTTGAAAAATTCTTATCTAAGCATACTTTAAGCTTATCACATTTTAAGATGTCACCATCAATCAAACCACCAGACCAATTTTGCTTTATAAGATTTAGAGTATTAAATTCATGATAATCAAAACCAATTTCAAAAAATTTTTTATCAGGTTTTATTATATTTTTTGACAAGAAATCAATTATTCCATCTTCATTATTTTGAGATGTTATTTTAAATTCATATATATTTATAGGATCAAGATTTTTAGATTTTTGGAGAATTATTTTGTTTGCTTGAAGATGTTTTAAAAATTTAGTTTTTGCAATTTGGTAAATAATAAAATTATAAACTTCTCTAAATAAATATTTTCTAAAAAAAAGTAAGATCTTTGCTTTGGCTTTTCTAATTTTTCTTCCTAATTTCATTGATGATAGTTATAAATATTATATTAATAATATTCAATTTAAATTGGAGAGATGGCTGAGTGGTTTAAAGCGCACGCTTGGAAAGTGTGTGTACTGTTAAAGGTACCCAGGGTTCGAATCCCTGTCTCTCCGCCATTAATTTATTTATTTATAAAATAATAATCTGCATTTATTTTATTAATTTTTTTAAAGCCAAAATCATTTAACCATCTATTAGTCTTAATAAAATTATTGGGAAGTATTTCAATTTGCAAAAATATTTTATTATTTTTAAAAATTTTTTTTAGTCCATTTAAAACAAAAACCTCGTGTCCTTCAACGTCAATTTTTAAGCAAATAGTTTTTTTTTTATACTTGAATTTGTCATCAGCCTTTTTAAACACTGCAAACTCAGTATGTAGGTTTTTGAGGTTATCTTTATTATTTACAACACCATACCCACCAGATTGAATAAATTCTTTTTTAAATAATGCCTTCATCTTAAGTTTTGAATTTTTGTCAGATAAACCATAATTATATTTTTTTATATTTTTAAGGTTAGGGTTTAAAGAAATATTTTTTTTTAGTTTTTTAAAAGTAACTTTAACTGGTTCAAAGCTTAATGTAGAAATTTTTGGAAATAACTTTGATATTATTAATGAATAAATTCCGCAATTAGCCCCAACATCAAAAAAATAATTAATTTTATTTTCCTTAAATATCTTGCATAAATATTTTATTTGTTTGTCCTCATAAAAATCAAATAAAAGAATAGACCTGTCGATTGGGTCTCGTATATCTAAATTAAGATAAACATTTTTGAATTTACTTAGAAAAATATTTTTATTCAAAAGATAAGAAAATTTAAGAAATAAAGATGGATAGATTCGTTTTAAAATTGGTATTGATCTTAATATACTTCTTAATTTCATAAATTTTTAAATGTTAAATCAGATATCTTTTTAGAAGAAATTAGCACTTAAAATAGGCCTTTTTTTTAAAAATTTTAATTAAGAAAAACAACAAAATTCATCAATTTTATTTAAAAAGTGATATAAATAGATAATTTCCAAATATTTAAAAATGAATAATAAAAATACATATCAGGCTGACTCTATCAAAGTTTTAAAAGGTCTTGAAGCTGTTAGAAAAAGACCTGGAATGTATATTGGTGATACCGATGATGGAACAGGTTTGCATCATATGGTTTATGAGGTTGTTGATAACTCAATAGATGAAGCTTTAGCAGGACACTGTAAAAATATAGATGTTAAAATAAACTCTGACGGAACAATTACAGTTAGAGATGATGGTAGAGGAATACCTGTTGATATGCATAAGGGTGAAAAAATGTCTGCTGCAGAAGTTATTATGACTCAGCTTCATGCTGGAGGAAAATTTGATCATGATTCATACAAAGTATCGGGTGGTTTACATGGTGTTGGAGTTTCAGTTGTAAATGCATTATCAGAAAAATTAAAATTAGAAATCGATAGAGATGGAAATAGATATTTTATAGAATTTAAAGATGGAGCCTCAAAAGCACCTCTTAAAGTTATAGGAAAATCAAAAGAAACTGGAACACAAATAACTTTTTTACCATCAAAAGAAATATTTTCTTCAATTAAATTTACTCCAAGTATAATTATTAAAAGAATGCGTGAACTTGCATTCTTGAATAAGGGAATAAAAATAACTGTTAACGATTTAAATCAAAAAAAAGAAAAAATAATTGTATTTAAGTTTGATGGAGGAGTTTTAGAATTTGTTGATTTTTTAGACGAAAAAAGAGAAAAACTTGTAAATAAAACGGGAAATGATTTATTTAAGAAGCCTATTTATATTGAAGGAAAAAAAGACAATATTGAAATTGAATGTTCTTTAAAGTGGAATGCAAGTTATGGAGAAGACATCTATCCTTATACAAATAACATTTATCAAAAAGATGGTGGTACTCATTTATTAGGATTTAGGAGCGCTCTTACTAGAGTTATCAATAAATACGCTACAGAGCATAATTTATTAAAAAAAAATAAATTAACTATTTCAGGAGATGATATTAAAGAAGGTCTTACATGTGTAATTTCAGCAAAAATACCTGATCCTAAATTTTCTTCTCAAACAAAAGATAAGCTTGTTTCATCAGAAGTTAGAATGATTGTAGAAAGTATTGTTAGTGAAAAACTTTCAATATGGTTTGATCAAAACCCAACTTTATCTAAGATTATTTTAGCTAAAGTAATGCAGGCAGCTCTAGCAAGAGACGTTGCTAGAAAAGCTAGAGAAAATGTTAGACGTAAAGGTGCTTTAGAATTAAGTGGATTACCTGGAAAATTAGCAGATTGTCAAATAGGCAAACAAGAAGGAACAGAATTGTTTATTGTTGAGGGAGATTCTGCGGGTGGTTCTGCTAAACAAGGAAGAAATAGGTCAAATCAAGCTGTTTTACCACTTAGAGGTAAAATTCTTAATACCTATGTGGAAGAGATTGTTCTTAAAAAAAATAGCAATAGAGATGGTAGCGAACATAGAACAAAATCTTTATCAAAAATGATGTCATCTAATGAGGTTGTGACTTTAATTAACGCACTTGGCCTTGATCCAAAAGTTGAAGATATTGATTTGAAAGATTTAAGATATGGAAAAATTATTATCATGACTGATGCTGATGTTGATGGTTCTCATATACGAGCATTATTACTAACATTCTTTAACAACAAGCCATTTAATAAACTAATTGAAAATGGACATGTTTATCTTGCACAGCCACCTTTATTCAAGATCAATAAGGGAACAAAAGGCATTTATATAAAAGACGAAAAAGAGTTAGAAGATTATATTTTAAAGAATAACAAAGAATTACAAAAAATTAAAAAAGGAACAAAAGAATTCACTAAAGCTTATGAAGATGAAAAATCTAGAATGAGCATTCAAAGGTTTAAGGGATTAGGAGAGATGAACCCAGAAGAGCTATGGAATACTACGTTAGACCCTGAAACAAGAAATTTATTACAAGTACAATACTCAAAAGATATAAAAAAAGATCAAGATTTAATACACACATTAATGGGTAATGATGTTGCATTGAGAAAAGATTTTATTGTTTCAAATGCAATTAATGTTCAAAATCTAGATATCTAATAATGAAGTTTTTCGAAACTTCTAAATATTTTTCATTAAAAAAATCGACCTATATCAATCTAAGATGGATTGCTATTATTGGCCAACTTATAACAGTTAATGTTATTTATTTTGTTTTTGATTTTAGATTTAATCTAATTCTAGAAAATTCAATAATTTTGATTGGAGCGCTAAGCAATCTTTATTTAATCTATATTAACAAAAACACACAACTGTCAGATAAAACAGCATTTCTTTTTTTATCTATTGATATTTTACAACTGAGTTGTTTGATTTATTTAACAGGTGGAATTATAAATCCTTTTTCAATTTTTTTGATTATCCCAGCTATATTTTCCTCATCTAATTTAGGTTTTAGGAGCAATTTATTGTTAGTCAGCTTCACAGTTTTAGTGATTATTTTTCTTACTTTTTTTAATCAACCTTTGCCCTATCCAATTAAAGAACATTTTCACGTAGACAGCTATTATTACTATTCAATTCCAATCGCATTAATTATTGCTTTAATTTTTTTAAATTATTTTGCCTTAACCTTTGGATCAGAATCTAGAATAAGGAAAGAGGCACTAAATAAAATGGAAGAAATCATGTCAAAAGAACATGAGCTATTATCATTAGGAGGACAGGCTGCTGCCGCTGCACATTCATTAGGTACACCGTTTTCAACAATGAAGATTATCTCCACTGATTTATTGGAGCGATTTAAAGATAATGAAGATGTTAAAAAAGATATTGAGTTATTATCCAGTCAATTAGAGAGATGTAGTGAAATTTTAAAAAAATTAACATTAAACCCAATAATCGAAGATAATTTTATTGATCGTGATTTAACAATGGCAGAATACGTAAGTGAAATAGTCAAGTCATTCCAAGAAGCAAGTAAAAAAGATTTTATTGTAAATTATGATCAAAATTCAAATCCACTAAATATAACTAAATCAATAGAAATTGTTTATGGACTAAGAAATTTTATCGGTAATGCAAATAAGTTTTCTGAAAATAAGATTTTTATTAATATAAAAAGTGATAGTGATTTCACAGAAGTTATGATTGAAGATGATGGAGAGGGATACCCAAAAGATGTTTTGAGTAAAATTGGAGAGCCTTATATTAAATCTTTTAAGTCTTCAATAAAATCTAAATCTGGATTAGGTCTTGGAATTTTTATAGGCAAAACTTTACTTGAAAAAAATTATGCAAATATTTTATGCAGAAATTCCCAAACAAGAAGTGGGGCTGAAGTAAGTATTAAATGGAAAAATGAAGATCTTTTAAAACTTTAATGTAGTTTTTTTTTATTTTCAAATAAGCCACTCAATTGTGAAACCATAACATCTCCAAGTTCATGCACATCTGTTATTTTAATAGCTTTATTGTAATATCTAGAAACATCATGCCCAATACCGATAGCTAAAATTTCAACGTCACTCTTAGTTTCTATAAATTTAACCATTTTTTTTAAATGTTTTTCTAAAAAATCTCCTGAATTAACTGATAAAGTTGAGTCGTCAACTGGGGCACCATCTGAAATAACCATCAGTATTTTCCTTTCTTCTTTTCTTTTTTTAATTCTATTATAGGCCCACGAAATAGCTTCCCCATCAATATTTTCTTTTAATAATCCTTCTTTAAGCATTAAGCCTATATTATTTTTTGCCTGCCTCCACTGTGTGTCTGCACCTTTATAAATTATATGTCTTAAATCATTTAATCTTCCAGGATTTTTTGGCTTATCATTTTTAGTCCAAGCTTCTCTGCTTTTACCACCTTTCCAATTTTTTGTAGTAAAGCCTAAAACCTCTACTTTTACTGAGCATCTTTCTAAGGTTCTAGATAATATATCTGCACAAAGTGCAGCAATTGTTATTGGCCGACCTCTCATGGAACCAGAATTGTCTATTAACAAGGTTACGATTGTGTCCTTAAAATCAAGATCTTTTTCTTTCATAAAAGATAAAGAATTATAAGGATCCATAATTATTCTAGTTAATTTTGAGCTATCTAATAAACCTTCTTCTAAGTCAAACTCCCATGCTCTATTTTGTTTTGCAAGGAGCTGCCTTTGTAGTTTGTTAGCAAGCTTAGTAATTAAATCTTGAAACCCGACAAGTTGTTGGTCTAAATTTTTTCTTAATTTTTGTGTTTCTTTTATATCTTCTAATATTTCAGCTTTTGCAATTTCATCAAATTCTGTGGTGAATACTTTGTAATCTTGATCAATATTATCAATATTTGTTTTTTGTAAAACACTTTCTGCACTCTCTTTTAAAGAATCCGAGTCTTCTAATTGTTCTTCCATCTGCTGGTCGCTTAGATCAAAGCCAGCATCTAAACTAGTCTGGCTATCATCTTGTTTATTTTCTTCCTCTTTGTCATCAGACTGGCCGTCATTATCGTTCTCTGATTTATTGTCTTGCTCATTTTCTTGTTCATCGTTTTCTTCATTATTTTCTTCATTATTTGAAGCAAAGACATCCATATTCTCTAAAATTTCTGAAAATTTTAAACTATAATTATTTTGATCTTCCAAATTTTTACTTAAAAAATCAAAATGCTTATCAATAGATTCGTCAAATTCTTTCTTCCAAAAATCTAACATTTTTGTAGACACATCATTGAGTTCTAATTTAAAGAATTTGTTTAACATATATAATTCAAAAGCTTCATTCACAGGAACATCTTCTTTATTTTTTAATTGTTCTTTACGATTAGAAAGTATTTTTTGGTTATAATTTTCACTTAAATTTTTTCCAACTCCTTTAAGCATTTTGCCCCCAAGAAGTTCATACCTGATTTTTTCAGCAATATTATATAAAGATTTACAAGAAGGATTATTAGGTAGGTTTTTATTAAATATTTCTTTATTTGAAAATTTTTTCTTTAAGGCACCAGAGTCAGTTTCTGCTCTTAGTTTAACAAAATCATTTTTATTTGATAAATTGGTTATATCAAAAAAATCAGTTTTTTTATTACTTAAATCTTTATCTAATTTTTTAACATCTAATTTATAATCTTCAGAAATTACTTTAGCTGTAGAAATTAATGCTTGTTTAAATTGCTCTTTAAAATTGTTTTCTTTTGAGCTCATTTAGATCTGAATATTAACCATCGACTCTGGTAATTCTTCTCCAAAACATCTCTGATAATATTCAGCTATTGTATTTTTTTCTATATCGTCACACTTATTCAAAAAAGTGACCCTAAAAGCATAACCTGTGTCTTTGAAAATTTCAGCATTTTCAGCCCAATGAAGTACCGTCCTTGGACTCATTACAGTTGATATATCTCCAGCTATAAAGCCCTTTCTAGTTAAAGATGCAACTTTAATCATGTTAGAGACTTTTTCTTTACCTTTTGGATTGTTTAAATTTTTATTTTTAGCAAGAACGATTTCCATTTCTCTATCAAGACTAAGATAGTTTAAAGATGTTACAATATTCCATCTATCCATCTGCCCTTGGTTAATTTGTTGAGTACCATGGTACAATCCTGTTGTATCCCCTAGACCAACTGTATTTGAAGTCGCAAATAATCTAAAAAATTTATTTTGTTTTATAACTTTATTTTTATCTAAAAGAGTGAAATTACCTTCGGCTTCCAACACTCTTTGAATAACAAACATCACGTCTGGTCTTCCTGCATCATACTCATCAAAAACAAGTGCAACAGGGTTTTGAATGGACCAAGGTAAAATACCTTCTTTAAACTCAGTAATTTGTTTTCCATCTTTTACAACAATTGCATCTTTTCCAATAAGATCAATTCTACTTACATGACTGTCTAAATTCACTCTAATACAAGGCCAGTTTAATCTAGCTGCGATTTGTTCAATGTGAGTAGACTTTCCTGTACCATGATAGCCTTGAACCAAGACACGTTTATTAAAAGCAAAACCTGATAAGATAGCAAGGGTAGTATCTCTATCAAACTTATAATTTTTATCTATTTCGGGAACGTATTCACTTCTTTTAGAGAAAGCGTCAACTTCCATATCTGAGTCAATTCCAAAACTTTGCTTTAAAGACATTTTAATGTCTGGCTGTATGTTTAAATTAGGTGTCAATTTTTTCCTTATAAGTATTTTTTAGCTGAGTATAAGCTAAAGTAATTAATTTAAGTTTTTCTTCGTATTCTTTATTTCCCAAATTAATATCAGGGTGAAATTTTTTGACAAGAGTTTTGAACTGATCTTGTATTTGTTCCCATTTTTGGCCAACTGAAACACCCAGAATACTAAAAGCTTTAATATCATTAGCATCAAATTTGAATTGATTCATGTGGTTATACTCACCTCTAAGTTTGGTTTTATCAAATTCATCTTTTAACGTATTGTTCCATAGAACTTTAAAAAAATTATCTGAAGAGCTAAAGCTTTGAGTGGGTTTATGCCAGGTCATGTCAGACTTTAAAAAATCAAATACCTGCTCATCATCCATTCCTTTAAAATAATTCCAATTTTTATTAAATTCTTTAACATGAGCTAAGCAAAGCAATCTGTAGCGTTTGCTATTATCTTTCTCAATTGGTGCCTTATATTCACCAGTATCAAAGCAATTATTCCAATCACAAATATTTTTCATGCTGTATAGTAATAAATTATTATTTATGAATATAAACGAATTAATTAAAATTGTTAAAAATAAACTTGAAGCAAAAATTGTTATACAGGATCTTAAAATCGAAGATAAAAGTTTTTTACATAAAAATCATAAAGGAAATCAAGAAGGAATGTTCCATCTAAAATTAATTATTAAATCTGAAGAGCTTAAAAAATTAAATAAGATAGAATCAACCAAGAAAATCTATAATATTTTAGAGTATGAGCTGAAAGAACACATACATTCTATCCAAATACTACTTAGTTAATTCTTTTTTTAAAAAGAGATTAATAGTTTTTTCATTAAACTGTAATTTGTAAACTGGAGAACCTATTCTTTTAAGCAAAACTAGACTAATTTTCTTTGTATTATTTTTTTTATCTTTTTTCATAAAAGATAAAATTGTATTTAAATTTTTTATTGAAAAGAATCTATTAATATCTCTTGGAAGATTTAGGTCATTTAAGTGACCATCAATTAATTCAAATTCTTTTTTATTTAAAATTTTATTTAATAAACTAAATCTAGCAGCAGTTTTAACACCGAGGATAACTGCTTCACCATGATTTAATTTTGCTGAATAACGCAGTGTTGCTTCAAAGGCATGAGCAAAAGTATGTCCAAAGTTTAGTATTTTTCTTATACCTAATTCTTTTTCGTCAGCCTCAACTACTTTTTTTTTAATCAAGCAGCTTTGATGAATAGCTGTTTGTATAAAGGGACTTTTTAATTGGATAATTTTTTTTCCATTTTTATTTAAAAAATAAAAAAATTTTTTTCCATTAATAAGTGAGTGTTTTAAAATTTCACCATAGCCACATACAACTTCTCTTTTTGGTAAAGAGTTTAAAAAGTTAGTATCTGATATAACTAGACTAGGTTGATAAAATGAGCCAATTAAGTTTTTACCATATTTGGTGTTTACACCTGTTTTGCCTCCGATTGATGAGTCGACCTGTGAAAGTAGTGTAGTTGGTATATTTACAAACTTTAAGCCTCGCTTAAAAGTGCTTGCTGCAAAGCCTGATACATCACCAGTAATACCACCACCAATAGAAATTAAACAATCATTTCTATTAAAACTTTTTTTTAAAAGAATTGATGTGATTTCATTGACACTTTTTAGATTTTTATTTTTTTCACTCGCATTAAAATAATGAATTGAAACAGATCCTTTTGGTAAAGATTTTAAAGTATCTTTTACTAAATTTTTTGGAATATTTTTGTCAATTACTAGAAGACATTGATTAAAATCAATAGAATTTTCTTTCAAAAATTTATTTACTTTTTTTAAAATATTATTTCCAATAATAATTGAATATTGTTGACTGTTGGTGTTAACTTTTAATTTAATTAAGCTCATATGTTTTTATTATAGTTTTAACTATTTCACTTTTTGTTAATTTATTACAGTTTATTTTAAAATTAGCTTTTGAATATACTTTCTTTCTTTTATTAATAATGGCTTTAATTTCAAGATCAGTTGAATTTGAGGCTAAGGGTCTTTTTTTACTACCTTTAATTCTTTTAATTAAAATTAAATCATCCCAATCGAGCCAAAAAGAAAAATGATTTTTTAAAATATCTTTTCTTATCTTGTCATTAATAAAACTGCCCCCACCTAAAGAAACAACAACTTTTTTATGTTTTAAAGACTTAATAGTTATTTTTTCTTCTAAATTTCTAAAGTATGCCTCGCCATTTACTTTAAATATTTCTGAGATGGTCATACCAGCATGTTCTTCAATTAAATTGTCTATATCAATGAATGGAATATTCAATTTTTTGGAAACCATAGCCCCAATAGAAGATTTGCCTGACCCCATCATACCTAAAAAAACGAGGTTTTTATTTGAATTCATAAGCTTTCTTTATTGAAAAAACACAAATATGTCTTAATTTGAAATTACTAAAGAATATATGCAATTTTCAAAAAACACAAGTAATGGGAGTGGTAAAAGTTTATTAATCAAAATAGTATTTGTGCTAATTATTTTTATTGGAGCCATAGTACTACTTGGTAAAATTGAATTTCCATCTCCAAATAAAGACATTGAAAAAATCATCCCTAATGAAAAACTTAAAATTGTTAAGTAAGAACTATTTTTTAGTTATATTATTTTCTTTATTTTTTGGTTTTGCAACCAACTCACAAGAACCAGTGGATATCTGGGAAGTGGGAGAAAAAAAACCTAAAGAAAACTTAATCTTAACAGAAGATGAATTGGAAAAAAATATTCCCCAGAATAGTATTTATGATATGCAATCCCAAAAAGAAGGGGAATTAAGTATAGAAGAAACACAAACTTTAATTTCAAAAGAAAAAAAATTAATTGGCATTTATGATCCTGCAGAAAATGGTTTGGATATTAATATGTGGTCTAATTCTAATGGAGATCAAATTTTAAATATCTTTAAAAGAATAGATAAATTGGAACTTTCAAGAGATGCTGCAGAGATTTTGGATGTTTTATTATTAACAAATGCACATTATCCAGAAATGAATATTTCAAAAGAACAGTTTTTAGAAATTAAATCAAAGTGGCTTATTAAGCGCTCAAACTTTGACTTGATTGAAAAATATTTATTAAATAATGAGATTATTAATGAGCATCCAAAACTTACCAAACATTTAGTAGATCATTATTTGTCTCAATCAGATGTTAAAAAAGCTTGTGAAATTTTTTCTAAAATTAATGAACCGATACAAGATTTATATTTATCTAAATTCAATATTTATTGCTTAATTAATAATAATAAAAGAGATGAAGCTCAATTGCTTATCGATCTTCAATTAGAATTAGGCATTGCAGATAAGTTTTTTAATAAAAAAATTGATTATTTAATGGGGTATAATACAGAACCAGCAACAGAAGTTTCAGAAAAAACAATTTTAGATTTCCATTTATCTCACAGAACGAACCCAGAATTTAAATTTGAACCAAAAAATACTACATCCAGGCAAATATGGAAATATCTATCAACTTCAAATCTATTAGATGATATCAGTGATATTGAGCTTACAGATATAGAGAAAATTACGAGTATTGAAAAAGCAACACATGAAGGAAATTATGCAGAAAAAGAATTATTTGAACTTTATAAGAGATTTCAATTTAATATTAATCAATTATTAAATATTAAAGAGTCAACAAAAGTACTCTCAAGAATAGAGACAAGAGCGCTAATTTATCAAGGAATTTTAATTACTACTGAAATTGAGAATAAGTTACAGTTAATGAACGCCCTCAAAAATTCTTTCAAGAATGACGGTATTGAAAATGCATTTAATATAGAATTAAAAAATTTTTTAAAAAATATAGAAGAGAACAAGGTACCTTCAAATTTTACAACATTTTATCAAGATAATTTAGGTAATGAAGAGACAGAACAAGCAAATATTAAAATAAATAATAAAATTTTACATCAATCAAAATTAATAAATTATTTAAAATTAGAAAAATCTAAAAATGATCCCACAAAAGATATAAATGATTTCTTAAAAAAGATAAAAAAAGATAAAAAATATTTTTTTTCTAAAAAAGATGTAATTTTAGTTGAGACCTTTAAGTCCGATGGTGTCAAGATTTTAGAGAAGTATGATGATTTATACCAAATAAACGATTCAGAAATACCATCTGATATTCAAATATTTGTTAACAGCGGTGATATGGCTGCTGCATTGCTTAGAATTGTTGAGGTTATAGGGCAGGACAGCTTAAATGCTATTGATGAAGATACGTTATACTTTATTATAAGCACACTTAATCAGCTAAATGCGGATCCACTAAGAAATAAAATACTCTTTAAAGTTCTTCCTTTAAAAGTTTAAAATTTATACTAAAATAATCAACCATAATGTCAGTTAAACCAATTTTAACAGAACCAAATAAACTATTAAGGCAGATTTCTAAACCAGTTGAAAATGTTGGTGATGAAGAAAGAAGACTTATGGATGATATGTTGGATACTATGTATGCAGCACCGGGAATAGGTCTTGCAGCAATTCAAATAGGGGTACCAAAAAGAATTATAGTAATGGATATAAGTAGAGATGAAGACAAAAAGGAGCCAAGATATTTTGTTAATCCAGTAATCAAAAATAAAAATGATATAACGTCAAAATATGAAGAGGGTTGTTTGTCAGTTCCTGATCAGTTTGCTGAAATAGAAAGACCAAATGAATGTGAAGTTGAATATTTAGATTACAATGGAAAAAAACAATTATTAAAAGCAGATGGATTATTGGCTACTTGTATTCAACATGAAATGGATCACTTAGAAGGAGTTTTGTTTATAGATTATTTATCTAAATTAAAAAAATCTATGATAATTAAAAAACTCTCTAAGATTAAGTCGAATAGAATAATCGTTTAAATGACAAAGAAAATTGTCTTCATGGGTACACCATTTTTTGCTGTACCAATTTTAAAATCTTTATATGAAAAAAATTATATAATACCTGCTGTATATACACAGCCACCAAAAAAATCTCAAAGAGGTCAAAAAATAAATAAGTCGCCAATACAAATTGTAGCAGAAGATTATAATATAGATTGTAGAACACCAGACACATTAAAAGCAAATAAAGAAGAATATGAATATTTAAAACAACTAGATTTAGATTTAGTAATTGTTGTGGCCTATGGTCAAATAATACCCAAAGAATATTTAAATCTTGCCAAAAAAGGTTTTATAAATATTCACGCCTCCCTTCTGCCAAAGTGGAGAGGTGCTGCACCCATTCAAAGGTCTATTATGAATTTAGAGAAAGAAACAGGAATTAGTATTATGAAAATAGGAGAAAAACTTGATACTGGTCCAGTTGGCAATAGTTATAGAATAAAAATTAAAGATAGTGATAATGCAGAAACAATATCAACTAAACTTTCAATTTTAGCTTCAGAAAAAATCATAGAAAATGTAGAAAATATATTTGAAGATAAATTAACATTTAAAGAACAAGATGATACAAGCGCAACCTATGCTTCTAAAATTGAAAAATCAGAGGGTGAAATTAAGTGGAATGATAATGCAGAAAGTATTATTGGAAAAATAAACGGATTATACCCAAGCCCTGGGGCCTTTTTTATTTTTAAAGATGAAAGATACAAAATTTTAAAAGCAGAATTAGGAAATAAAAGTGGTGAGATAGGTGAAGTAATGTCCAATGATTTAGAAATTAGCTGCGGTAACCAAAAATCTATCAAAATTATTGAAATTCAAAGACAAGGAAAAAAGCCTCAAAATATTAATGAATTTGTTCTTGGTTCTCAAATTACAAAAGGCTCAAGAATAACAAATGTTTAGATATCAAGTCTTAATAGAATATATAGGAACTAATTTTGTTGGTTGGCAAATACAATCTAAAGGAAAATCAATTCAAAAAGAAATACAAGTCAAGTTATCAAAATTTTTAAAAGAAAAAGTGGTTTTGATAGGATCTGGAAGAACAGACGCAGGCGTTCATGCAATAGAGCAGTCAGCTCATTTTGATTGCAAAAAAGAAATTCAAAATTTAGATAAGTTATTAAAATCAATTAATCATTTTATAAATGATAAAGGTATTTCTGTTTTAGCAATTAAAAAAAGAAGTCTAAAATTTCATGCACGACATTCTGCCAAACAAAGAATTTATAAATATATAATTTTTAATAGATTAAGTAAGCCTTCTCTTGAAAAAGAAAGAGGTTGGCACATAATCAAAAAATTAGATATTGAGTTAATGAAAAAAGGGGCAAAAAAACTTTTAGGTACTAAAGATTTTTCTACTTTTAGAGCATCAAGCTGTAATGCAAAAAGTCCAATCAAAACTATGAAATCTGTTAAGATTAAATCAAAAGATGGAAGAATTGAAATACAATTTAAATCACAATCATTTTTACAACAACAAGTACGATCAATGGTAGGTAGTTTAAAATACTTAGCTGAAAATAAATGGGATTTAAAAAAATTTGAATTTGTTATTAAATCAAAAAAAAGAATTCTTTGTGCACCACCAGCACCTGCTGAGGGATTATTTTTAGAAAAAGTTATTTACTAGTTTTTTGTCGGCCAATGCTAAATTTT
>Ga0209532_1002109_pt1 | contig 14488 bp, 16 predicted proteins | sample COG_02_FD_184746 | JGI IMG/M metagenome (GOLD analysis project Ga0209532, IMG submission 184746) | Pelagic Microbial community sample from North Sea - COGITO 998_met_02 (SPAdes) (version 2) | ecosystem: Environmental > Aquatic > Marine > Neritic zone/Coastal water | place: Helgoland, sampling... | reverse complement strand
TTTTGCTCATCATCTTGCAGTTCAAACGAGAACAAATTGTGTTGTAATTTCTAATGGGAATAATTATTTGAGGTTTCATCCATATCCCAAAAAACATCTTAATTCTATATATAAGATTATATATCCAAAATCATTTGACAAAAATAGTTACAATGAAAATTTACCCCTTATTGATGAGATAACAACAGAAGAAATTTTACTAACAATTGTAAATAATAAATTATGATTTGTGTAATAGGAGATTCAATTTTAGATGAATATATTTTCGGAAAATCAGAACGGATATCTCCAGAGGCTCCTGTACCAATTATTCATGAAACATACTCAGAGCTTCGGCTAGGTGGAAGTTCAAATGTAGCAAATAATTTATATTCATTAAAAAACAAAATCGATTATATTTCTGTTATTGGTGATGATGAAAATGGTTTAAAATTTAAATCTTTAATATCTAATGTATCTATTTCAACTAAAGGCATATTTATAGATAAAAATAAATGTACAACTGTTAAGACAAGAATCATCTCTGATAATCAACAAATTGTAAGAGTTGATAAAGAAAATTCAATGAATATTTCTAAAGAAATTGAGACTAAGATTATTAAATATTTCAATGAAAGTATTAAAAATTACAGTGTCGTTATATTTTCTGATTATGCTAAAGGATTGTTAACTGATAAGTTGACCGAAAAATTATTAGGAATTTGCAATAAAAATAAAATAATTAGTATTGTAGACCCAAAGAACATAAGTTTTAATAAATATAAAGGCGCAACCATTATAACACCGAATAAGAAGGAAGCATCGCTAGCTTTAGGAGTAAGCCTTGATTCTGATGAGGGAATTAATAATGCTTTAAGAACTTTGAATGATAATTTTTCAATTAAAAATCCAATAATTACATTAAGCGGAGATGGTATAGCTGCCCTGTTAGATAATAAAATTGAGAGATTTAGTTCCAATATTAAAGAAGTTTTTGATGTAACTGGCGCAGGTGACACAGTTGTTGCTGTTATAGCGCATTATTTAAATAAAAAAGATACTATAAAAACGTCTATTTATAAGGGGAATTTAGCTGGAGGAATAGTTGTAGGTAAACGAGGTACAAGTGTAATTACTTTAAATGAAATTGAAGATAATAAAGGGACATCTAAAAAAATAATTTTTACAAATGGATGTTTTGATATTTTACATCGGGGACATTTAAATTATTTAAAAGAAGCTAGGAGTTTAGGGGATTACCTTATAGTTGGAATTAATTCAGATGATTCAGTGAGGCGATTAAAAGGAAGCGATAGACCTATTAATTGTCTTTCCGATAGAATTTTAATGTTAGAATCATTAAAGTTTGTGGATGAAGTCGTGTCGTTTTCCGAGGATGATCCATATGAATTAATAAAAAAAATTAATCCTGATGTTTTAGTTAAAGGAGGTGATTATGAAAATAAAAGTATAGTTGGTTCAGATTTGGTGAATGAAGTTATATTGATAAATTTTACTGAAGGGTATTCTACTACTAATTTTCTAAAAAGAATTATTTAATGAAGGCAGCATTTCTCGATAGAGATGGTATAATCAATATTGACAAGGGATATGTTTTTAGAAAAGAAGATTTTGAATATCAAAGAGGAATAATTTCATTTTTAAAAACTCTTATAGAAAAAGATTTTCTATTATTTATAATAACAAATCAATCAGGGATTGGACGGAATTTTTATACTGAAGTTGATTTACACAAGTTACACAATTGGTTGATAAAAGATTTATCTCGCCATTCAATAAAAATAGAAAAAGTTGAATATTGTCCACACCTACCTTACAAAATGTGCAGTTGTAGAAAGCCTAATACAGGAATGATAATGAGTATATTGAAGGATTTTCCACAGATTAAGTTAAATCAATCAATTTTAGTTGGCGACAAACAATCTGATATTGAATGTGGAAAAAGGGCAGGGATAAATTCTAATTTTCTAATCAAAACAGACACTAACGACTTAAAGATACAATTCGATCAAATTATAAATAAATTATAAATAAATTATGAATATAAAACAATTAATTATTACAAACATAGAGCAACATTTAAATACTATAAGAGGCTTATCTAAAAATAATATTGAAGAAGTAATCAATGCTTGTAACAAAATAAATGAAACAATTTTAAAAAAAAATAAAATTTTGTTATGTGGTAATGGAGGAAGTGCTGCTGATGCTCAACATATAGCAGCAGAGTTTACAGGTAGATTTTTAAAGGAGAGAATACCTTTACCAGCTATTGCCTTAAGCACCGATACGAGTGCATTAACAGCAATTGGCAATGATTATGGGTTTGACAAAGTTTATTCAAGACAATTAGAAGCATTATTTAACCCAGGAGATATTTTAATAGCAATTAGCACATCTGGAAATAGTAAAAATATAATTGAAGCTGTTAATATGAATAATAAATTAGGAGGCGAAACTATATGTCTTTTAGGAAATGATGGTGGTGAGCTTAATAAGATTTGTAGTAATTCAATTGTTGTAAGGTCAGATATTACTGCAAGAATTCAAGAAGCTCATATTTTAATTGGTCATATATTTTGTAATTCTGTAGATAATTTATTTTAAAAATGGAGTTATCGGAAATTCAAAACCTTGCTTTATTTTTTGCATTTATGGTTGTAGTTGTATTAACTATGACTTATTTTTTAAAGAAACATATGTTTTCAATTTTTGATTTTTGGGTATTTATAATATTGAATCAATCAATTATTGTAACACTTTTTAGTTACTTGTACTTTACAGAAACAATTAGCTTCGATGTCTTTATAAATATTATATTATCTACTATCTTTTTAATTTTAGGTTTAAATGTTTTTTATAGAGAAAAAAAAAATTTTAATTTCAAAAAAGAACTTTCAATTGAAAGAACTATTAAAATTTTGACTTTAATTATTGTTTCTATTTATATATTAAATACATCACTATCAATCTATTTATTAGGAGTTCCTTTTATCTCTGGAATTAGGAGAACTATTAGTGTTTATTCTGAAATGGGGGCTGGATTCGGCATCATTTATTACTTAGACTGGGGGATAAAATTATTAATGACAATTATCATTGCTAAATTGTATATAATGGAAAAGACCAGGTTATCCATTATGGTTTTATCAATTTTTATGCTAGGATTGATATTAAATACCGGTAGTAGGTTAGTCTATTTAAAATTGTTTTTATTTTTTATTTATGCAATACATCTATCTAAGATTAAGATTAAATTTAAAAATCTTCCGAGATTCATGAGAGTAGGCATTTATCTACTGCCTTTTATTGTTCTTTTTTCCTTTTTTTCAGCAGTAGATGTAGGATATGAATCGAATGTTTTTCTTGCTTTTACAAAAAGATTAATTGGAACTGCTGAAGGCCCATTTTATTATTTTGTTGGGGAGTCAAGTGAATATATAAATAATTTAAATATATTAAAATATCATTTTGCTCATATACTTCCTTATTTTGGTATTCCTACTGAAAATGAAATTAACTTAGGTGTGAATATTACAAAATTATCTAACTTCAATTTCGGTTCAAAAGGTTTTGGCCCGAACCCAACATTTTATGTGATTGGTCATATTTTCTTTGAAAAATTTGCATTTATTTATGCTTTTGTTATGGGGTCAATATTGTCATTTATTAGATATAGGCTGAATAAAATTGGTTTTTCTTTATATTTTTTATTGAATATTACTGTAGTTTCAGTTCTTGTAGATGGAACTCTATTCTCTATGTCCCTATTTTATGTGTTAATAATTTTAATTCCTCTTTTACTTATAATCATTCAGGGATATAAACCTAAACTCAACAGATAAATGATATCAATAATAATTGCAACTCATAATAGAACAGAAAAATTAATAAGACTATTAGATTCTTTAACAAATCAGAGTTATAAAGAATTTGAATTAATAGTAGTGAATGATTTTAACAAAAAAATTCTGCTAAATGAATATGAGTTTAATGTTAAATTAATTGATAACGAGAAAGCAGATTTGTGGTGGGCTGAATCAGTTAATATTGGAATTAGACATTCACTAAAAGGTAAGTCTGATTATATTTTAATTTTAAATGATGACGTAATTATAGATGATAATTATTTATTTGAGGCTGTTAAGTTTGATGAATTAAATGAAGATATAATTCAAGGACCATTAGTGTTTGATTTAACAAAAAAAGAGTTATGGTCCGCTGGCGGTTATATAAGTTGGCCATTTAAAGGGCCATATCATAATTTAAATATAGATTATAATACTGATTTTACAGAAGTAGATTGGCTACCTGGAATGGGTACTTTTTTTAATAAAAAAATATTATTAGATATTAATTTATTAAATTCAAATACGCATCCACAATACCTAAGCGATACTGATTTCACCTTATCTGCTAAATCTTTAGGATTTCGAATTTTAGTTAATCATAAGCTGAAATTATATAATGAGACTGAATTAACCGGTGGTATATCAAATAAAAAGTTGCAATTATCAGAAATAAAAAACATTTTATTTCATAAAGGTTCGCCCGAACTTGTTAATTCTAGAATTACATTTATAAAAGACCATACTAATAATATATTTGAATTTATTATTTCGTTAATATTTCATTATATAAAACTACTATTATTCATCCTAAAAAAAATATTTTTTTGAAAATTTGTTTTGACCTAAGAGCTACACAAAAGAGTTCTAGATATACTGGAGTAGGCGTATATACTTATGAAGTTGCGAGAAGATTAGTGCTTAAATTTCCTGACATATATTTTTTAGTTCGTAAGAATTGTGAATTGCCATTTAAAATTAATGAAAATAAACTTATTGAAATAAATAGTTTTAATAAACCAGAGTCTTTACAGGAGATTTTTGATCCATTAATAACAAAAAATAAATTAATTAAAAATAATATTGATATATTTCATTCACCTACTCCGGGATATTTAAAATCTAATTCCCACTTTAAAGTAATTACTACCATCCATGACGTAATTCCTGAAATATTCTCAGAAGAAAAACACAAACCATTCTTTAATCATTATCTATATATATTAAAAAATAAAAATGCGTCAAAGTCTGATTTTATAATATTTGATTCTTCATTTACTAAAAACGATTTTATTAATTTGTATGGAAAACCTAAAAAATATTCAGTTATTTATTTAGGAGCTGATCAAAAAGAATTAACTAATCATATAACAAGCATTGACTTTAATTATTATGGAAAGTATATGTTTTACATTGGGGGTTTTAATAAAAGAAAAAATTTTGATTATATAATTAAAATTATACCTTATTTAAAAGACAAAAAAGAACTTAATTTGGTAATTGGAGGTAATGTTTCAATTGACAATAAAAACAAAATTAAAAATCTGTGCAAACTCAATAATGTTGACTATCTAAAAGTTTACTTTACAGGTAAATTAAATTCATCTGATTTATCTAGTTTTTATAAATTTTCGTTATTTTTTATATATCCAAGCTTGTATGAAGGTTTTGGACTTCCTATTGCTGAAGCATTAAATGAAAATTGTTTAATTTTTACAACAAATAATTCTTCAATCCCAGAGGTTGGTGGGGAATCTGTGGTGTATATAAGTGGTACTGATTTAAAAAAGGACTCTGAATTAATTAATGACACTCTAGAAAACTTAACTTTAATTAATGAACTAAAGGTAAAAAGTAAGGATCAGAAAAAGCTATTTTCTTGGGATAAAACTGTTGATAATATTTTAAACGTTTATGAGAATGTGTAAAAAAATACTTATTGATTGTAGAAGCGCTATCAAACCTCATACCGGCATAGGTATGTACATTAACGGACTTGTTAGTCATCTTAGTAATAAAGGAAATAAATATTTTATATTGTGTTACGATGGATACGAGGTAAATAATTTAAATGGACTTCAATTTGAATATATTAGAATAAAAAAAAGAAATAAACACCTTGAAAATCAAATTACAGTACCTTATCTGGTTTATAAAAGAAATATAGATTTATTTCATGTTACTCATCATGACGTTTTTCCAGTTCTATATTTTAAGAAGACAATTATTTCGGTAATGGATATTTTCTGGATTGATCATAAAAATAATTCATCTTTTATTTTTAGGTTTTTATATTATATGATAAGTTTTATTGCTTTTAAAAGAGCAAAAAAAATTATTACAATTTCATACTCAACTAAAAAAAGTATCGAAAAAAAGATGAACTTAAACCCCGATAAGGTGCAAGCTATTTTAATCTCATGTGATAAAGAGTATAGAAAAACAACTAATGATAGTGTTACTTTTTTAAATGATTTAATGCCTTATATTCTATATATTGGCTCGTCGGCAAAAAGAAAAAATATTCAAATTTTCAATGATATAGATTCAAAGTTAAAAGATTTAGGGCACAAAATAAATTTCATTTTCATAACAAAAAGAACAGGTAAAAATGATTTAGAATTGAGTTCTTTTTATCAAAAAGAGAATTTTATAATTGATCATAATGATTATAGTGTTGTTCAATTAAGAGAGTTCTACTCAAAAAGTTTAGTTTTTGTTTTTCCTTCAAAGTATGAAGGATTTGGATTACCCGCCTTGGAGGCAATAAAATGTGGAACAATTCCAATAGTTTCAAGTTCAACTTCACTTCCGGAAATTGTGTTAAATGATAATGACTTTATAATTGATTCAAATGATAATGAAGCTTTTGCTAATAAAATTTTAAGAATAAAAAACGATATTGTCTATAAAAATAAATTATTAGATAAACTCAATATTATCTCTAAATCTTTTGACTGGAGTTCAACATCAATTAAAACCGAGTCTTCATATGAAATATAACTTAATTATTGACGGAAGAATGTTGATAGGTTCTTGGAGACTAAGAGGAATTTCTAAATATATGAGATCCCTTGTAGTTAATCAAAACAGTGTAGTTTACCTTTCACCTAAAACTAAATTAGAAACCTACTTACCGCCTAATAAGACAATTAAATTCGGGTTTAATTCATATTTTCTATGGGAACAAATTTCGTTACCTATAAGATTAATGTTTATTAAACATAATTATGTCTTATTCCCTTCAACTACTGCTCCAGTTATAATAAATCGAAAGAAATCAATTTTTGTTGTTTATGACTTAATATTCCTAAAGAATGTTAACACGAAAACTCCAAAACAAAAAATTAGCTCTCTTTATAGGAAATTGATAACAAGTATAAATATAAAATTTTCCAAGGAAATTATTTGTATTTCACATTATACAAAGGATGAGATTATTCAAAATTATAGTTTAAAACCCAATCAAAAAATAACTGTTATTCATTGTTCTATTGAAAATAAATGGTTCGATGATGACATAAATATAATTAAAACAGAAAAATATTTTTTAACTGTCTCTGGAAGTCTGGAAAGCAAAAATTTAGTTAGAGTTCTTAAAGCATTTAAAAAGTTTAATTCATTACTGGATGAAAAATATAAATTAAAAATTGTTGGTATTTCAGGAGAAAAAGATATTTTGTTTAGAAAAAAAATAAATGATTTAAAATTATTAAATTTTGTAGAACTTATATCCAATGTTAGTGATGATCAATTGATAACTCTATATGATAATGCATCATTATCTTTAACACTATCAACACATGAAGGGTTTGGGTTTCCTGTTGTGGAAGCTATGTCTAGAAAAACACCCGTATTAGTTTCAAATTGCTCTTCAATTCCAGAAGTAGCTGGCCCAAATGCAATTTATGCAAACCCTTATGATATAGATGATATTTATGATAATTTAATATATTTTCACAACATGAATCCTGATGATTTAATAGACATGATTAATCGAAACTATAACTATTCAAAAAAATTCAGTCAAAGAAGTCTCACTACAAATGTTAATTTATTTTGGAAGAATTTAAGCCAAAACTAATAGCTGTAACGGCAAGAGCTCCATACCCACTTAACTCAGGAGGAAGAATAGCCACGTATAATTCGCTAATAAGTTTAAGTGCAATATACAAAATAAAACTATATATAATTACTGATGAAAGTATTGATCAGGAAACTATCGCTCATCTACAAAATAAATTACATTCTGTATTTGTCTATAAAAAATCAAGATTATTATCATATTTTGATTCTTTAAGATTTTTATTTATGGCTAAGCCCATGCAATTAGGTTATTTTCATAGTGAAAATTTAAAACAAATAATTGAAGAAGAAAACAACTTAGAGTCCGATTATTTCATAGGATTTGTGCTCAGAACAGCCAACTACGGAGCAAAATTTAAATCAAAAAGATTTATTTACTCAATTGACTCAATGTATTTAAACTATAAGAATTCAGTTAAAAACACCAAAAATATTATTTGGAAAAATGTATATAGACTAGAGTCTTTATTATTAAAAAAATTTGAATTATCGGTTGTTAGAGATTTCGATAAAATTTCATATGTAAACCCAAACGAAGCAGAGTTTTGGATGAAACATGGTAATGTTAAATGTATTCCTCATGGATTTGATAAGATTGATAATCAGAAAATAGCAATTTCCAAGGAATATGAAAATTCAATTGTTTTCATTGGAAGAATGGATTATAAACCCAATATTATTGCTGTTGAGTGGTTTATTGAAAATGTTATTAGTTCACTTAATAATGATATTAATTTAATTATAATTGGGGGTTACGCCAATGATAGTTTAGTGAAAAACCTCTCTAATACACGAGTTAAATTTTTAGGATTTATTAAAAACCCGAATAGTATTATAAAAAGTTCTTTATGTAGTGTTGCCCCTATGATGACCGGTGGAGGACTTCAAACTAAAATAATCAAATCTTTTTCACTAGGAAGTATAGTCGTAATGTCTAAATTAGCTGCTAAACCTGTGTTAAATTTTGTCCATCTCAAACATGGTTTTATTTCTGAAAGTCCTAAGGAATATATTGATACAATAAATGGTATCTATAAGGATAAAACTAAATATACATCAATAAAAAAAGAATCATTTCTATTATTTGAAAAGAATTATGAAAATTCGATAATAGAAAAATCTTTAATTAAATATTTTACATAATGAATAAAACTGCTTTAATTATTGGTGCCTCAGGGCAAGATGGTTCCTTTTTAACCTCATTTTTGTCTAAAAAAAAATATAACGTAATATGTGCTTCTAGAGATGCAGATTCCAATAATTTTTTAAATCATAAGATGCTAAAAATTAAAGGAAGTATAGTTTATGTAACATTAAATATTAATGAAATGTCAACTATTCTTAAGGTTCTTGATAAATATAAACCTGATGAGATTTATAACCTAGCTGCTCAGAGTTCAGTTGGTCTATCATTTGAAAAACCTATTGAAACTGTTCAATCCATCATCTGTGGTACTCTTAATATACTTGAGGCAATTAAATTTTCTAAAATTAAAGCAAAATTTTATAATGCTGGTTCAAGTGAAGCATTTGGCAACCATGACACAATACCAATTAATGAGCTCACAAAACTAAAACCAATAAGTCCTTATGGTATTTCTAAAGCATCAGCTTTTGATTTTGTGACAATGTATAGAAATTCATATTCAATTTTTGCTTGTACGGGAATTTTATTTAATCATGAATCGAACTTGAGAGGGGCTAAATTCGTAACTAGAAAAATTATAGAAACAGCTGTAAAAATTGAAAAGGGCTTAGAAGAAAGCTTGATTCTAGGTAATTTAGATATTCATAGAGATTGGGGTTGGGCTCCAGAATACGTGGAGGCTATGTGGTTAATGCTTCAACAAGATTCTCCAGATGACTTTATCATAGCGACAGGAAAAACTCATTCATTAGAGGATTTTGTTAGGTATTCATTTGAATGTTTAAATTTAGATTACAAAACATATTTAAAAACTGAAAAGAAGTTTTATAGACCCCAAGACATAAGGGTTAATTTAGCTGATCCTAGTAAAGCTTCTAAAATACTTGGATGGAAAGCAGAAAGTGATATGTATTCAGTAGTAAAGAAATTAATAGATATCGAATTAAATAAATATTAAAAGTAAACTTATGATAAAAGTTATAGGAGGTTCTGGTTTTGTAGGCTCTTTTCTAATTGAGGAATTAAAAGAATTTGAAGTTACAAACTTAGACAAAAAACCAAGTCCTTTCTTTAATGAAATCTCAAAAATTGGTAATATTCTAAATAAAAATGATTTAAATTTTGAAAGAAACACAAGCACAGTTGTTCTTTTGGCTGCAGAGCATAGAGATGATGTTTCTCCATCTTCTCTATATTACGATGTTAATGAACAAGGTACTAAAAATGTATTAGATGCTATGGATAAATCTAATATCAAAAACTTGATATTTACAAGCTCAGTTGCTATATATGGTTTGAATAAATCTAACCCTAATGAATCTAACCCTGAGGACCCATTTAATCATTATGGTAAAAGTAAATGGAAAGCAGAACAGGTAATTAAAAAGTGGTACTTAAGTAATCCCGAAGAAAAATCAATTACTATTATAAGACCTACCGTTATTTTTGGAGAACGTAATCGGGGTAATGTTTATAATTTACTTAAACAGATTTCGTCAGGAAAATTTCTTATGATTGGGAAAGGTGATAATGCAAAATCTATGGCTTATGTTCGCAATATCACTGCATTTATTAAAAAGTGTATTGATAAAAAAGAGCTTGGATTTCATATTTATAATTATGCAGACAAACCAGATTTTTCAATGAACGAATTGTCTGCTATTATTCAACAAAAAATGAATATTAAATTTCCAAAATATAAAATACCATATTGGATTGGAATGCTAGGTGGATATGGGTTTGATTTTCTATCTCTAATTTCAGGAAAGAAAACATCAATTAGTTCAGTTCGTGTGAAAAAATTTTGTGCGACCACACAGTTTGATTCATCTAAGGCTCACAAAGTTTTTAATGCTCCATTCTCTCTTAAGGAGGGATTGGATAAAACACTTGAGCATGAATTCTTAAATACTGCAAACGATAGTGTTTTGTTTTATTCAGAATAATAATAAATAAATATAATAATGAATGTAGAATTATATTCAAAAATTGAAAATGAAATTAATTCTTTTGGTTTCAATGTAATTTCAAAGGATTTGAACAGACCTTGGGGAGGTTTCCTCGTTATTGATGAAGAGCAAGCACAAGAGTTTTCAAATAAATTTTTTGAAGGTTTGGATATAAACACCTTAAAAATTGGAGGAAAATTAAGCCCTAAAATTTTAATTGTTAAACCAGAAGCAAGACTCTCTTGGCAATACCATAACAGACGTGCTGAAATTTGGCAAGTATATAAAGGTTCTGCTGGTATTGTTAGAAGCGATTCTGATATAGAAAATGAGATGAAAACTTATATAGAAGGCGATCAAATTACTTTACAACAAGGTGAAAGACACCGCTTAATTGGTTTAGATGACTATTGTGTGGTGGCTGAAATTTGGCGACATACAGATGCAGGTAACCCATCAGATGAAGACGATATTATTAGAGTACAAGATGATTTTGGAAGATAAAAAAGGACAACATGAGTAAGAAAAAAGGAATGATTGTATCAGGATATTTTAATCCAATACATAAAGGGCATATAGAGTATTTTAACAATGCGAAAGCATTGGCAGATGAATTATTCGTAATTGTAAATAGTGATCATCAAAGAGCTTTAAAAGGCTCAAAAGAGTTTCAACAAGAAGTAGAGCGTGTTTTTATTGTCTCTAATATAAAATCTGTAGACCATTGTATTTTGTCTATAGATCAAGACAGAACCGTTTGTAAAACTATTGAAAAAATTGCGATAGACTTTGGTGCTGACTATGATTTGAGTTTTGCCAATGGAGGAGATCAAAATAACAATACAATTCCAGAAAGATCCATTTGTGATCAAATGGGAATTACTTTAGTTGATGGATTGGGTGATAAAATACAGTCTAGCAGTTGGTTGCTAAAAAAGTAAACTTTTTAGTTAAATTTGAATTCACTCTTATTATGAACTTAAGCTATGATATTCTAGGCGCACAAGTATTAGAAAGTCAAATACAAAACACCTTTTTATTTTATAAATCATCCATAGCACAGTATAATCATCCAAAACGCGGAGGTGTGCCTATACTCTTTCCTCAGTTTGCAAGTGTTGGGAGATATAAAAAACACGGCTGGGTTCGTGATAGTGAATGGCTATTGCTTAAAGATGAGAAAGATAAAAACAGTCACCTACTTACGTTTTCATTACAATTAGATCCTACAAAAAACTGGCCTTACAGTGCTAAATTATCATACGACGTCATACAACTAAAAAACAGCCTATGTTTAATTTTGAAAATAGAAAATACCGGTAGCACTAGTTTTAGCTTTACAGGAGGTTTACACCCTTACTTTTATGTGCCATCAGTTTTAAAATGTACTGTAGAAGGTTTAAAATCAGTATCTTTTACTGACAAGTATAAAGCTACTCATAGCGAAGGTATTTTAAAGTTTACAACTACAGAATTTGAACGCCTATACCATGAAAATAAGCCTATAAAGCTTACATACGACAATGTAGCACTGGAACTCAACCAAAAAGGATTTGATGAATGGATGATTTGGAACCCTGGGCAGACTCTTTCAAAATCCATCACCGATTTGCCAAATAACGATTGGAAAAATTTTATATGTATAGAGCCAGTTATAGTCTCTAAGCCTAAAACACTAAAGCCTGGGGCTATCTTTGATGGTACACTTAATATTGATATTTTAATAAAATGAAGTTAGAATTTTCTAGTTACATTATTCGCTTTTTTTAAATTTATCATATGCCATTCGATCCAAATTCAGCAAAGAAAGCAGGGAGGAAATCCAAAAGAGGACCTGCTAAACAGGAGGAACCTTCCATTAAAGAAAAGATGGAACTGCTCTATGAAAAAGTATTGGATGATCTGCTCATAAACCAAGACAAGCTCACCAAAACAGAACGGGTAAAACTCTTTGTAACACTTTCCAATTATATCTTTCCAAAAACAAAGTCAGTAAGGGATCAGTTTACGATTCAACAACTTAAAGAAATAGATAAGCAAGGTTTTATGGATAGAGATCCAGACCCTACCAAATAATACCTGCCTGCTGCATAAATAAATCAGCTAATGCGTCTTTGTTCTGATGCGTCCCTATATAGGTCAGAAAAGTACTCTCTTTAGAATGCCCGGTTATATTCATAAGCAGTGGCGTCTCAATCTTTCCGTAATAATTAGAAGCAAAGGAGCGCCGCATAATATGTGAGGTCACAAACTCATACTTCGGCGCGTTTACAATTTCCTTCCTTCTTGTCTTCGGGTTGTTTTTAAACCCACTCACCAAGCCATCTATTCCTGCCATCTTGCAAATTGCTTTAATCTGCTTATTAAACAGCACTTGAGACACTTTATTTGGAAATCCACTCTCTAGTATGTCAATAACCAAAGGATCCGCTAAACCAACGGTTACGGCCTTCTTTGTTTTCTGTTGCAAGATATCTATATACAATCCAGTTGGTGCTTTTCTAAGATTATTTGGACTCAAGTTCAATACATCTGACACCCGCTGCCCAATACCCAATCCGACCAATAGCCACCTGTAGCTATCTGTATATACTTCAGGAATATCCCGTAATTCCTTGAGGGCTTTTATCTCTGCTGGGTTTAAAATATGTAGAATGCGGTCCGAACTCTTTTGTTTAAAGGACTCTATGTAATTGGAATATAGATGTACTTCCAATCCGCTTCTCTCAGCATCACGAAGAATGACCTTTAATAATTTTAAGAGTTGACCGCAGTAATTATCACTGTAGTGCTGGTCTATTTTAAGAAAATGGGTAAATGATTCTGCGGTATACTTATCTATAGTATTGATATACAATATTTCTGATTTAGCAAATTCAAAAGCCTTCACGACCCTATGAAGCGAATTATAAGTCCTAATGGTGTTTTTTGCCAATCCTACGGTTCCATATCCGTGAACTCTTTTTGTGGCTGAATTGGAAATAAAATGTGCTAAATAATCTAAAAATAAAACGGAATCTTTTCTTTTTGAGATTGTATTAGGGGTATTGAATTTAGGTTTCGTATAAAAATTATTCTGCATATAGCTTATGTTAATTGTAATTATTTAACATAAATATAGCTTGTGAATACGTGGCATATAACAATATCTGACTTGACAAATATCAAGTTAATAGGTATAATAATACGTTAATTATTGAAATGCTAAAATGTAAAACCCTGTGCTACAGTATTATAGTTGGATTTATTTTTGAAAAGACTACGGACTGCAGGCATATTTTAGGACACAAAAAACCCAGCGATTAAGCCGGGTTTTATTTTTTAGAGAGTTTATCGAATCATCCCCGCAGCAACCGTTTCATTCGTTGCTTCATCGACTAGAATCAACGATCCTGTAACTCGGTTTTGATTGTACTCATCTGCGAAGATGGGCTTGGTAGAACGAATCTTTACGCGGG
>Ga0209532_1002108_pt1 | contig 14488 bp, 17 predicted proteins | sample COG_02_FD_184746 | JGI IMG/M metagenome (GOLD analysis project Ga0209532, IMG submission 184746) | Pelagic Microbial community sample from North Sea - COGITO 998_met_02 (SPAdes) (version 2) | ecosystem: Environmental > Aquatic > Marine > Neritic zone/Coastal water | place: Helgoland, sampling... | reverse complement strand
CGGCAGCAACAATTCTACTTACACCGATGCCATAACATCCCATGCTCATAAATTGTTCTTTTCCATTTTCATCCAGCACCGTTGCCTTCATGGATTCGCTATATTTAGTACCCAATTGGAAAATATGGCCTACCTCAATACCTCTTTTTATTTCTAAAATTCCTTTTCCATTGGGACTGACATCTCCAGCAACAACATTTCTTATGTCGGCCACTTTGTAACTGCCACAATCTCGCCCCCAATTGACTCCAGTTAAGTGAAAACCATCGCGGTTGGCACCACAAGCAAAGTCAGTTAGGTTCGCAGCACTGGGATCGACTATCATGTCCAAACCGAGATTTACGGGCCCAATAGAACCTGGAGAGCAATGAAGAGCAGCTTTTATCTGCTCTTCCGACGCAAAGGTAACTTCGGAACCTAATCCTAAAGCTTGCTTAGCTTTAACCTCATTAAGGTCGTGGTCGCCTCTTAGCATTAGGCCGAATAGTTGAGTTTCACCAGATTCGGTTTCTACGCTGACTATTAATGATTTCAGGGTTTGCTCCGGCTTGACCTCTAGAAAGGTACATAGATCAGCAATGGTGTGCACTCCAGGGGTGGCAAGATCTGCAATTTTGGCAATGCCTTTAGATGTCGTTTTCTTTGGCGCCATAGCTTCCGCTTTTTCAATATTGGCAGCGTAATCTCCCTCAGACGCAAAGACAATAGCATCTTCTCCAGAGTCAGCTAAAACATGGAACTCGTGAGAATGGCTGCCGCCAATACTTCCGGTGTCTGCAATAACGGCACGAAATATCAGTCCAGTTCTCTCAAATATCGTCGAATAGGTTTGATACATTAAATCGTAGGTTTCTTGCAGTGAAACTGGGTTGCTATGAAAAGAATATGCGTCTTTCATACAAAACTCTCTGGTGCGCATTACACCAAAACGGGGCCTGCGCTCATCACGGAATTTAGTCTGTATCTGATAAAAATTTGCTGGTAGCTGTTTGTAGCTATTAATTTCATTGCGAATAATGTCAGTTATAACTTCCTCGTGGGTTGGGCCAAGGCAGAAATCTCTTTCATGACGATCTTTAATGCGCAATAGTTCAGGTCCAAATTGGCTCCAACGTCCAGACTCTACCCAAAGGTCAGCAGGCTGAACTACTGGCATCATTAACTCTAGTGCGCCGGCTTTATCCATTTCTTCCCGCACAATCGCCTCAACCTTCCTAAACACTTTCAAGCCCAATGGAAGCCAGGAGTAGAGACCAGATGCAGCTTTGCGAATCATTCCGGCACGCAACATTAATTGGTGGCTGACAACCTCAGCATCAGCTGGGGAATCCTTTTTTGTCGTAATTAAATATTGGCTAGCGCGCATGACTTCTCTTAAGCTCTGGTTAATAATGAATGATACCATTTTACTGGGCAGAGTTGCCGGGGTATACAGTAAACCAGCCTGAGGATTAAAAATGTTTGAATTACATCCAATGCTTGCGGCAGATACGGTAAATATTGGTGATTTACCTCTGAGCACTGTGCTATTAAATAAGGATGCAAATTATCCTTGGGTTATATTAGTTCCACGTAGAGAAGGTGTTACAGAAGTAGTTCAGTTAGATAACGGTGATCGGAGGCAATTGCTCGATGAGTCTTGCATTATTGTTAACTGTCTGACTGAGCTTTTTTCCCCGAATAAGCTAAATATTGCAACCATAGGGAATATTGTCTCTCAGCTTCATATGCACCATGTGTGCAGGTTTAAAACCGATGCCTGTTGGCCTGCTCCTGTGTGGGGGCAGGTGCCAGCTTTAGGCTATGATGATGAGGCGCTATCCAAGCTTTTATGGGTTATGCGCAATAATCTTGAAGATCATATTAGTTAATCTACGCATCAGTACAAACTGAATCACTAATCTACACGCTTCCTTAGCATGCCATATCTTTTAAGCCTTTAAGGGGATGTATCTTGACTGAAGTTCTAGCAGGTTTTGCGGAGAACTTAATAGATTTCCCAGTAAATGGGTTAATGCCAGTATGAGCGTCTGTGGCTTCTTTTTTAATAGTTGTAACTTTAAAAAGTCCAGCAAGGATAAATTCGCCCACAGAACCATCGATAACATGCCGCTCTATCACTACGGCTAGTTCATCTAGAACATCAATAACCTGTTTCCGATTGAGACTAGTTGTATCTGCAAGTTCGTTAATAATGTCTGTTTTATGGAAGCGCTCGGTGATTGGAGACATATCTCGTGCCGACGAAGAGGTAGTGAAATCCATTCTTTAGTCCTTTGGAATTAGTTAGTTGTTGTTGCTGAATTTCTATTTCTTGGTAAATCCGTACTTACATTTTTATATATAGACCTAGATTGGGAGCCGCGCCACTCGAATTTCCTTGATTTTAGTAAAAATGTATTTGTCGGGTGAATCTGAGGTGTTTCTGCCATTCTCAGAAGGCAGGTGCTCATGTATACTGCGACGCCTTGAAATAGCACTCTTTGATTGAGCTGTTACATTAAACTTGTTTGAGCTAGGGAATGCAGGTATGCCAATTTATGAATACCGCTGTGAGTCATGCGGGTATGAGATGGATAAGTTACAGAAAATGAGCGACGCTCCATTATTGGAATGCCCTTCTTGTAATGAGAGTGCGCTTAAAAAACTCATATCAGCGGCGGGATTCCGGCTGAGCGGCAGCGGTTGGTATGAGACAGACTTTAAGAGTGGTAAGAAGAAGAACGTGATTGGTGATGAGTCTTCCAGACCAAACTCTTCAAAGGGTGCTTCAAATAGTAAAAATGCAGACAGTAAGGCGAATGGATCGGGCTCAGACACTAGCGCCTCATCCAGTTCGCAATCATTTTTAAAGTAGGAATAAAATACTAATGGATCGATCAGTTTATTGCGGGTTAGTCAGAAGTTCTGACAACGACAAAGAGATTACTCTAATGGGGTGGGTGGATCGTCGGCGTGATCATGGCGGCGTTATCTTTCTAGACCTACGGGATCGTGAGGGAATAGTACAGGTGGTATTTGACTCTGATGTGGGGGAATTCTTTAACTTAGCTGATAGCGTTCGATCCGAGTACGTCCTAAAGGTAACTGGAAAAGTGCGCGCGCGCAGTGAAGCAACTATTAACCCAAATATGGGAACTGGTGAGATCGAAGTTTATGGAACTGAGCTTGAGATTCTTAATACAGCTCAAACTCCTCCATTCCAGTTGGACGAGTTCGTTACTGTTGGTGAGGATGTGCGACTTAAGTACCGCTACATGGATTTACGCCGTAACCAGATGCAAAATAGTTTGAGATTCCGTTCCAAAATTACCTCATCGATACGTAACTACCTAGTTGATGACGGATTCTTGGATATTGAAACACCGATTATGACCCGAGCAACGCCTGAAGGGGCTAGAGACTACTTGATTCCTTCGCGCACTCATCCCGGACAATTTTTTGCAATGCCCCAGTCACCTCAGCTCTTTAAACAGATGCTGATGGTCGCGGGCTTTGATCGCTATTATCAAATTGCAAAATGTTTTAGAGATGAGGATCTCAGAGCTGATCGACAGCCCGAATTCACTCAAATTGATATCGAAGCTTCTTTTGTAGATGAAGAAGACATTATGTCAACAACTGAAGCGATGGTGAGTGGCTTATTTGCCGAGCATATGGATGTGGAGTTTTCTTCTTTCCCCAGAATGACCTATGCGGAAGCAATGCAGCGCTATGGATCAGATAAACCCGACCTTCGAATTCCGCTTGAATTGGTAGAGATCAAAGATTTGCTCAAGGATATAGAGTTTAAAGTATTTGCTGGTCCAGCTAATGATCCGTCGTGCAGAGTTACAGCACTTAAAGTTCCTGGGGGAGCTGAAATATCTCGCAAACAAATTGATGATTATACCAAGTTCGTCAGTATTTATGGGGCTAAGGGGCTAGCTTGGATTAAAGTCAATACTCTGGAAGAAGGTATTGATGGTCTTCAATCTCCGATAATTAAATTCCTCGGTGATGAAGTTACCCTAGCAATTATGGATCGACTTGAAGCTGCCAATGGCGATATTATTTTCTTTGGAGCCGATAAGTTTTCGATAGTGTCTGAGGCTCTTGGTGCACTGCGGTGCAAAGTCGGTGAGGATTTAAGTCTTTATACTTGTGATTGGGCTCCTCTGTGGGTAATAGAATTCCCAATGTTTGAAACTACCGATTCCGGCGCTCTGACACCGTTACATCATCCCTTTACTGCGCCATCATGCTCTGTTGAAGAGCTAAAAAATGACCCAGCTAATGCTCTCTCTAGAGCCTATGATATGGTACTCAATGGAGTGGAACTTGGGGGTGGATCTATTCGTATCCACGATCAAGACATGCAAGCAGTGGTTTTTGAAGTGCTAGGCATTGAGCCGGCGGAGCAACGTGAAAAGTTTGGATTCTTGTTAGATGCACTAAAGTTCGGTGCTCCACCTCATGGGGGTGTGGCATTTGGACTGGATCGTCTGATTATGTTAATGGTTGGAGCGGACTCGATTCGAGATGTTATCGCATTTCCCAAGACTCAATCTGCAGCGTGCTTGCTGACAGATGCGCCGGGAGATGTGGACTCAGAGCAGTTGCGAGAACTAAACATTCGCCTGCGTAAAAAAGACGATTAAGGCGACTCAAAAGTAATGGCAGGGCACAGTAAATGGGCCAATATCAAGCATCGCAAGGCAGCTCAGGATGCCAAGCGAGGTAAAGTATTTACCAAGCTCATCAGAGAGCTGGTTGTTGCGGCCAAGGCTGGAGGTCCCAATATAGAGGATAATCCTCGCCTGAGAACGGCAGTGGATAAAGCGCTCGGTTCGAATATGAAGCGCGATACTGTTGATAAGGCAATTGCCAGAGGGGTCGGTGCTGGAGAGGGCGATAATTACGATGAAATAACTTATGAAGGTTATGCTCCTGGCGGTGTTGCGGTCTTAATTGAGTGCATGACCGATAATCGTAATCGTACCGTAAGTGACGTCAGGCATGGGCTGACCAAGCGTGGCGGAAACCTAGGGACAGATGGTTCCGTTGCTTACTTATTTCGGCGTATTGGACAATTTAGCTATGAGCCAGGGGTTGATGAGGATGGCTTAATGGATGCGGCGTTGGAGGCAGGTGCTGAAGATATAAAATTCAACGGTGATGGTTCTGTTGATTTAGAGGTGAACTGGGAAGAGTTTTTAAGCATAAAGGATGGGCTCACAGCATCGGGCTTTAAACCAGTACATGCAGAAATTGTTATGACAGCTGATATTGCTGTTACGCTTGACAAGAGCAGTGCAGAAAAGCTTCTTGGACTTGTTGATGCATTAGAAGATCTGGACGATGTGCAAAATGTTTATACTAATGCAAACATTCCTGAAGGTGTGTTGATGCAGATTGGAGATTGATTAATAGTTAAAAAATTTAAAGGTAAGTAATAAATGTAATAAAAACGTCGCTTTAGACAGGCGGCAATAAATACTCAAACGAGTAATCAATAAAAAAGGTGGTATCGATGAAAGTTATAAAAAAGACTAAAAACTATGTTGTATATCAAAAAGGCTCTGGCCGTTACGCAGTAAAAGACGCCGATAGAAATTGGGTAAATGCTGATGAAAAGATTAAAATTTTGTTAGCTGAAGGTTTAATCAAAGCGGTGATGCCGGCTGCCCCGGTTGTTGATGAGGAACCAGTAGAAGAGGTTGCCGTAGTTGAAGAAGCTCCAGTTGAAGAAGCTCCAGTTGAAGAAGCTCCAGTTGAAGAAGCTCCAGTTGAAGAAGCTCCAGTTGAAGAAGCTCCAGTTGAAGAAGCTCCTGCTGAAGAAGCTCCAGTTGAAGAAGCTCCAGTTGAAGAAGCTCCAGTTGAAGAGGCTCCAGTTGAAGAAGCTCCTGCTGAAGAAGCTCCAGTTGAAGAGGCTCCTGCTGAAGAGGCTCCTGCTGAAGAAGCTCCTGCTGAAGAAGCTCCAGTTGAAGAAGCTCCTCCTGAAGAGCAGCCCGCCCCCAAAGCCAAGGCAAAAGCTGCTCCTAAAGCCAAGGCAAAAGCTGCTCCTAAAGCCAAGGCAAAAGCGGCTCCTAAAGCTAAGGCAAAAGCGGCTCCTAAAGCTAAGGCAAAAGCTGCTCCTAAAGTGAAGCCTGCTACAAAATCCGGGGACTAGTAGCTTCAGCTTGAAGCAAAGTAATACCGAAAGCCCTCTGAATCATATTCAGGGGGCTTTTTTAGTAGTTGACTCCAACTGATGGGATTGCAACACTCTGTTCATGGTTTTAGTTGAAGGTAATCATGATTAGAATTTTAGGAATTGATCCAGGGTCAAGACGTACCGGTTACGGTGTGATTGATGTCGCTGGGAGTAGAATTGCCTATGTCTCAAGCGGTATCATTAGGCTTCCTGAAAAATCTCTGCCAGACAGATTAAAAATAATATTTGATGGAGTCAGCGAAATCATCGAACAATATAAGCCTCAGCAAATGGGTATTGAAGAAGTATTCTTTGCTAAAGATCCCCGAGCAGCGTTAAAGCTGGGTCAAGCAAGAGGAGCTGCTATTGTAGCGGGTGTTAATGCTGGGCTCGATGTTGGTGAGTATTCGGCGAGAAGTGTCAAGCAGGCCGTTGTGGGCACAGGAGCTGCGGATAAGAAGCAAGTGCAGATGATGATTACGCAATTATTGAAACTGCCACAATCGCCCTCCGAAGACGCTGCGGATGCTCTTGCAGTCGCTATTTGTCATGCTCATAGTAAGCATACTCAAGAGGCTTTAGGTAATGCAGCCAAAGGATATGCTAGGGGCAGGCATAAATAGAAACTCAACACCTTATTATCAAGAGACTAGTTAAATATGATCGGACAAATTAAAGGGATAATCGTTTCAAAGCTAGCGCCTGATGTTCTTGTTGACGTTCAGGGCATTGGCTACGAAATTTTGGTCTCTCTCGGTACCTTTTTTGATCTTCCAGAAGTCGGCGAAAGTTGCACTATTCATACACATTTTGTTGTTCGTGACGATGCCCAATTGTTATTTGGATTCTCCTCACTACAGGAGAGAGCACTATTTCGGAGCTTAATTAAAGTGAATGGCGTAGGTCCAAAAATGGCATTAGGCATACTTTCGGGTATGTCAGCGAGCGATTTTGCCCACGCAGTCCATTCTAATGATGTTGCGACCTTGGTTAAACTCCCAGGAGTAGGCAAGAAAACCGCAGAGAGATTAGTTATTGAGATGAGGGACAGGCTCGATGATGTCGATTCGAGTGCTAGTGAGAGCATGACAAATGTTGAGAAACAGCCAGACATTCAGCACGAAGCAGAGAGTGCGCTCATAGCTCTAGGCTACAAGCCACAAGATGCAGCCAAGATGATTAGCCGGGTGGAAGATAATGAAATTACTAGCGCTGAGCAGTTGATTAGACGTGCCCTGAAGTCCATGGTGGCTAAGTAACACTAAAAGTATTTCAAATACTAGATCTTTGACTGCTACGTATAGTGAAACTTTTCTACTAGCAATGTATGCTTATAGTCAACTTTGAGATGCTGCCCAATGATAGAACCCGATCGCTTAATTTCTCCCGACATCTCTGCTTCTGAAGAGCGCTATGACCGAGCACTGCGCCCGGTTACTTTAGAGGAGTATGTAGGTCAGCCAGCGGTTAAGGAGCAGCTCGAGATTTTTATTGAGGCAGCTCGCAGACGAACTGAGCCTCTTGATCATACACTGGTTTTTGGTCCCCCAGGGCTTGGTAAAACTACCTTAGCTCATATTATTGCCCATGAAATGAAAGTCGATCTCAAGACGACTTCTGGTCCTGTGTTAGAGAAGGCAGGTGATCTTGCCGCACTGCTCACTAACTTGGAGTCTGGAGATGTCTTGTTTATTGATGAGATCCATCGCCTTAGCCCTGTTGTAGAAGAAATTCTATATCCCGCATTGGAAGATTATCAGTTAGATATTGTTATTGGTGAGGGACCTGCGGCACGCTCGATAAAGTTAGATTTGCCCCCGTTTACGCTCGTTGGCGCCACAACTCGCGCTGGGTTGCTAACATCTCCTTTAAGAGATCGATTCGGAATTGTTCAGCGACTAGAGTTTTACTCGATCGAAGATCTAGCCAGCATAGTGAAGCGAGCGGCAAATATCATTGAGGTCAATATCGATGAACAGGGCGCCCAAGAGATTGCCTGTCGAGCACGAGGAACGCCACGAATCGCTAATAGACTCCTAAGACGGGTCAGAGATTATGCTGAAGTTAAGAGTGACGGTTCGATTACTAAAGAGACTGCTGATGCAGCCCTAAACATGCTTAATGTAGATCAGAGCGGTTTTGATCATCTTGATAGACGCCTATTATTAACCCTTATGGAAAAATTTGACGGAGGCCCAGTTGGTGTGGATAGCTTGGCGGCCGCATTGAGCGAGGAAAGAGGTACCATTGAGGATGTGCTTGAGCCTTATCTCATCCAGCAGGGCTATTTAATGAGAACCTCTCGAGGACGCATGGCGACCCGCATGGCATATGAGCATTTTGGCTTGAAGAGCCCCAAACGAATTCAACAGCAGATGGATATCATGGATGACTGAATTTTGTTGGCCGATGCGTGTCTATATTGAAGATACGGATGCGGGTGGGATTGTCTACTATGCTAATTATTTAAAATTTATGGAGCGTGCTCGGACGGAGTTAATGCGAACCCTAGGCTATGGTAAACCAGCACTGTTTGACGGTTTACAGTTAGTGGTTCACGAACTGGATATTAAATATCATAGTCCTGCGCTACTTGATGATGAACTTAAAGTTTCAGCGAAATTGACGAAGGTTGGTAGGGTGACATTTTTAATGAGCCAAACCATTCATCGAGGTGACAGCTTACTGGTTGAGGGTGAGGTAAAAGTAGCCTGTTTAGACGCCCTAGCCAAAAAACCAGCGGCAATGCCTGCGCCAATGTATCAAAAACTAAAGGGCCTTTTGGGCTAAAACTGGAGTTTAGAGCAGTGAATGAAGAAAATTTATCGATTTTAGCGTTAATTTTAAATGCTGGTGTTCTGGTACAGGCGGTGATGGGGATTTTGCTTATTGCGTCAGTCATGTCTTGGATAATGATTGTTCAGCGGGGTATTTTTCTTAATCATGCGCAGACTAGTTTCCGAGAGTTTGAGGATACATTTTGGTCGGGAGTGGATCTGGCTCAGTTCTATCAGGAGCTAACGGATAAGGCCAAAGAGTCGGGTGTCAGTAATGGTATTGAAAATGTGTTTAGAGCAGGATTTAGAGAGTTTAACCGCTTAACTCAGTCTGACAAAGCCGATCCAGACGCTGTAATGGAGGGTGCTGATCGAGCAATGCGAGTGGCGCTATCCCGCGAGGATGAAAAGTTGGGTACTAATCTTCCATTTCTTGCGAATGTGGCATCAGTGAGTCCTTATATTGGCCTGTTTGGCACTGTATGGGGAATTATGGTTACGGTGAGAGGCTTGGGTATGATGCAGCAGGCAACCTTAGCGGCGGTGGCTCCGGGGATTTCCGAGGCGCTGATACCGACAGCAATGGGGCTCTTTGCAGCCATTCCCGCGGTTATCGCTTACAACCGTTATGCGGCTAAAGTTGAGGCAATTAATGCAAGCTATGAAACTTTCTCGGACGAGTTCTCTAGTATCCTGCACAGGCAGGTTTACTCTCGATAATTTAGCTCCTGGAGTTGGATAGATTGAATAGAAAAAAGCAAAAACGCAAATTGGTAGCTGAAATTAATGTGGTTCCCTACATTGATGTGACTCTAGTGTTGATGGTGATATTCATGATCACCGCTCCTTTGTTGATGCAAGGCGTTAAAGTTGAATTGCCTCAAGCTAACTCAAGCCCCATGGATAGCGACGATCAACAACCCTTTATTGTTTCAATCAAAAGTGATGGTACCTACTGGATTGATGACAAGGGAATTAACCAATCTAGGCCGCTTAATCTAATTAAAGATAGAGTTAGCAAGATTATTCGCCAAGAACCTAAAACACCTATTTTGGTTTGGGGGGACGCCTCAGTGGATTATGGCGTGGTTGTGAATCTTATGAGTGAGTTGCAACGTTCCGGAGCTACATCCGTAGGTTTGGTGACTGAGCCGCCGCCTCAGTAGCATGAAAGTTTCTATTAGCTACGCTTTAGGTATTACGTTTAGCTTGACCATACATGGGCTAATTATTACTGCTATGTATGGCGGGTGGAAAGCTGAACCAGAGAGGGTAGTAATTCAGCCGCGATTTATAGATGCGAAACTGGTCGAACTAGCCCCTAAGCAAAAGGAAATAAAGAAGAAGAAAAACACCGACGCAAACGCTGCCCAGAGAAAACGAGATAGTCAACAAAGACGAGCGGCTGAAAAGAAAAAAGCGGATGCCCTTAAGAGCAGACAACGGCAAGCAGAGATCGATAAAAAAGAAAAAGAGCGTCTGGCAAAAGAACGAGAAGAACAAAGAGAACGAGCAGAGACTGAGCGGCTAGCTGAGTTGCAAAGACAGCGAAAGGAGCAAGAATTTACTGACGCTATTGCTGAAGAGCAGAGGTTAGTAAATGCCGAGAAAGATGAGCGCGAGGCAAATAGCTATCGACAGCTCATTCAGCAACGACTTTCCGAAAATTGGAATCGACCTCCGAGTGCGAGAAGAGGTATGGAAACAATGATTCGGTTGCAACTAGTGCCTACGGGTCGAGTGGTAGGTGTCACAGTTCTTAAGTCTAGTGGGGATTCAGCATTTGACCGATCTGTCGAACAGGCCGCATTCAAAGCGGATCAATTTATAGAGTTACAAAAGATGTCGCCAAGTTTGTTTGAAAAGAAGTTTCGCCAAGTAGATGTTTTATTTAGTCCTCAAGACCTTAGGTTGTAATCAATGGAGATCCGATGCTACACAAAAGAATATTTTTAAATCACTCTGTCAAAATATTTATACTGGCGAGTATATTGGCTATTGCCCCTGCCACAGCATGGGGCGAGCTAGTGATTAGAGTCACTCAAGGTAACGATAAACCCACGATTGTAGCTATTCCTCCAATGGTTATGGCGGGCGCACAGCTCTCAGAGGATATAAGTTCAATTGTTGAGTCAGACCTTGAGCGAAGTGGTTTGTTTAAGGTTGTTCCAAGAAATAACATGCTTTCTTTCCCATCTGATGCTGATGATGTTTATTTCCGAGATTGGCGATTGCTGGGAAGTGAGTATCTGCTTGTTGGTGCTGTCACAAAGAATGATGATCTTATTGAACTGAGTTTTAGTCTACTCAATGTCAATGCCCAAAATACTGTGTTTAAGCATAGTGTTAGGGGCACAGAAGATCAGTTAAGAGATTTAGCCCATATGGCTAGTGATAAGGTATATGAGGAGATAACAGGCATTCGAGGGGCGTTTAGTACTCGCCTTGCTTATGTAACAGCTGATCAGGTAGATGGTAATTTCGTCTACAAATTAAATGTCTCAGACTCAGATGGCGCTAGAGAGAGATTAATGCTGGAATCATCAGAGCCAATTATGTCTCCAGCGTGGGCACCTTCAGGCGATGAGTTGGCCTATGTTTCTTTTGAGACAGGGCGACCCGCAATATGGCGTCAAAGCCTTGTAACGGCTGCTCGCAAACAGTTGACTAACTTTCGTGGCCTTAACGGGGCCCCCGCTTGGTCGCCAGACGGTAAAAAGCTGGCTATGGTTTTGTCAAAAGATGGCAATCCTGAGATCTATATCTTGGATCTGACGTCTAATAAACTGTCGAGATTGACTCGTCATTTCGCCATTGATACTGAGCCAGCTTGGGAACCAGATGGAAAAAGTTTGTTATTTACCTCAGATAGAGGGGGAACCCCGCAAATTTATAAATTAACGGTTGCATCCAAGGCAGTGCAAAGAATAACATTTAGAGGTAATTACAACGCTAGGCCTAGTTTGGCGCCAGACGGTCGCACCTTAGTGGTTGTTCATCGAGAATCGGGTGTTTTCCATATAGCGACTCTCGATTTAAAGACACGACGGATGGTAGAATTGACAGAGACTAGACTTGATGAGTCTCCCACAGTGGCCCCCAACGGAGCCATGTTGATATACGCTACGAAACAGGGTGACAGGGGAGTGTTGTCAGCGGTTTCTCTCGATGCGGGCATAAAGTATTCCCTGCCGGCCAAGTCTGGTGACGTAAGAGAACCTGCTTGGTCACCATTTTTGAGGTAGAATTAGGATACGCAATTTAACGAACATCATATTTTAAAAGGAGCTCTACATGAATATTTCTCTAACTAAACTTGGCTTACCGGTTCTTTGTCTGTCGGTATTGCTTGCAGGTTGTAGCTCAGCACCCGTTGATGAAACAACTTCCACGATTGAAGACACGACGGTACAGACTGCATCTGTAGAGATGGAGGCTGAAGCTGCGCCAGTAACGGTAGAAGAGATTGAAGAGCCAAAAAATACTGCAGCAACTGTATTTTATTTCGAGTTCGACAAGGCCATTCTCAGTGTTGAGACTCGCGCTGCCCTTGTTGAGCATGCACAGTTCATGATGGACTACCCAACGACGATTCGTCTAGAAGGGCATGCTGATGAGCGCGGAACGCGCGAGTACAACATGGCACTTGGTGAGCGACGTGCTAATGCAGTTAAAGAGTTTATGGTTCTTCAAGGCGTTGCTGGGAGTATGATTGAGGTTGTTAGCTACGGTGAAGAGAGAGCTGCATCCTTTGGCAGTAATGCTGCTGCATGGAGCATGAACCGCCGAGTTGAGCTTAAGTAACTTAATTCAGATTGAAGCGTTATATCTGTCGCCGGAGCTTCTTTGCTCCGGCCTCGTCATCTGGTTATTTTTTTATAGGTTCCTAGATTGTGATTAAGTTTAGAAAAGGTCTGTGTATACTTGCGTTGAGCATACCTGTGGTTGTTGTTTCCCAGGACTTAACGCCCGTTGTTGATGCGGAAGCATCAAGATTCCCAGTTGATGATGCGAATGATCGTCCCGTGATGTCTGCTGCGGCAAAGCGAGCGTCAGACCGTTTCGATATTATGCAAGACCTTAGAGAAGAAGTCAGAATGTTACGAGGTATGGTTGAAGAGCTATCCTATGAGCTTCAGCAAGTGAAGCAGCGACAACTTGATGATTATTTGGACATTGATCGCCGTTTAGGAATCCTCAATGGTGTTCTCCCTGCCGATAATGTCGTTCCAGATTCTTCCCTAGAGCAGAGCTTGAACTCCCCAAGTGTCGAAGAAAGTTCGTCTGCAGAGATTCAAGAGTCTTCAGGTTTTGTAGACGCTGATATTTTAAATTTGGACGACGATGAATTGGCGGTAAAGCAAGATTATGAAGCCGCTTCCAACAAGCTACTCAAAGATCGGGATATAGAAGCGGCAACCATATCTCTGAATGCGCATTTAGAAAAGTTTCCTAATAGTCCATTTACTGCAAATGCCCATTATTGGTTGGGTGAAATTTATCTTTTGCAGGGTGAAACTGAATTGGCTCGTCAAGCTTTTACGACCATAACGGACGAGCATAAAAATCATCCTAAGGTCATGGATTCTAGGTTTAAGCTAGGTAAGATTTATTTTCAATTAGGTGAGATTGGGCGAGCGAAAAGTCTTCTTGAAGCTGCGGCCAAAAGTTCTGGTGGGGTGGCTAGCAAAGCACGTAGCTTCCTCGATACAAATTTCCAGTAAGGTTTTCTATCTATGTCCAATAAAGCCGTTGTTTTAGTATCCGGTGGGTTAGATTCGTCTACTGTTCTAGCGCTGGCTTTACAACAAGGTTATCGATGTTACACCTTAAGCTTTGATTATGGTCAACGCCATCGGTCGGAGTTAGAGGCCGCTAAGCGTGTATCTGAGTTAATGAAGGTTGAAGAGCATAAGATTGTTAGGCTTGACCTGGGAACCATTGGTGGATCAGCCCTGACTGACACCACAATAGACGTTCCTGAGCAAGAGACTGCTGGTATTCCTGTTACCTATGTTCCTGCCCGAAATACCGTCTTTTTATCTATCGCACTTGGCTGGGCTGAAGTTCTTGAGGCAGATACCATCTTCCTTGGTGTAAATGCTGTCGATTACTCGGGATATCCGGATTGTCGCCCTGAATATATTTCTAGTTTTGAAATAATGGCTAACCTTGCCACTCGGGCAGGTGTTGAGGGGAAAAAACTATCTATTCAAGCCCCACTTATCGATATGACCAAGGGTGAGATAGTCAGTGCTGGTGCTTCTTTAGGAGTTGATTATAGCCATACAGTTTCCTGCTATCAGGCTAGTATAGAGGGGTTAGCTTGTGGGAAATGTGATAGCTGTAGGTTGCGTATAGAGGGTTTTAATCAGGCAGGTATTTCCGATCCCACCAGATACAAAAATAGTGCTTGAATTTTAACTTCCCATCAGTATGATACGCACCTCCTCTGAGGGCCGTTAGCTCAGTTGGTAGAGCAGTTGGCTTTTAACCAATTGGTCGCGCGTTCGAGTCGCGCACGGCCCACCATTTT
>Ga0209532_1002104_pt1 | contig 14490 bp, 15 predicted proteins | sample COG_02_FD_184746 | JGI IMG/M metagenome (GOLD analysis project Ga0209532, IMG submission 184746) | Pelagic Microbial community sample from North Sea - COGITO 998_met_02 (SPAdes) (version 2) | ecosystem: Environmental > Aquatic > Marine > Neritic zone/Coastal water | place: Helgoland, sampling... | reverse complement strand
CATTGAAAATGCCGTATTAGATTGTATTCGCAAAACTACAATCATTCAGAAAAAAAGATATTTAAAATAACAAAAGTATAGAAAACAAGCATATGATTATTACAAATTACGAAGATAAACCAAGTGTATTTATCGTACAGGGTTTTGGCTACAGCGGATCTACTGCTGTGACAGACTTTCTCTCCACAATAGCTGGAGAAAAAAATGTAGCTATTGTCGAAAGTTTATTACTAAAAGCGTTTTTCAGCTTGGCATATGCAGCTTATATAGGCTGTGAGCTGTCACTAAAGAGGAAACAGCGATTATTAGATATATTCCTCATTAAAAATGACAGAAGCAAAAGTAAAAAGGAATGGCAGCGAGCAGCAGCACTGTTGGAAAAAGTAAATATACCCTTAAATATATATCTTGAAAAAGCAACGAAAACATTACAGTCATTTGATAATAGTATGGCGCCAAACAATTCCGCAGCTGTTAGGAAAAAAATAGTTAATGACGCTGCCACAGAGTATTTCTGCTTCATCACAACGGAAATTCATAAAAATTTAGGTGTGGTTGTTTATGATAATTTAATAAATGCTCATCTCACATATTGGTTGCAAGTACTAGATCTAAGTAAATTCCAAAACGTTTACGTTTACACAATCTACCGAAATAATTTGAGAGACCAATTCTATGAACAAATAAAAAATAGCCAATGGCATTCAACTAGTACACTAGGCAATTTCAAGTCACTATTCTTGTACTTGTACATAAAATTTAGAGCCCTCATTAATCGCAATGATCAAACTCGGTCAGGCGGTGTGGACCTGCTACCGATTGGCTCCTATCAATTTCTGAATAAGTATTCTGCCAAAATTTACTGGACCCTTTTTATTAGAGATCTGAAGAAACGGTTTTTAATGTACGATCACAGCTTAAGTAATTTACTTTCGAACGGTTCAATAATTTATAAAATTATGTCCTTCGAAGCTTTCGTTGCTGACGATGATATACTCCGACAGGGAATTCAAGCTGATTTTGCTTTAACCTCAGACTTCCCTCACTCCAAGAATCTTATGGCAGACTTTGAATATCTCAAATCACAGAACAATATTGAGTGTCACAAGCGATGGAAATATAACTATTTTATATCTAACTCATTCCCTGAAACTGCTAACAAGCTATTAGCCGAATTGGAAATTCGATTTCATGACAACTAACCCTTTAGTGAGTATCTTAGTTCCGAGCTACAATCATTCATCTTTTGTAGAAGATACTATAAAGAGTATCCTAGCTCAAACATACGAGAATGTTGAGCTCATCGTTATTGATGATGGCTCTACCGATAACTCAGCCGATATCATTGAACGTTTGGCTACGGATGCGAAGTTCACTTACATTTGTCAGCACAACCATGGAGTCGCAGCGACGCTTAATCAGGCTCTTTCACTTGCAACAGGTAAATACATTTCTTTATGCGCAAGTGACGATATTTATTTCTCTGATAAGATAGCAACCCAAGTGCAGTACCTAGAACAGTACCCAGAATATGGTATGTGTTACGGTAAAGTCCTGTGCTTTAATGAGTCCATTGATCATACATGGGAATATCCTACTAGTAATAAAAAAGACTGGGTCTATGATGACTTGCTACATGGTTGTTTTATTCCTGCACCGAGTACCTTTATCCGAAGAGATGTAATAGAAGAAGTCGGCGGGTTTGATGAAACGCTATGGATCGAGGACTGGGATCTGTGGTTACGAATTTCGTTAAAATACCCAATTGGCTATCAAGACAAGTTTTTCACCTATTATAGGCAGCATGAGAATAACCTCAGTACTCAAGCTTTTAAAATGTATATTGGGGAAAAGGCAACACTGAACAAACATGTAAACCACCACAAACATCGTGCGCTATTAAATGACTATTCAGTTAAGTGGTTTTCCCAACTATCACAAAACCACAAACGGGAAGCACTAAGGTATTTGTTACCCGCACTAAAACAAATTTATCGCAATCCCACAGTTATAAAAGGAATAGTTAAGCTGATATTCAAGAAATCCCAATCGTTCAATTAATAATGATCATTGCAAAAAATACTTCGATAGCCCAACGGAGGTCACTCTCAAAAGCTAGCAGGTATCAAGCTTGTGAGGCATTATTTATTCTCTCTGGATATTGAATATACGAAGATGTCAAATGCACGCTCTGTTATGCTTTTCGTTGCTGACCTGATATTGTTAGGTTCCTTACTGACCAAAAGATCAGTATTGTGTTCAGTTATCCGAAATTATTCTGCTAAGGACTAAAAAAACTTTATATACTGACCATGAGTAAAATTAAAATAATACATGTAATTTACAGTTTTGAAGTTGGCGGTATTGAAAGCGTTGTACTCGAAATGTTGAACAACTTTGATAAAAATAAGTTCGAATGCCACGTGATTACAATTACCAATGATAATTTAAGAATGCACGGATTATTGAAAGACGATGTGGTGCTTCACGCGCTTCCTGTAGGCTCGAGGAATTTGAAGACTGTCAGTGGAATTTTCAAATGCTTTATTGGATTATGTACAATGTTCTCTAAGATAAAACCTGATATAATCCATGCGCATTTATCAGCATTTGCGCTTTTATTTATTGCACTGACTATAAAATTTAGCAATAATTATGCTGTAAATGTACGATCGATCCATACAGCTGGTTTATTTTATAAACGAGATAAAACTTTTGTAGATAAAATTAAAATTTCTTTAGAAAAGTTGGCAATGTCACTTGTAAACATGAAAATTATTTGTGTTTCCAAATTAGTCTATAAAAACGCAATTAGAGATTTTCCAAGCAAAAATATTCAAAAACGATTAATTCTAAATGGAATAGATCTTAATCGTTTTTCACCCGAACGAGTAAAAAACGTTTCAAAGAAAGACTTCTCCATTCACGAAACTAGCCCAGTTGTTTCCTATGTTGCAAGGCTAAGTCAAGAGAAAAATCATAGTGAACTACTTGATATTTGGTTCGAGGTTGTAACTACCCTCCCAGACGCAATACTAGTATTTGCAGGCGACGGTCCCTTGCTTAATATGTTGAAGCTAAAAGTTGACAAACTCGGTTTAAACAACAATGTTTTGTTTCTGGGTGCTATAACTAATGTCCCAGAATTGCTGCGGATATCCGATATTGGCGTCTTTGTATCCTCATATGAAGGTTTCGGACTTGTATTAATTGAATACCTTGCCATGAGGTTACCAGTAGTAGCTACGGATCTCGAAGCTTTTCAAGATATTGTTAAAGATGGCGAGGGTGCATTTCTTATACCTATTCATGAAAAAGAGAAATACGTACAAACCATTATTTCATTATTAAGGGATCCCGAACTAAAAAATTCTATCTCAAACAATGGGTATCTTCAATCCCAGAAGTATTTCGCTAAAGAAATGATAGCAAAGCATAAGGCGTTCTATTTAGAGCTATTATTCAGGACATCGGGAGATGATTAAGAGCTCGCTCGTCCATATCGTCTTTTTCCTATATCTTTACACAATTTCCTACTCGTTCCTACCATTTAGTACTACGGTTATGTTTGGTATATTTGGTTTGATCTGGTTCATATTGCAGTGGTTGACAAATAATTTTGAACTAAAGGCTAAAAAAATAATTCTATTGATCCTAATGTTTTTAGTCTGCATTGGCTCAGTCTCAATCTTATCACTTTCAATCAATAATACTTCAGACATAAAGTTTATAAGTTATGTTCCGTCACAAATAGCGGTCCTATTTGCCAGTTATTTTGTTGTCAAAGTGTGTCGCAAAGTAAATTACGCATTAAATTTCCAGACAATAGTTAGTCTATTAATAAATGTGGTATTCATTCAATCAATCATTGTAATTGTCATGTTTTTATCACCTGAAGTCAAAAGTTTTCTACTTGGCTTAGAAGACTTAACAGACAAACAATTAACAAGAATTAAGCATTTATCTAGGTTTCGGTTCTATGGGATTGGCTCATCGAAAACTTTTTTTGCAGGTATAATGAATGGCTATGCCCTAATATTAATATCAATAATGATAAGAAAATATAGCTTCACTTCAAAGCAAATGTTCATTTTGTCTGTTAAATTTTTATTAATTTTACTGGTAGGCGCAATGATGGCAAGGACAACATTTATAGGTGCGTTGTTAGCTGTGATAGTTTTGTATTTTCCCAATCGGTTCAAATTTAGTATTCAGAATTTTTCAAAAAAGTTTAAATTTACTTCTCTCACCTTTGTATTACCGATCATTATAATTACTGTATGGCTAAGCTTCTTCCAAGCAATAGGTGATGATACGCTCATACTCATTAAATTTGGCTTTGAAATGTTCTTTAGCTTTATGGAATCTGGAAGCTTCGAAACAGCCTCATCTAATGAACTTTTACAAGCATTCAAGTTCCCAACTGACGTTAAAACATATCTTATAGGTGACGGGTATTTTTTTCATCCTAATCTACCTGGCAGCTATTATATGCGTACAGATGTTGGATATCTCCGATTGATTTACTATTTTGGTATTTTTGGCCTTATATGTTATCTATCTATGCAGGTGGTTTTAATCATCAAGGCATATCAGCTTTTCAGTGTTGATCGCTACTTATATCTGTTTATTGTCATTTATTTTTTGATCCTTAACCTTAAAGGCTTTACAGATTTGCTTTTTATTCACAGCTTATTTGTGATGGCATATGTATTGAACAACTATAAACGAAAGTACGTTTTTAAGTACAATGAAATAAACATGTAGGATATCTAATTGAAAAAGAAAATTGTCATATCTGCTATAAACTTTCGATCAGGTGGTCCTTTATCGATACTCAATGACTGCTTGACATATATAGACGGGAATTTAACTACCGAATACGAAATCGTGGCATTGGTTCATTCAAAAACTGTAATCGTTCAAACAGCTAATATTCAATATATCGAATTTCCAAAATCTATTAATTCGTATTTTTTACGATTTTATTATGAGTATTTTCACTTCAAAAAGCTTTCAAGGATGATTAAGCCTCATCTCTGGTTGTCACTGCATGATATGTCACCCCGAGTGGAAGCTGATATTAAAGCGGTATACTGTCATAACCCGTCCCCATTTTATAGGCTGAGGTTTAAGGATTTAATCGTCGACCGTACTTTTTTCTTATTCGTTATGTTTTATAGGTATCTTTATCGGATTAACATTAAGCAAAACGACTTTGTTATTGTGCAACAAAATTGGATTCGAGAAAATTTTTTAAAAATGTTCAAGATTAAGAACTGTATCGTAGCATATCCCAATATAGACATTGACAGTACGAGGGATACTCTGCTGCAGCGCGACAGTACAAAAATACGCTTCCTTTACCCGTCTTTCCCGAGAGTTTTCAAAAACTTTGAGGTGGTTTGTGAAGCAGCGAAAATACTAAATGACAATAAAATATTTGATTTTGAAATCTTATTAACAATAGATGGTACTGAAAATAAATATTCAGCGGATGTCTACAAGAAGTATAGAAACGTTCCGAGTCTTAATTTTATTGGGCTGCAAAGCAGAGCAGATTTGTTTAACCTCTATTCGACAACAGACTGTTTGATCTTCGCGTCAAAGCTTGAGACATGGGGCTTGCCAATCACTGAATTTAAAAAGTTTAATAGACTGATTATTGTATCAGACTTAGAATATGCTCGCGAAACTGTTGGTGATTACAAATTAGTGAAGTTTTTCAATCCTACCAATGCTGATATGTTAAGTAAGCTAATAAAGCGTTTCCTGTCAGATGAGTTTGAATTTGATCAGCAGTCACCTGATACTCCAGAGAATCCATTTACTCAAAGTTGGGACGAACTTTTTGAAATTTTACTTGACGAAAGGTCATTAAATGCCACGGAACAAATAAACTGGTCTGTGGACTAGTATGACGCATAACAAGATTTTTAATTTGTATACTTTTCTTTGTGACTACCTCACGTTAGGAAACAAATTTTTTCTATGGAAAGGGTTTTATAATGAACTTCAGTAAAACTGCAATTGAAGATATTTTTCTAATAGAACCCTCTATATATACCGATAGTAGAGGTTACTTTGCGGAGAGCTTTAGATTAGATAAGCTAGAAGATTTTTTAGGTTACACTATTGATTTCTGTCAGGAAAATGAATCAAAATCATCTCGTGGTGTTTTGCGTGGTTTGCACTACCAAGCCCCGCCGGATGCTCAAACAAAATTAGTAAGAGTAGTAAGTGGGAGCGTTCTTGACGTAGCCGTTGACATCAGAATAGGTTCGCCCACGTTTGGCAAACACATTTCAGTCGAGCTCTCCAGTGATAATAAATTACAACTATTAGTTCCGCGAGGCTTTGCTCATGGTTTCGTAGCACTCGAAGATGAGACTATATTATGTTATAAAGTAGATAATTATTATTCTTCGAACAATGATTGCGGTATACTTTTTAATGATCCTCTATTAGGTATTGACTGGAGGTTGGATCATAATGAACTATGCATTTCTGAAAAGGACAAAGCCCAGCCCAGATTAGATAAGTTACAGGATTTATTTACTTATAATTCGAATTAGTATTACTGTGTTTTATGTTTAGTTATTGATTTGAAGGACTTTCTTAATGGTCCATCCTTTTTAAGCCCAAATAGTCGGTGCCCTTGCACCAAATCGATTAATATTTTTCAAAGTACGCATTCCTTCATGTTCATCAACAACACTTCAATTAACCATATTTGAAAAATTCAGTTTAATTAATTTGCAGTATTATTGTATATCATTGGACAGGCTAGACAAGATCAACGGAGATGGTAAATTTCACATGACTCGTACTCAACACATTATTTTTAGGTATATGATATGATTAACTTATTTCAACCATCTTTAGGCAAAGAAGAGTTAGAATTGATTGGAGATGTTTTCGAATCTGATTGGCTTGGCAAAGGAAATTACGTTAAAAATTTCGAAAAAGAATTTGCTGCATCGCTCCAGACCGACGAAAGGCAATTTGTGTCAACAACCAGTTGTACTGAGGCTATTTTCCTAGCATCAGATCTATTGGAATTCAATAGTGACGATGAAGTGATTGTCCCAACTATTAGTTTCCCATCCATAGGAAGCTCAGTCATTTTGAAAAACGCAAAACTCGTATTTTGCGATGTTGACAAAAGAAGTTTGAATGTAAGAGCAGTAGATATTGAGTCTAAAATTACGCCATATACCAAGGCGGTTTTCATTACCCATTATGGTGGCTTTTCTTGTGATATGGATCCAATTATTGAATTATGCGAAAAGCATAGCGTGAAAATTATAGAGGATAGTGCGTGTGCTGTGCGTAGTTTCTATAAAGGAAAAGCCTGTGGCACAATTGGAGACATTGGCATGTGGTCGTTTGATGCCATGAAGACTTTATGTACTGCGGATGGCGGTATGGTATATGTTAAAGATATGGAGCTCAGGAATATTGCAGAGGAGCTTTTATATTTAGGGCTACCTTTGAAGCAAAAAAGTGGGCTAGATGGTTCAACTGCCGGAGCTTCCTCGTGGTGGGAATTCGAAATGACGAGACCAGGACGACGAGCAATTATGAATAATGTTACTGGCGCTATGGGATGTGCACAGCTCAAGAAGGTTGATCAATTTATAAGCCGACGAAAACAGATTTTTATGAAATATTCAAATGAGTTGGGTAAGTTAAATTGGTTGGAGATACCACCGGTATTAGATTTTGAGAATGAAGCATCATATTATTTCTTTTGGGTTCAAACAAAATATCGAAATGAGCTAGCCAGGCACCTATTAGATAACGACGTGTATACAACATTTAGATATTGGCCGCTACATAAAGTGGATTTGTTTTCAGCGTCTAACTTAAAGGGTGATTACCCCAATAGTGATTACATTTCTGAAAACACACTGAACCTGCCAGTGCATCAAAATCTATCGGATAATGATGTACAAAAAGTGATCAAATTGATCTCAGAGTTTCAACCTGCCTAAAACGCGAGTAGATAGTATCGTATTCAGTTTCGCTGTGTTGGGCCCTGTGATATGAATTGGTGCCTTTAGTAGCTTCTTTCCTCCCAAGAGAACCAGCCCGCAAGCTCAGTAACTGATATGATACCTTCTAAGTACTTATAGAGGACGGCAACAAGGTTTTGGGTCTTCACGATCTGCCATAAAAGGAACCCTATGATGAGCACTATGCCCTAAGGAGCTGTGCAGTGTACATAGACTAGCTTGCAAGACATTGCAGAAGAATGACCTGAGATGCTATAATGAACTGTATTATCCGCTCCACCGTCCCCTGATGGTGCGGTTAACATCCCGCGAAGTAATAAAATCCTTATTGCCGGCGAAGGTTCCCGGACTGGCAATCTTCGAACGAATGGCACACTTTTGCATAGGTACGACTGGACTAACATTCAGAACGGCAATCTAGTCGTGGTCTGCGTTTGTGATTAACCCGGTTCGCTGCTACAAACCCGATGATTTTATCCACTTAAGTGTCATTGAGAAATTAATGTAGCGTAGGCGCGTCGTTGACATTTCGGAAGGATCAGGACCCGTTAATTGCTTCAGCTTGTCGGATTTTCATAATTTACGATCACCAGTTTTCGAGGGTTACTATAAATAATTGATCTTGGCTTACGGAAATGCCGAGGGAGCGCTTTTGACCTCACTTTCCAAAGAGTAAAGGCCTTACTTGCGTTAATGACAGGAGTGTTCTGAGTGGCATTATCTTCATAAATTGCAATTGTTTGAGGTGGTGTGATGCACCGGCGGAGTATGACCCACCAAAAGCGTTGCATAAATCTATGGAAAAGTTGGGTCAATATGCGGATGTTAGCCTTGATTATGCGGTGACTGGCCGAATAGGACTCTAACAACAAAACTATCTCGATTGAGGCCACGTATCTCACTACATATCGTACGGCTTCCATCCTGCGGTATAATAAGGGGCGTGCGGCCGCCTGATCGGCTTTACCAAGGGCAACATGAATATAAAGTTACATGCTGTATCAGGCGCTAGCGGTCGCCCGGTACGCCTATTCATTACCGCAGGCCAAGCGAACGATTATATCTGTGCTGTAGCCTTGATGAGTACCCTGCCAAAAGTCGAATTACTTTTCTTTAATCGAGGGTATAATGCAGATTGGTTCCATGAGAATCCTGTCGATAAAGGTACAACGCAATACCTCTTAGGACAAAAACCGCGCAGGAGGACCATCAAGTATGACAAGTGCTGATAAAACGCTGCAGTCGCATCGAAATGATGTTCAACACGCCCAGAACTGGTGACGTGTCGCCCTTAGAGCCCACAGATCTTCCGCTGTCGTCTTCTTTGCAACTGTCATTTTGATGTTATGAATCCTACCCCTAAACTATAACAACATATTTGTTGGAATACATCTGCGCTTTATAAGTTGTATTATCTCTAAAGCTCAAAAATAGTTTTTAACCAATTTTTAAGGGCGTATTTTTCGTAGACTTTTATTCTCGGCTGAACATAGTTTGTATTGAAAAAATCTTCATGCAAGATGGGGTTATCCCTATCAATTACGGCAATATTATTAGCATTATAAAAATCATATTTCTTAATATTAGGATTCGTAGTTATTAACTTTCTATTTGCTCCAAGCGCCTCTATTGATCTTGAAGTTAAGCCGTCCTGAAGAGGGTGATTAATGTCCAACACTGCTTTAGAGTTTCCAACAATTGAAATAATTTCACTTTGTGTCAATGAGCTGAAGGAAAAATCCTCGATTGGGCCATAATTATACTTGAGTATAAATAATTTACGAATCCAAAAAATAATACTACTGGGAAGGTAGAAAAAAGAAAATATGTTTAAATCGGAATTTTTTACCTGTTGTTCAACAGATTTTACTATTTTATATCTGTCACTATGCGCTGTTCCAATGAAGCTAACAGCATAAGTATACGTATCTAAGTTTTCGATTTTTTCGTAATCTTTGATGTAAAAAAGAGGTAAAAATTCCAGATTATACTTTTCAGCATCGATATTATCAAATGTGATAATCTTATCAAATAAGCTTAGCATATCTATTGTGTCTTTATTTTTAAATGAATCCCACATGTATAGAATGGTCTTTGAATGGGTTTGAGTTCTTTGTATCTTCTGAAGTCTGTTTCTGTTCAAAACCTCTGGAGATATAATAAATATATAGTCGTAAGATTTTGAATTAATCTTCCGTAAAATTAATTGATAATACTTTGTGATCTTAAGCTGAACCAAGTATTGAAAATTAATCCTTATAAATAATTTGGTAAAAAAATCATTAGCAGGACGATCATCATAGAAGTCTACCTCTGCTCCAAAATCGATTAAATTATTCCTAATTTCCTTTTCATAGCCAAAAAAACGGGGGCCAATAAATAATATTCTTTTGTTTTTTAACACTTAAAACTCTCCACGCGAGTTAGTTTTTTGCCACTTCTGTTGTGAGCTATTATACCGCTTGATAACCTTTGCGGGGTTGCCGGCAATCACGCAGTAGTTTGGGTAATGTCCTTTAACAACTGCGTTAGCACCAACTATACACTGCTCACCTAATATTGTTCCAAGTTGAATTGACGCACCTATACCAATGAAACAATTCTTGCCAATTTTCGTTTCTTTTACTACTTTTTCTTGTTGAAAAATAGGAACTCCAATTTCTTGATATCTGTTGTCCATATTATTAATAAATACATTTGCAGCTATAGTTGTGCCGGAACCAATTTGTAAATCACCACCAGAAACAATGTGAAAATTTTGACCAATACTTACGTTATCTTCGATATGTATTGAGGATTTTTCACCATGAACCTCCATCCGACAATGGGGAAATATTCTAACCATCCTACCAATTTTTATCTTGTTTCTGCCAAAAATATATATTGGCTTCCCAATGTAGGATGGAAAAAGGAACTTTTTGAAAAATAGTTTGTAAAGAAGCGCTCTGAGAATCCAAAAAAGTCTATATATCATTTTTCTCTAACTTTCTTACCGCGATATTGTGGGCATGTATGATTAATATAGCACAATAAGCAGGTGAACATCAAAAATATATTTGATCATCGCGACCGAAATCGAGTGTGATGGTTTAAGTGTTTCATTGTCTGAAAATCTGTTACCCACGAAGTATTTTTTAGCAGCTAATTTTTTCATGGATTAGCTGTTTGAATGTGTTCCTGCAGCAATTGTTGGAATTTAGTAGTTGAATTTGTTTGACTATTAAACCAATCACTCATTTTCTTAGTGCATCGAAATTGTGGTAAATAAATTCTCCTTACTCATATATGATGGGCGTTTAAGTCCAAATTTTCTAAGTAACGATGGTGCAAAATCGAGGGCACTCATTGAAGTCCATGTATTTTGTTTTTTGTTTTGATTTGTACTTGATGGGTCATAGTGCATCAATATCCCTTCAGGTATATGATATGCATAAGCTCCAGATGCATCTTGGAGATCAACATTCTCTATTCCAATTTCGCTCGGTGATACAATTTTATTACCATCCATAATCTCTATCGACGGTTGGTTTTGGAGTGAAGTACTAAACCGTATTTCACCTGATTGTAATCTGTTGATGTCAACTGAGGAGCCATTAATGTTAATACGTTTTAGCCGCTCAAGTGCTTGTTCGCACGCTTCGTTTAGGGGAGTTATTACCACTAACGGCGCCATGCTCAGTTTAGCTTGATAGTCATTACGTGTAAGACCGATGTATGTCATGAGTTTCTGAAGATTAGTAATCAGAACTTCGCTTTTTACTGGCTCAACATCGTGAACCGCACCCTGTCCCATGCTCGAACATACAATTAGTTCTGAGTTAGTTTGATGACAGTAATTGATGATTTTTTGAAGTTGGAAATTCGCAACTTTCACAGCGTGAGGAATTTCTCCAGCCCATTGCTTAAGCCATCCTGACTCAAATTTTCCGTCCTCATAGTCTTTTGGAAAAATCGTTGGCCAGTAACGATGCATGCTCGATGCGACATGATTGGTGAAGAAGAAACTTATATCGGGTTGGGTCTTTTGCAACTGCCGAAAGTATAAATCAAAGGCAATCTCAACTTGTGATGTTCTTCTTCTTACAACTCTATCATTGTTAAATCTTTCCATTAAAACTTGGTTAGAGAGTTTCATGAAAGTTTTGGGTTGCAGCCCTAAATTTATTGAGTTCTTTAAGAAGCGTGATGCACTTTTCACTGCGATTCCGCTATTTACATTACGCCCATTTGCCTTAACCATTGATAAGTTAAATGACTGAAAGTCACTTAAGTCCTTAGGAAAACACTCATCACCTGCGGCGAAGGTATCTGGAACATAAAAGCAAAAGTTATCTAAATTTTCTGGCAGAGGATAGCTTTGTAGAGATCCAAATACACCTACCTTAATACCATTCTGTGCCAATATGTTATACACATTTGGGAACTCTTTGTTTACCTTTGAGAGAGATTGGCCTAAATCGCTGATTTCGTGATCAAGATTCGAAACTCCCCGATGTATTGTTGGCCATGTAATCCAGGGGCTCAAGCTACCTACATCTGCGGTTAGGGTTTCAAATAAGTTACTATGTTGGCGTAGCTTTGCAAAAGCTGAACTTGGGAAGGCGTCGGCATAGAAATCAAACAACCTGCGTGGAACCTCGTTCAATTCATACACTACCACGCTCATGATTTTTTCTGTCCCACAACCAACGAGCCTTTCAGTATGCCAACAGTAAAGCCAAACTCTTTGCAAAGACGCTTTACATCTTTGAGTGCGTTAACATGTTTGTTCTTCTTAGCTTCAACCATCTGTTGTTGAATAGTTTCCATTTCAGCTTTCAATTCGTCATAAGGTTTCATCTTACACCTACATTGGTTACGTGTCGGTTGTTTATTATAGTTTAGTTAAGCCGATGAACGGAAATTTTTTCCACGTCTGCAGTGCCTTGTTGTATTGTTAAAAATATATTTTGTGACTCCTCACGGCGAGCGGCAAGGGTATGTCGAGGTACTTACTCATGATCCGGAGTTTATATGATGTTGCACGCAATGACAAGCGCGGGCTTCTGTTGGATGCAGTCGCGGATAAGTAGAAACACTCTTCAGATCAGTTGCTTGGGGGTTTTGATAAGGACCAGGATCCGGGTAAGTTATTTTCAGATACTTGTATTTAATTTTCCCAATCAATTGCGTTATGATATTTTTTATACAATGCTGCAAAACTGGAAGAAACTTAATGACTGCGCTTACAATTAAATCTGTTGGTAATTCCGCTGGTGTTCTCTTGCCCAAAGAAATTTTGACCAAACTTTGGGTAGACAAAGCAGACGTCTTGCATGTAATTGAAACGGAGAATGACATCGAGCTTACCCTCTATGACCCTGAGTTTGATGTTCTGGTGGCGGTTGCAGAAGATATAATGCGCGAAGATCGTGACATATTGCGAAAACTGACTAAATGACAGAGCCGATCTGGATTAATGTGCGCATCATAAAGGTCTTTCATGATCGCCAAATTGATGAGGATCGTGGACTTCCTGGGCTTCGTGATGAGGAATTGCTTTTTTCTACCTTAACTAGGCCCGAAAACACTTATCATTATTCTAAACTGAAACCAGACGCAGATGAACTCGCAGCTGTTTTCGGGTTCGGACTCTCGAGAAATCATCCGTTCAATGATGCTAATAAACGCATGGTATTAATCGCTATGCGCCTGTTTCTGAATTTAAACGAATACGATTTGACAGCCTCACCTGAAGATAAGTATAAAAGGATAATACACGATGCTGTGAATGAGATTAGTGAAAATGAACCCGCGTAGTAGATTGGGAAAAACTTGAAAGTGATAAAAAGTTAAACCCACGTAATATTGTTTTATTTCAAGATTTGGAAGTTCTGATAATTTATATATTTGTAATTAAAATTATTAACAATTTGCTACATACGTATTATAATTATACTAGAAAAAATAAAATCTTATTAAATTTTTTAAGAAGATCACTTCTCAAGTAAAGGATTAATTAAAATGAAACCGAAGGTTCGAAAAGCAGTTTTTCCAGTAGCGGGATTAGGTACAAGGTTTTTGCCTGCGACCAAGGCAATGCCCAAAGAGCTTTTACCCATCATAGATAAGCCACTCATACAATATGCTGCTGAAGAAGCTATTGCTGCAGGTTTAGATACATTAATATTCATTACTGGTCGAAACAAACGTGCAATTGAAGACCACTTTGATGGTAATAACGAACTTGAATTTGCTTTGCGCTCAAAAGGTAAAAATGAAATGGCTGATATGGTCAAAAACATTTTACCAGAAGGTATAGAGTGTATTTTTGTTAGGCAAAAAGAACAATTAGGGCTTGGCCATGCAGTCCTATGCGCTAGACGAGTTGTGGGCAATGAGCCATTTGCATTACTCTTAGCTGATGATTTTTTAACATACAGTGGTAAGGGTATTACGTCAGATCTTATCAGTGGATATGAAAAAACTGGTA
>Ga0209532_1002087_pt1 | contig 14564 bp, 11 predicted proteins | sample COG_02_FD_184746 | JGI IMG/M metagenome (GOLD analysis project Ga0209532, IMG submission 184746) | Pelagic Microbial community sample from North Sea - COGITO 998_met_02 (SPAdes) (version 2) | ecosystem: Environmental > Aquatic > Marine > Neritic zone/Coastal water | place: Helgoland, sampling... | reverse complement strand
ACTTACTAATAATAAGGGTGCAGTATCAATAATGATAAGATCATAGCTAGATTTTAGAATTTCTAGTAATTCCTTCATTCGAGGACGCATCAATAATTCTGATGGGTTTGGAGGAATGGCCCCGGACAATAAATAATCTAGTTCATCAATAGATTTCCCTTTCACTATTAATTTGTCTAAATCATTATAGTTTACATCATTTAAAAATGTAGAAAGCCCTAAATTTCCACGTTCAATACCTAACAAGGTATGCACCTGAGGATTTCGTAAATCTGCCCCTATTAAAATTACTTTTTTACCCAATGCATTATAACTTTGCGCAATATTATAGGATATAAATGATTTACCTTCACCTTTTGTCGTAGATGTGGCAATGATCACTTGAGGTTTATTTTGGTTGAGTAAAAAACTCATACTCGATCGAATCACACGAGTAGATTCCGCTATAATTCCTCGATCATCATTTTCAGAAGAATAGTTTTCGTCAAAAGGAACCTCACCTAAAATAGTCAAACCGGGTAATCCTTTTTCTAAATCTTCGCGAGTATTAATTTTAGTGTCCAAAATTTTCAATAAATAGAGGATGCTGAAAGGAATTAATAACCCAATAATTATACCACCAAGGTATATAGTGTTTTTATTTGGTGATATTGCAAAATAATTTGCAACACTATAACTCAATACTTTTAAATTGGGCAGTACAGAAACATAACTTATAGAAGCCTCCTCTTTTCGTTGAGATAAAAACACCAGAAGATCCTCGACAAATTTAAATTCTCTGGCCAAAGTTCTCATAGTATACCCTTTCTCTGGAAATTCGGCAACAATTCCTAAAGTTTTATCATTAATCTTTTGATAACTGGAAAGGGAAACTCGTAAGTTTTCAATGTATCGACTAATGCCCTCAAGATTTGCTTTTCTAAGTCTCTTTAATTTATTATTTATTTGCAGAACTAGAGGACTGTTATTTGTAGCACTTATCAATAAAGTATTTCGCTCCATTACCAAAGTATTGTAGGAAACTAACAATTCATTAATCCCTTGGTCAGCGATACCAATATTTGCTGGTAAAATTTCAAAATTTTCTTGAATTTTTAATTGACTAAGCAGGGAAGTTGCTATTTCTAATTGAATTTTTAAATTAAAAGCTGCTTCATTTTCCTTAACAATACCATTTAAGGCATTTGAGGTTTGAGTTTCTGCATCATAAATATTGTTTTCAATTTGATATGTAATCGTTCTTTTGGATATAGAATCTAAATTCTTTTTTAAAACTTTTAAACGCTTATCAATAAACTCAATTGACGCTTGGGATAACTGACGTTGATCAGTAATCCTATCATTTATTAAAACTTGTATCAGAGTATTTAATACGGCATCATTACGTTTTTTATTGGTGCCTGATATAGTAATGTCTACAATTTCTCCTCGATCGGATGGAGCTTTAGCAACTATTCTCTTTTTCAATGATAAGGTTGCATTATCAATATTAGTATTAATAATTGAGAATAATCTACCGGGTGTTACTGTAGAATCAATAATTCTCAAAGAGAAATTTTCATTATCCAAGAATTCATTTTTATTAAGCTCATAATTTACAACACCATCAGATATTGAGATTACTTCACCTAAAAAAGTCAATTCCCATTGTTGAAATTTATTTGCATCCTTGAATAAGATTTCAAAAGGTACTTCATCTGCAAATAATAAACTAGATTTAACCCTTCCAATTTCTATAATACTTGTTTGAAGATCAAGTTGCTGCACAACCTGGCTTAAAATATGGTTTGAAGTCATTACAGATATATCATTTTCAACATTAACACGAGTTCCAAATAAGCTAGTAACTTCAGTTGTTAAAAAAGAACTGGAGGCATCAGATTTTGTAATTTGGACTTGAGCAGAGCTAGAATATATATTGGGCGTATAACGGAGATAGACATAAGCAGCTGTGGTAGCCAGTATCAGAGTTATTAGAAACCATGGCCAAAAGAAGAGATAATAGGAAATTTCATTTTTTAAATTGAAACTTTCTTCCTCGGGGTTTGTTAATATTTCTAAATTATCTTTCATGTATATTATCGTATTAAGATTATGGAACTTAAAAGAATTGAAGCTATGCTTAAAACAGTACTAATATTACCAACAAGCCCAGCACTTTTAACTTTTTTAGAATTTGGATTTACAATAATCACATCGTTGGGTTTAATATTCTGGTAAGTACTATTTAACCATGAGGCACTCGTTAAATCAAGTTTTGTGGTAATTCTTTTACCGTCTGCTACTCTTATTAATATTATATCTTTACGGTTTCCGTCAATGGTCAAATCTCCAGCTAAACCTAATGCCTGAAGAAGACTAATGTTATTTTCAGTAAATGTGTAAGTTCCCGGCATTTTTACTTCTCCTAGAATGGTAATTTTTGCATTTAATAAACGAACACTAACATTTGGTTTTATTAAATGCCCTTCAGATTCTAATTGTTGTTTTAGAGCAACTTCTAAATCTTTCGTGGTTTTTCCTTCAACAGAAATTTCTCCTAAAATAGGAAAATTAATGGTTTTATTCTTAGATACCAAGTATCCATTGAGTTGCATTAATTCAGTAGAATTCATCATCCCATTAGCGGCTGAAACTTTATTGTATGGTAAAGAGGCTTCCATTTCTAGAGAAGTAACATCAATTTTTAAAATATCATTTTCCTGAAATAAATTTTCAGCTGAAAATACTTTACTGATATCTTTAGCGTTTATATCCTGTACGTATAAAATATTTTTTTTTGAAACACAGGATTGTAAAATTAAGAATATAAAAAAAGAAAAAATGGAAAATTTAAAAAAGTGAGATATCTTCATCGTTTATAGTTATTAGATACTTTGCAAATATAATTTAATAATTTATAGACTGTCTTTAAAATTAATTAATAATTAAATCTGTATAGGCATTAGATATTTTATGCCATGTAAAGTTTTTTAAAGCCAATAATGCCATTGCTTTTGCATTTATATTAAGTTTTGTTGTATCTATATTTTTTAGAAGTAATTGTAATGATTCCGAATTTTTAAAATAAAAGGCTTTGTTTGAGGTAGTTTCTCTATTATAGTTTATGTCATAAGCAATGATTGGTAATTCTAAATACATTGCCTCTACCAAAGATGGATTAGTGCCACCTGCACTATGACCGTGAATGTATACATAACAGTTACTTCTTAATTGGTTTAGTATATTTTGATTGTAGATAGGCTCTAATAAATAAATATTCTTAAAAGATTCATAATGTAATTTTAATTGTTTTCCATATACGCTATTGTTCCAATTTCCAACAAGCACAATGTTTAATAGCGGGTATTTATAGAATGCCTCTAGAATTAAGTGTACATTATTTTCTGGTTCTATTCGACACACTTTAAATGCGTAATTTTCACTTAAAAACGGAAATTGATTTAGTACAGCCATAGAAAGTGCTTCTTTACAGGTATGATCTGCGCCATAGGCAATTAGTGCCGCCTTCTTGCCATATTCATACAGTACGTACTCTTGTATTACTTTATTGTCTGCAATAATAATATCTGAATTTTTTACAGCTAATTGTTCCGAATATTTCAAAAACCATTTGGCTACTTTACCCCACTTCGCACGTTTCCATTCCAAGCCATCAATGTTTACAATAATCTTTTTTTTTGAAATTAATTTAACTAGCGGTAACACAACACATCCAGATACACCCAAAATCAGTAAGGTGTCTGCAAATAAAAGAGCATAAAATATAGATATAATATCATACAAAATACTTTGTATGCCATTGGCGTTTAAAGGCAGGTATTTTAGTTTGGCATTGTTATGTGTTTTTAATTTTGTTTTGTAAGATGTACTACTACAAAACACAGTAATATCAAACCTATCACCAAGATCTTTGGTTAAGTATTCTGTTAGTGTTTCAAAACCACCATAATTTGAAGGTAACCCTACCGTGCCGATAATCGCTATTTTTTTATGCATTTAAAACTTTTATAATTTCTTTTTCAAAGGTTGCTTGGTTAAAATATTTTGAGCGCAATAAAGCATTTTTTGAAAGTTCTGTCCATTTAGCTTTATCTTTAGAAAGCACTTGTATCTTTTTTGCAATACTATTTGTGTTCTTAGAATTCATCAAATACCCCTCAACACCATCTGTTACTATCTCAGATGGGCCTCCAACGTTAGGTACAATGACTGGAATTCCAAAAGCCATGGCCTCCAGTATCGTTAAACCAAAGGTTTCTACCCAGGCATCAACACGCGATAAGTTTAAAACCAGGCTTGCCTTGTTGTAAAAAGGAATAACATCACTTTGGCTCGATAGAATCTCAATATTATTTGTTAAGTATTTATCTCTAAAATAGACATTAACATCTTTCTGCGTTGCATTAATCACTAAAGTAAAGGATATGTGGGCATTTGATTCTAATGATTTGGCTATTTCAATAAACTCCTGCACGCCTTTATAGGCTTTTAATGATGCCAACATCAACACGTTAAAACGCTCCTTGGCCTTCACGTTATTTTGATTTAGCGCATTATTTACAAAGGAATCTGAAAGCGCATTATAGACCACGTATTCTTTTTTTTCAGAAAACTGTTCTGAAGATTGGACAGATTTTGACACAAAAATTATTTTTTTAGCCGTTAACCGTATAACAGCTCTTAAGAATGACTTTAAGGCTAACGGAGTTAAACTAATTTCATGGACATGATAAATAACGGGTTTACGCATTATAAAACCAGCCAATGCTGCTCCAAAGGGTAACATGGTGTTTACATAGATCACCACATCCTTATTCATGTATTTTAACAACTTAAAGAACAATATAAGCTGTGAACTCATAAAGTTCACTAAGGTCATCCATTTATTCTCTGAACGCTTATAAAAGTATTGATGATGGTTTGTAGTTAGCCCAGATAAAAAACCTGATGCACTTTTACCCGTATAGAGTGCTAACGCCATCCCTTTTTCCTGAACCGTGGTGATTACTTGTGATAACACCTTTGGGCTACCACTAAAATCATTTAAAAGATGAACAAAAATATGTTTTTTCACTAGTGTTGGCTATTTAGTAAAAAATGGTTTAATACATTTTTATAATACATGGCCGTTTCTAATTCTTCTTCTTTTGTCCAAAAGATAATGCGTTCTAACATATAAATCACCAGAAGCACTTCAAACGGTACTGTTACTTTTAGAAGCTTGAGATAGGCGGTATATTCTGTTTGTTTTTCCTTAGAATAAAGAAAATCATAAACCTGAATTGCAGATTGATACCGGATTATAGGATCTATATAATAATTTAATAGATCCTCTATAGGCGGCCCATCAGTAATGGCCTCTTCAAAATCAAATATCAATACAGTATCTCTTAGTAAAATGTTCCATGGTTTAAAATCGCCGTGCACCAAACCCAAAGGCATGGTTTCTGCATTGTAGTCTTTTTGAATTTTTGCCAAATAACTTATCAAGTTATTTATGTCCTCCATATTTAAAGAATGAAACCTTTTGAAAAGGTCTGCTATATAATCAGCAAGGGTAACTGTTTTCTTATTAGGACTAGAATTAAAAAACTCAACTAATAGTTCTGATAGATTATCAATGGTTTTAAGTTGATCTTTTGTATTTACAGGCGGATTCACCAATTTAAAATTGCAAGAACTTAGTTGCTCATTTATTTTTAAATCCATGACACTTGCTACTTGAAATTCTTTTGCGTTTTGCAATGATTCATAAATAGCATTTTCATTTTTAACCTTCTCAAAACTCTTACCAAAAGCGAATTTATGAAAATAGTGTTCGTGATGATTCACAATAACTTTATCTCGTGTCGGAGAAATTAAAACAGAACTAGTTGAATCTAAATTAAAGTCTACATCTGCGTTTATATTTTCCTTCAAATATGTTTTTATATCTTCTTTAGATCTGCAAACAGATGGAATAAACTTGCCAACAACAAATAAAAAGCATTGCAAAATATTTTTTTGAACTTTGGCTTTTAGTGTATAGGCTCTGTAAAATTTTAAAGATGTGCTAATATTTTGCCAACTGCTTGTATTAAAAATATATGTAGCGCCATTATTGCCAGAAAGTAAAAAAAGATATTTTTTCAATGCTTTAAATTATATTTAGAATAATGGTCATCTTGATTTTTATGCATTATAAGCCTCTGTAATTGCTTTATAAATTTCCTTACCTCGGTTCTCCCAGGTAAATTTGGCACCCATTTTTTGAGCATGTCTTCCAAGTTTATCTCTTTCAACGGGATTCGTCAATTTTAAAAGAGCATCTTTTAAAGCTAAAATAATTTTTTCTCTATTCTGTAAAGGAAGTACTATAGCGTACTCACTAGAAAAATAGCGGGTATACCCTGTGGTGTCAATACAAATAAGAGGTTTCCCCAATGCCATAGAATCAAAAGCAGTTGTAACGGCCCCTTCTTTTAAACATGGGTTTACAACAACATCAGTGTCTCTCATTAATTGTTTATATTTTTCCATAGATACTTCACCAATCATTTTAATATGATTTGACATATCAAGATTATTAATCAAATTTTGCAAGCGATTCAAATCCATTCCTTTTCCAACAATTTGAAGTTGTAAGTTGGCATTCTTTTTAACCGCCTTTGCAAAAGCTTCAATCAATATATCAAAACCACGCCAAGGGTCTAATTTGCCTACCACTATATATTTTAATGTCATACTTTCCTTTTCAAAGGTATAATTATCAACTTCAAAATCATCAACAGCAACATCTGTAAATAAAATGGCTTTACCTCTATAGTTAAAGGGAATACTTTCTTTATGCAATTCTGTTTTAGATAAAATCAAATTGGCATGTTTACATCTATTTTTAAAACCGGGGTTATAAGCCAAACTTTTTACCACAAGCCTTCGCAAACTTTCAAGGCCTCTTCCTTTTAATTCGTAGTGCTTCGTAAAATCTTTGGTAATGATTTCTGTACCACCTGTTGGACCCCAAACAAAAAACTGTTTTTTCCCATAACTACTAACGGACCATAAAGCATTGCCATAGGTTAAATGGTGAAAAATTTTAATTTTATTCTCCAGCATGGTCTTTTTTACCATATTATTGGTACACCATTGCCAGATATTATAATAGGTGCGTACGCCTCGTAATCCTTTTTTCCAAAACCGAAGGTAATAGGGTAAATCAAAATATATAAAATTAATAGATTCGTATTCTGGATGCTTGGCAATCCAGGTCTCTATATTAGACTGATTACTTTTACGTGTTAATACCCAAAGCTCAAAATACTGGGACATTTGCAATACCCAATGCCAACCCACACCAATTTCTGAACCTAAATTGGGCTCACAGGCATAAGCTGAAATGAATATTTTTAATCTAGTATTTTTACCCATTAGTACTTATAACTTAACAGTAAAGTTTTCTAAAATTATTTTTATTGCGTCATCCACACTTTCATTTACTGGACGGTTTGAATCTAAAGTAATAAATCGTTTGTTAGAAGAGGCAACTTCTTTGTAAAGTTTATTCTGCCGCGTAATTTCATCTAACGTTAATTCTTGCTTTCTTTTATAAATAACATCAGGAGAGGCATCTAAATAAAAAACAACTTTGGGATGTGGCATACATTTTACAAATATTTTCCGCACCCACATTGGTAGGTTTAATCTGGTTCTAGTTGGATCTACTAATAAATCGTAACTATAACGATCAAAAACACTAAACCTATCATATTGTACATCTTTACGCACCAATACATTAAAACCAATTACATAATCTAACCAATAATAGCCTATACGAACCAATGAACTTAGTCTATTTGCTGGTTTTGCTCTATGAGGATTTGTGAAATCTTTATCTTGCTCTTTAATTCCTGCTTTTTCTCCAAGTTCTCCTAAATTTGGGAGAATATTGGGTCTAAAATGATATACATTACATCGATTATCATTTTTATCATTGACAAAATAAAAGTCGATTTTTTCGAGCAAAGCATCAATAAAAGTGGTTTTCCCTGCACCATCTGGAGCCATAACAGAAAATACCTTAGAATATTTACTGTATCTAAAAACAATGCGGTTCAATTTATCCCAATAAAATTCTAGTGTATATTTAAATGTTTTTAACAACGACTTTTTTCTCGCGAACCTTTTTAAAGCATTTGTTAAATCATTTGAATACGCTAACATTTTATCAAAATCTTTATTCTCAATTTGAAGGAATATTTTTTCTGCTAATTGAGAACCAACCAATTTTGATATTAACTCTTTAAATTCTGGATATTGCTTATGTGTATTGTAAATTATCTCTTGGTACTCTTTTTTCAGTATTGGCCTATAATTAAATTGCTTATAGATAAAAACCATTACGCCTTCAAAAAACTTATTTAATACTCTTAATTCATTATACTTTTCAGTATAAATATACATTTCATCAAAAGTAAAAATTTCAAAACCTTTCGAAACATAAGAACCAATAATATCAATATGAATACCAATTTCTGTATTTATATCCATACCATGGCAACAATGTACGTAAGCAAAACGAATTTCATAATAGGAAGTAATTTCATCTTCTATATAAACTTCTTTTAAAATGTTTTTAGCTTCTTTAATAAATAATGGATTGACAATTATATCAACATCTTTTGATGGGTTTATATTTGGTAATCCTTTATAATTTCTAAGTATAAAATATTTAATATTATTCTCATTAAACCTTGTAAGTATTTTCTTGAGAATATTCCCATGCCTTTTGTCCCACGCCATAATTTTACTTTAATATATTTCTTATCTTAATCTCAATATTTTGAACACGTTCTGCTCCAAAAACGGTTAATCCTAAATTTCTAAAAAACCGAAGCAATGGTCGCATTATATTTATCCATAGTTTGTTATTACCTCTATTTCGTTCTCTTTCGGTCATCCAGCTATTTGAACATCTATGAACAGCTATTGTTTGTGAAGAAATTCTAAACTCACTATCAGATATTTTTTTTGGATAGAAATACTCTCTAGGTAATACTTGAATGTCTTTTATAAGTTGTGGAGTACCATCAGCTATTAGACCCATTTTGCACAAAACATCAGTTAATATTGTAACATTAGCTATTGTATTTATATCTCCATTTTTTTTTCTAAAATTATTGTCACGATAAAAATTCAAGAATTTTTTTAAAACATCATGTTTTTGAATAAATCCCATAACAGCTGTTCCAATTTTTGCTCGAGTTTCAAAACCAAGAAAGCAAATATCTTGTGCTAATATTTTATCAAAACTTTGAAGTATTTCAACATCTGTATCTAAATATATACCGCCATGCTCATATAAAACTTTTGTTCTTACATAATCACTTACAAAAGCATAATGTTTTGTCTCGTATGCCTGTTGAACAAAAGGCGCTTCATTTATATCAAAAGTTTCTTCATTCCATAGTATAATTTTATAATCTGGAAAATACTTTTTCCAGGATTCAATACATTTGAGTTCTAACTCAGGTATTGGTTTGGGCCCAAACCAACAGCAATGAATGATTTTAGGAATTTTCATAATTTATTAATTTATGCTAAGTATTTATTGACACTTATATTTATTCTGATTTATTTAAGAATATTTTTTGATTTTTTATTAAAGAAAAATATTTTTTTAGTATGCCTAAGTAAAGGGATCTCTATCAAATAATAAACAAAAATTCCAAACAAAACTGTTATTATTAAAACAATAGTTATAACGACATCCGGATGATTTGAAACAAAACTGTTTGGAATAAATCTATAAACTGCTTTCAAAACAAAAGGATGGGACAAATAAATTGAATATGATGAAGAACCTATGACTAGCATCACTTTTAGCATCTTCGAACTTATAGTTTCAAAAAAATTAGATATTCTTTCTAATGAAACCAATGAATATAATAACAACAAACTCGGTAAACCGAAATATATAAATTTATAACTACTATCAAATTTAAAGAAAACATTTATTGACAATAAAGTCAAACTAATTGTTAATAGAGAAAAATAATTTTTTATTACAATATTCTTATTATATAAATATCCCATGAAGACTCCCCCAAGAAATTCAAATAAAATAGGGTTTCCTATCATTTTTAAAAATGGAATACTGCTATCACTTATTTTTGAAACAGTAAAACCTGAAATAAAAATAATTGTTAAAATGAAAAGAAAGTTTTTCTTTTTAAACATTAAACAAACTGCAAAAAGCAAATAAAAGTACATTTCGTAATTTAATGTCCACCCAACTCCTAAAACTGGAAACATTGTGCCAGCTGAATTATTCCAAGGAATAAAGCTCAATGACATAAAAAAATGTGTAATGTCAAATGTTAACCCTCTACTAGAAAACTCAGGTAAAACAATTAATAAAAATGAAGCAATAATTGTAAAAAACCAATACAGAGGGGCTATTCTAAGAAATCTTTTTTTCAGGAATATAAATGATGCTTTAGGTTTTAAAAAATCATCACCATGAATCAAAACCATAATAAAGCCACTAATAACAAAAAAAATATCAACTCCTACTAATCCAAAGTCTTTTAGCTCATAAAAATTAACTAACGTCGAGTTTACAGATCTAAACTGAGTTTCAGCAATAACATGAACAAATACAACCAGTGTTGCAGCTAATCCTCGTAAAATTTCTATTGATAATATTTTTTTATGATTCAAATAACTAAATTTTATAAAAGTTCTTTTCTAAAAAAAAAATGATTTGTAAAAAATAAAATGAGGCAGAGCCAAAGAATTTGACTGTTTACCCCATAAACAAAAACCAACAAAAACCAAAACAAAATTGTCGAAAATTTTCCTTTAATAAATACGGTTTTAAGAGTAAATAACATAAACAAACAAAATGAGATAAAGCCATATTCCAGCCATAATTGCAATAAGCCTCCTCCAGTAATTCCCACTTGCACTCCTGTCATATAATCACTTAAAAAAGTGCTCACATAGTCCACACCATGGCCAAACCAATAATTAGCAGATGATAGTCCAACCATTTTTATTAATATTAAAAATGGCACGATTCTTATGGATGCACTGTGATCTGCTTTTATAATATTTGTTTCATCCAATGTTAGGGTTGCAATAATAATATTTTGGGTGCGATTAAAAGCAGTACTTTCAAAATTACTAGCAAGAGAGACTACGATGATTCCAATTATAAAAAGCAAAATTATATTTTTAAAACGCACAAATTTTAAAAAAATAATAGCTAAAAACAAAAAGGCCGTTCCACTTCCCATGGTGAGCATGGTATAAATAAAGGCAATCCAAACCCATTTATCTCTTCTACTATCTTTTTTGAGATCGTAACTTCTGTTTAGTAATTTTTCTTTGATTGTAATATAACAATACATTAATAAGGCAACAATTCGCGCGCTATGAGAAGGTTCTGACGCTAGAGAATTTAACTTCCAAGGCTGTGTTACATCATAATTACTCAAATTAAAAATTGGTAATCCTGTTAAAACACAAAATTGTTGTATTAATAAAACAATAAAATAAGCGTAAATTAAGAGCTTGAGTATCTTAAAATAATTTAAAATTGAAAAATGCTTTTGACGCAACAATTGTTTATATGCTATAAATGTAAGCCCAAACATTATGGAATAAAAAACCGTAGACCATCTCATGGTTTCAGGGTGCGAAAGAGACGGAAAAATAGCGATCGTTGTTAAAAAAAGAAGCAATAAGAAATCTAATTTATCAAATTCAAAAAATCTTAAAATAATGATTGGGGAAATACTCATAACCCCAATTAAAAATAAATTTCGATTCCCTTCTCCAAGTGCAAAAGCAGGTGAAATTGCCATTGAAACAAGAATAATTATCAAAAAAAATGATTTTTTTTTATCCTTTAACATTTATGGATTATTATTAATTAATCGATAAGCATTAACTAATTGTTTAGAAACACTTTGTAAACAATAATTTGAACGAATGTGACTACCAAGTTCGGGTTGACATGAATTACCATCGAGAAAGTATCGTATTGCTCTACCAATTTGATCAATGCTTTGTGGTTTAATAAGTTTAGCCATACCATTATAATACTCTTTAGGGCCACCTAGATTTGTTAATACAATATCACAATTCATTGCAGCCGCCTCAAGAGCTACTATGCCAACTCCTTCATTAGTGCTTGGAAGCGCAAAAACTTTAGCCGCCGAATAAAGACCGATCATTTCTTCATTTGACAAATATCCTCGATATTCAATATTTTTATTATCTCCAATCCAGCTATTTAGCAATTTCACTTCTTTTTCATTACGTAATTTACCTCCAAGAATAAGTTTAAATTTATATTTTATTGCAGCCTGGATCAATCGTTTTACATTCTTGCGTTCATCGGTTAATAAGCTAATGTGTAAGCAGAATGACTCTTTTTTTCTACTTTTTTCATGCGTTGGTATATTAAAAGATAAAGGGACCACTTCACAAACTTCTCTTTTGAACCCAAAACCTTTAACTAGATACTCTTTTTCAAAATTAGAGCGAACTAAAATAATTTTAACTTTAGATTTTATACTGCGTAACCCATGGTATGGATTTGTTAAGTTTAATTTTTTAATTCCAAAATATGAATATAACTTTAATCTTAGAGTACTATAATTTGGGTCTATAATCGGAGAAATAACAATATTTGGATTTATTTTTGAAACACCATTTATAAAATCACGCATATAAATACTAAATCCATAAAAATGAAGGATATCAAAATTTGACCAATCATTTTTTTGCCACATATCTATTAAATACACGTCGTGACCAAGCTGTTCAAGACCTTTTTTCCAAGTTAAAGCCTGACTTCTTACACCATTGGATATAACGAGAACACCATTGGATAGAATAAATGCTATTTTCATTTTATTTGTATTCATAAAATAATTTTATAAATAATAATGCTTGTTGTTTAGCAGAATAAGATTGCTTAAAACAATCTGAAATTTTTATTAATTCTTCCTTCGATGGTTTATTAATCAATATCTTGTCAATTACATATGCAAGTTCTTTAAAATCATCTGCGGGTTCATAATAATTTAACAACCCTAGTGTAGTTTCAAAGAGAGCACTCTCTTTAGATGAAATAACAGGTACTTGGTGCATTGCTGCTTCAATTGGAGTAAAGCCAAACCCTTCCATTAATGAAGGAGAAACAAACAAATCTGCTTCACTAAACAATGAGGCCATTTTTTCATTAGAATATTTTTTTTCTATTAAAAATACTCTATCGGTAATATTATTTATTTTTAATAATGGTAAAATTATAGCATCCCAATAAGGTAACTTTTTTGCTTTTACTATAAGATTATGTTTAGTTCTATCTTTAAGAAGCCCGAATGCATTCACCAAAGTTTCTAGATTCTTATATGGCTCTAGTGTGTTTACATATAAAATATAGGGTGTCTTATTTTCTAAAATAAGTTTCTTTTCACAATTAGAAACTTCAACACTGTTATAAACAACATAAATTGGAGTATGTAAATTTTTAATTTCATTTAAAATAGAGGATTTAGCAAAATTAGAGATTGTCACAATTCTATTAATTCTATTCAATAATCTAACAGTAAAAAATCTTAATACATACCCTTTTAGTCCAGTCTTCTTGCTTAAAATATAACCTTGAGCATCATGTAATACGCCTATTTGTGGAACTTTCGATGCATATAATGAACCATTATTTAGATAGGGAGTAAAAAACAATGATACATTATATTTTTTAACTAACTTATTAATTTTATTCTTATAAACATATCTTTTCAAAAACAACAACCTTGTATTAATAATTTTATATCTCAATTCTACTGTTATAAAGTGAAAATTTGGAAACTTTTTTTGCAAAAACAATTTATTCTTTTCAGTTACTAACAGTGAAATATTATCAGTTAATTCTAGATCAACAATCCCTTTTAACAATCTATAAGCATAAATTACAATACCACTATAACTTGAAGGGTTTACATACGTTAAATCAAAAAGCACTCTCATTAATCTGATTCTGATTGTTTTAAATTATTTAATATTCTATTATAAAACTGTAATGTTTTTATTTTAACTACTAATTTTTCTTTAGAATTTATACCAAACCAATAAATATTAATAGGAACAGAAATTACACAGGCTGCAGTTAAAATTAAAAACCTAATCCAATTTTGTGGTAATACTAAATATAGAAACATAGGAATAAGGACTGAAAATAAACTAACGAAACCAATTCTATTCACTACTTCATTAATAAAAACATCTAGTGAAAACTTCATAATAGAACATGTTATTATAACTCTTGTTATTTGTGCTATAATTACTACAACTAAATGAATAATAAAAACTACTTCTGGTATTGCTCCAAATTTTAAAAGAATATATGAAATTGGAACGACAAGTAATAATATTGCACCTAAAAATAGTTCAAATTTTCTTATTTCACCTGTTGCTCTAATGGAGGTGTTCAATGGATGTGATATCGAATCTATGAGAGTCGTTAATAGAATAATTCTTAAAAAATTAACGGTATGGTCTGGAACATT
>Ga0209532_1002081_pt1 | contig 14576 bp, 9 predicted proteins | sample COG_02_FD_184746 | JGI IMG/M metagenome (GOLD analysis project Ga0209532, IMG submission 184746) | Pelagic Microbial community sample from North Sea - COGITO 998_met_02 (SPAdes) (version 2) | ecosystem: Environmental > Aquatic > Marine > Neritic zone/Coastal water | place: Helgoland, sampling... | reverse complement strand
CTTGTCAGATCCGTCCAGCCATAGAGGTGACACAAGCGGTAGAGGGCAGCCAGTTGTTGGCGGGCCTCGGCTTCGGTCTTCGGGGGATTACAAGTGGTCATGTTTCATCCTCGGCCTTCTTGAACAGATCCTTGCGCAGGGTCATCAGAGCTTTGGGGTCGATTTTGGCCTGAATGATGGTCGTCTGATTGCTGGCCAGGGCCTCGGTCAGGGCGCTGCCAAGCCCGCCGGGGCCGTCAACCCAGATCCCTTTTCCGCCACAAAGTTCGGCGAATTTGTCATAGCGCGGCGAGCGGATTTCTGCGCCCAGCAGGCGACCGCCAAAGAACTCCTGCTGGTAGGCTTTCTCAGCCCCCCAGGCCTCGTTATCCAGTACCACCACGACGATCGGCAGGTTGTGCTGAATGGCGGTCTGGATCTCGATCATTGTATAGCCGATTGCGCCGTCGCCCATGATCGCCACTACCGGACGGTCCGGCGTTGCTGCCTTGGCCCCAATTGCAGCCGCTAGTCCGAAGCCGACTAGCCCGAAATCAAGCGGCGTGATCAGCGACAGCGGCTCATAAAGCGCCAGCCGGTCGGCAGCTTGCAGGCAGGTGTTGCCGGTGTCGAGCGTGACAATGGCATTTTCAGGCAATGCGTCGCGCAGTTCGGCCAGGGCGCGGCGAGGGTGCATCGGCAACGTCGCGATTTGTGCCTCTTCCGCGCGCTCAGCCCACAGGCTGTCCATATCCGCGCGGAACGCGGCGCGCCATGCGTCGGCAGCTGGTCTCAAACTTGTCTCGGCCAGCGCCTCGGCGGTCAGTCTCGCGTCGGCCTGCACGGCAATTTCGGCCGGGAAATAGCGGCCAACGGCGGACCCGTCGATGTCGATATGGGCGATGCGGGTCTCTGCCCCCACATAGTCGTAGGAATGAAATGTCGAATTAAATCCAAGCCTCGCGCCCAGAACCAGCATAACATCTGCTTCTTTGGTCAGGCGGCTGGCGACACGATTTCCGCGCGGACCAGCCTGGCCTGCAAACCACGCATGGCCATGACGCATGACATCCGCATGGCCGGTTGAGGCGACGACCGGGATTTCCAGCTTTTCCGCCAGAGCCGTCAGCGCCTCGCGCCCGTTTCCCCATTTGAAGCCACCCCCGGCGAAAATGACCGGTCTCTCAGCGTTCGAAAGCAAGGTCGCAATCGCCGCAACGTCCTGAGGTGCCGCCGGACCGGGGCGGGCGATGTTCACGGAGGTCGGCTCAATGGCGGGAACCATTTCGGCAAACAGATCACGCGGGACATGCAGAACGACGGGTCCGCGACGGCCCGAATTGGCCAGGCGAATGGCATCTTCCAGTATGGGCGCCAGACGCGCCGCATCGCTGACCATCACGGAACGCTTGGAGATGGGAGCGAACAGCGCCACCTGATCGACCTCCTGAAAGGTGTCTTTGGCGTGGTCACAACGACTGATCGCCCCTGCGATGACGACAAGGGGCGAATAGGCCAGATGCGCCTCGGCCACGGCGGTCACGAGGTTCACCACACCCGGGCCTGCCTGCGCGCCCAGGACAACGCCGGGCAAGCCTCGCATCCGCGCCCAAGCGTCCGCCATATGCCCGGCCGCGCGCTCATCACGGGCGCCGACATAGGCAATGTCGCCGCCGTGGTACATGGCGTCGTAGAGCTCCAACATCGAGCCGCCCAACAGACCGAACACCGTATCGATGCCATTCGCTTTGAGAATACGATAGGCGGCTTCACCGCCGGTAATCTGATCGGTCATGGTTCTTTCCTTAGTCTCGGGGTGCGCGGTTCGCGGCGAAAGGCCGGAACCGCAGCAATGCGGGTTAGAGGCCGAAAAATATTCGTCCCGGGGTTCTCGCCGACGAAACGCCCGACGGCGCACTTTCCCATCTCCGTTCGGTCGGTTCTGGGTGCGCGCAAGGCGATCACTGTGGCGGTTTTCTCTTCACTGGACATCATTGGTTATCCATCCGCACGCGGGCGCAGGTTTTCCGGGTCAAAGACCGGATCGTCATGCACCGTAACATCATACTCCCGGTTCAGAAGCTGCACTTTCAGCCCCGATTTCGGCGTCCCTTTGCGTACGAAAAGCCAGCCCAGAGATTTGCCCACGGTATAGCCATAGCCGCCAGAGGTGGTCAGGCCGACGGGTTTACCGCCCAGCAGCACCGGCTCGCCGCCGTGAATGTCTATGCCGTCACTGTGCAATTCGGCGTAGAACAGCTCCCACCCCGGATCGCGGGCTAGAGCTGCGTCGCGGCCGATGAAATTTCGTCCCTCGGCGCGCACGAAACGCTCCAACCCCACGTCGAACGGCCCGACATCGGTGGTGAGTTCACTTGACGCGCGATAGGCTTTTTCCATCCGCATCCCGTTGAAAGCGTAGCTGCCAAGATCGACCAGGCCGTGTTTGGCGCCGGCCTCGTGCAGCGCATCATACAGCTCGGAAATCCGGTCGAGCGGGGCGTGAAGCTCCCAGCCCAGTTCCCCGACAAAGGAAACACGCAGGGCGTAGACCGGAACACCCGCCACGCAAATCTCTTGCCCTGACAGCCATGGGAAGGCTGCATTCGTCAGATCGGCATCGGTGAGTTCGGCCATGATTTTGCGAGAATTGGGGCCAGACATGGCCAGCATTCCCCAATCTGCAGACCTGTTGACCATCTGCACGTCTTCACCGGGTCGGATATGCGATCTGATCCAGCTGAAATCCGGATTGGCACGAGCAATGGGAGAGCCGGTGAAATAGCGATCCTCAGTGATGCGCCAGATGGTGATCTCGGTCTCGAACCGGCCCTTGGGTGTGAGCAGGTGGTTGAGGCTCATCCGACCGTCTCGGGCAGGGATCCTGTTGGCCGACAGGCGGTCCAGCAGTTTGCCTGCATCGCTCCCGGTGATTTCGAACTGGGCAAAGGCGCAAAGATCGATCACGCCCGCGGTTTCACGCGTCGCTTTCGCCTCGGCCATCGCATTTTGATGCCAAGTCTGATGGCCCCAGCCGTTTTTCTCGACTTCGCCCACCTCTCCGAAATAGCGCGGCCTTTCCCAGCCCGCGACCTCGCCGAACACCGCGCCTTTTGCGGCCAGCCGGTCATAAAGCGGGTGCTTGTTCAGCGGGCGCAGGCTCTCGAACTGCCTGCCGGGGCACGGCGTGTCATGGCGACGCATGAACTCGTCCTTGGTGCGCTCGACGATGAAAGTATCATTCGAGAAATCCCCATAGCGGCGCGGGTCCATCGAGCGTGTGTTGATCTCGGTCTCGCCATGCACCATCCAGTCGGCGAGCACCTTGCCCGCGCCTCCGCCCCAAGCGAGGCCTATGGATGACCCGCAGGACAGCCAGACATTCGGTGCACCCGACGGGCCGACCAGCATGCCGCCATCCGGCGTGTGGGTGATGGCGCCACGCACGACACGTTTGATGCCTAGCTCGGCCAGCAAAGGCATCTTCTCAAAAGCAATCATCAGGAAATCGCCAATGCTGTCGTAATCCGCCTCAAAAAGCTCATTCTCAGCTTTCCAGGGCGCGCCTTCGGGCATCGTCCAGACGGTGGGGCAAACATGGCCCTCGTAGATGCCGATAAGGCCGGATTTCTGTTCCTGCCGGATATAACCGCCAAAGGCATTGTCACGCATGACTGGAAGCTCTGGACGACCTTCGAATTCAGGAACCGTATCGGTGACGAGATAGTGGTGGAGGCAGGAAACTGACGGGATTTTCAACCCGAACCACGCGCCCACCTGATTGGCGTAGGACCCGGCAGCGATGACCACATGTTCGGCCAGAACTTCACCTTTTTCGGTTTGAAGCAGCCACATGTCGCCTTTGCGGCTGGCTCCGGTGACCTGATTGTGGCGCTCAATCTTTGCCCCGCGTGCCCGTGTGGCTGCGGCCAGCGCCATGGTGACCGAGCTTGGGTCAATATGCCCGTCTTCAAAAGTCTGCACCGCGGCTTTGACGTTATCGACCTTGTAGAAAGGATTACCCTTTGCGACCGCGTCCGCGCCGACCAGTTCCATTGGCAGATCAAGCAGGCGCCCAACTCCCATGATGGATTTCATCCAGTCTACTTCATCGTCGGTTGTAGCGATGCGGAAGCCGCCGACCTCATGCCAGCCAATGCTCTGGCCGGTTTCTTGTTCAACCCGCTTGTAAGTCGCGATCGAGGTCTTGTTGATCCAGCCGGATATCCGGCTGCCGACGGCGTGGGCGATCTGCCCGGCGGCGTGCCATGTCGACCCGCTGGTGAGTTCCGCCTTTTCAAACAGGATCGTGTCAGTCCAGCCGTTTTCGGCCAACTGGAACTGTGCCGCGACCCCCATGATGCCGCCGCCGATGATGGCCACTTGAGTGGTTCGGGTCATTTCTTAATCCTCAAAAGCAAATTTGGCGGGTTTCAGCGAGGCCTTGGCGCTGAACCGTTCGCAGGCGATCTCAACCTCAAAGCCGTCCACGACGTCCTGACGGGCAAGCTGATCCAACGGTGCATCGACCATCGCCAGCGCAACGGAACGGCCGAAACGATAGCTCCAGGCGGCAGAGGTGATCTGCCCGACAACCCGGCCATCCCGCCAGATCGGCTCGTCATGGATCGGAATCGCGTTGGGATCGTCAAACAGTATCGACACAATGCGCCGTTTGGGGGGCTGCTCTCGCAGGGCCAGCAGGGCATCCTTGCCGGTGAAATCGCTATTCCAGCCGATGAAGCCTTCGGTTCCGGCCTCATATGGCGTGACACCGGGCGACATTTCATGGCCCCAGGCGCGAAAACCGCTTTCGATCCGCAAGGACCCGCTGGCCAACAGGCCTGCGTGGGTGGCACCCGCGCGGGTCAGCGCCTCGTAAGCGGCCATAGCCATGTCCGCGGGAATGCAAAGCTCAAAGCCCTCTTCGCCGGTAAAGGACAACCGACCCGCCCAACCTCGCGCCAGACCGATTTCCACCGGCGCAAACCGGAAGCGGCCGATGTCGGGAAGCTTGGCAGAGGAGGCATTTTGCATAGCCTCAGCGGCTTTCGCACCGGCCAGACCGATGAGTGCATAGCCCGAGGTCACATCGGTTAGTTCGATGCGAAAGCCCGCTTGGGCCTCGCGCAAGCGCTTCATGTCGCGGATAACCTCGCCCGCGCCGACGATCAGCAAATAGGTGTCGCGCCCATGGCGCTGCACCGTGATGTCGCTTTCGATGCCGCCCTTGGCGTTGAGGATCTGGCTGTAGACGATCCGCCCTTCAGCCACGTCAACCTCTGCGGCACAAACGCGGTTGAGATATGCGCAAGCATCTGGCCCCTGCACCATAATCTTGCCAAAGGCCGACTGATCGAGCAACGCCGCGCCATGACGGCAGGCCGCGACCTCGGCGCCGACCTGTTCGCGCCATTTGGGAATGCTAAAGGTCAGGGGCAGGTGGTTTTCGATGCCGCCGAAATGCTCGACCCGTTCCCAGCCGGCTCGGGAAACGAACTGGGCATTTGCCTCTTGTAGCCCCGCGTGGATCGGACTGCGCCGCTGCCCGCGTGCGGTGTCCATGCCGCGGCCCGGATAGGCAATGTCGTAATGGCGGCCCAGAACCTCGGGAATGCGCGCCTCCAGCGCGCCCAGCACGTTCATTTCCGGACCAAAGCGGCGGATGTCGGCCTCGTTCAGCTCCATCGTGGGTTCGCCAGCCATGATCCATTCGGCCATTGCCATGCCAGCCCCGCCCGCAAGCGCGATGCCGGTTGAATTCATGCCGCCCATTAGAAACAGCCCCGGTACCTCGGGGCTTTCGCCCATCATGAACTGGCTGTCGAGCGTGAAGCTCTCCGGGCCGTTGAGCAGCATCCGCACCTCGGCCTGTTCCAGTGCCGGAATTCGGTGCAGCGCGTTCTCCATCATCGGCATGAAATGATCCCAATCCTCGGCCAAGAGGTCAAAACTGAAATCCGCTGGCAGCTTTTCCAGCGGCAGGCCCTTGGCGTGGGGTTCAAAGCAGCCGACCAACAACCCCTCGACATCGTCGCGGGCATAAAGAAACGCGTCCTGATCGTTGAGCGTGGGCAAATGAGCGCCGCGACCCAACGCCTGCACGTCGGCAAGCGGTTTGGTCAGTATGTAGAAATGCTCGCAAGCATAGAGCGGCATATGCGCGCCGGCCATCGCGGCCACTTCGCGGGACCAGAGACCGCAGGCGATGACCACCTCGTCAGCGTCGATCACATGCTCGCCCACCTCGACACCGGAAATACGGCCAACCTCTTTCCGCAACCCGGTAACGCGCGTATCTTCGAAGAATTTGACATCCCGCGCGCGTGCGCCCTTGGACAGGGCCAGCGCCACGTCTGACGGGTTTACCCGGCCATCTGCCGGGGAGTGAACCGCGCCGATGACATCGTCGGTATGAAGAAGCGGCCACAGCTCTTCGACGCGTTTGCGGTCCACGACCTCGGCTTCAAGGCCAAAGGCGCGCCCCAGCGACACCTGCCGTTTCAGGGTGGTCAGCCGATCGGCGTTGGTTGCAATTGTCAAGCTGCCGGTTTGCGTCCAGCCCGTACCTTGTCCGGTTTCCGCCTCAAGATCTTTGTAAAGGTCGATCGAATAATTGATCAGCCGCGTCAGCGTCGCAGATGGGCGCAACCGCCGCACCAGACCTGCCGCATGCCAGGTGGTGCCGGATGTCAGTTTGGACCGCTCCAGAACGACAATATCTTTGCGCCCCTCACGCGCCAGATGGTAGGCGATCGAGCATCCGATGACCCCGCCGCCAATGATGACCGTCCGGGCGTGTGTTGGCAGTGTGCTCATGCGGTAATCACTCCGGTTTTAATCAGGTCGGCGACGGTTTCGTCAAATAACTCAAGGGCCTCATCGATCAGTTCGGGGGTGTGGGCAGAAGAAGTGACACAAGAGGTGAACGACATGAAATCAACTCCCCGATTCAGCAGGCCGCCTCGCAGCCCATTGACTAGCGCCGGGTTCACGGTCCGGATTTCTGCCGCGCTCAGACCTTCCACCGACCGTCCGCCGAAAAAGAGATGACAGGTCGAGCTGTCCCCATAGGCGACCGCCGAAAGGCCGCGTTTGGCAAAACAGGCATTGACGCCATCACGCAGACGGGCGGCCATGGCGTCGGCAATCGCCTGCACGTCACCGGTGGACAAAAGCTCCATCGCAGCGATTGCTCCCGCCGCGACCAGCGGTGCAGCGTTGAAGGTGCCCTTGTGGCTGACTGGCGGTGCAAGTCCATCACGCGGCTTTCCCGGGTCCAGGAGCTCCATAATGTCGGCCCGCCCGCAGATCGCCCCGCCGGGCAGCCCACCGGTCACGACCTTGGCCAGGGTGGTCAGATCCGGCACGACACCGTCAAGTGCCTGACGTCCGCCGGGGGACCAGCGAAACCCTGTGATCACCTCGTCAAAGATCAGAACCTTGCCCAGTTTGGTCGCCAGATCGCGAATGCCTTGCAGAAATCCGTCGGGCAACGGGACAGAACCGTAATTCGCCCCGGAGGCTTCCACGAAAATGGTTCCGATTTCGGCGTCCTGCTCCAGAAGCGCCCGGATGTTGTCGAGCGATGGTGGTGCCACCACGGTCAGATCGGTGATTGCGTTCGGCACACCAAGCGAAGGCGGCAGGTTCGTCCCCGGTTTCGATCCTTTCAGAAGCATGTCATGCCAACCGTGGAAATGCCCGTCGATACGCAGGACCTTGTCTTTACCCGACCAGGCCCGCCCCAGACGCAGCGCCAGCATAGTGCTTTCGGTGCCCGAGCCGGTAAACCGCACCAGTTCCGCCGAAGGCACCAGTTTCGCGATCCATTCCGCCCATTCGATTTCCAGCGCGTGGCAATCGCCGGTATAGGGCGTTTTCGAAAGCTGCCGGGCAACGGCCTCCATCACCTCGTGGCAGGAGTTTCCCAGCAATTGGCTGGCGGCGCCCAGCTTGAAATCGATGTACCTCTTGCCCTCGACATCCCATTTCTCCGCGCCGATTGCGCGGTCGATATAGACCGGATGATCGGGCCGATAACGCAGCTCATGGCTGACGCCTCCCGGCATGACCATCTTGGCGCGCTCGCTGAGGGATTGGTTTGTCTGCATGGGATGTCCTAGTGGTTCAAAACGATGGATTTCGTGGCGCAATAGGCAGCAAGCCCGGCCAAGCCTTTTTCTCGGCCGATCCCGCTTTCCTTGACGCCACCAAACGGGATCGTGTCGCCGCCCTGCAGAAAACCGTTCACAAACACCTGCCCGGCATCGACCCTGCGGGCGAACCGCATCGCCTGTGTGGTGTCGGCGGTATAAATGCCTGCGACCAGGCCGAAATTGGTGCCGTTCGCGAGAGCAAGCGCGTGCTCGGCGTCTTCGCAGATCTGCGTGCACAGGACAGGTCCGAACACCTCTTGCTGAGCAATTTCGGAGTCTGCGAGGACGTCGGTGAACACCGTCGGAGGGTAGAACAGGCCGTTTTCCAAGCCCTCGGGGGAAACCCGGTGCCCACCGAATGCGCAGGTCTGCCCTGCCGCTTTGGCGCGTTCGACAAATCCCTCAACCCGTTCCATTTGCCTGGCGGAGATCAGCGGCCCCAGATCCGGGTCGTCCAATCCGTGACCCATGGTCATGGCACCCGCGATTGCGGCCAGTTTTTCCACCAGCGCGTCATGAACGGACCGCTCACAGATCAGGCGCGCCCCGGCGGCGCAAACCTGTCCGGCGTTGAAGAAAATACCCCGTGCAACACCAGCCGCAGCCGCGTCCAGATCGGCATCGGCCAGCACCACCACCGGGGATTTCCCGCCGAGTTCAAGCGTAATACCTGCCACCGGCCCCGATGCCGATTGCATGATCTTCCGCCCCGTCGCGGTGGAGCCGGTGAAGGTGACATGGGCCACGTCGCGGTGGCTTGCCAGCGCCTCACCCACGTCCGAGGCACCGGTCACGACGTTGAAAACCCCTGCCGGAACGCCTGCCTTCAGCGCCAGTTGCGCGACCAGAATGGTCGTCAGCGGCGTTGCTTCGGCGGGCTTAGCCACCATGGTCGCGCCAACTGCCAGTGCGGGTCCAGCCCCGCGTGCCAGCGTCGAAATCGGATAGTTCCATGGCAGGATATGCGCAGTTACCCCAATGGGTTCGAGCAACGTCAGAGCAGTCTGATCCGGGCCCAGGGGGATCGTGTCGCCGTTCAACTTGTCACAACTGCCCGCGTAAAAACGGAAATAATCCGCAGCCCGTAGAACATCCCGTTTGGCTTGGCCCAGCGGCTTGCCAATATTCAGCGACTCCACCGCCGCGAGATGGTTGGCCTCAGCTTCGATCAGATCGGCCAGCCGGGTCAGAGTCCGGGCCCTTTGTCCCGGAGGCGTGTCAGCCCATGTATCAAAGCTACCCTTTGCGCTTGCCACGGCCAGATCAACCTGTCGTCGGTCAGCGTCCCTGACGGTGACAATCGGCTGACCTGTTGCCGAATCAAGAAGTGTTCGGTCCGCAGCCGCTCCCGGGTGGCCCTCACCGTGAATGAAGTTGTGCGGAATCTCCGCCAGACCGGAGGGATATTTGGGATGGGTATTCATCCTGTCCGCCCTATCTGTGATCGGGTCAGGCAAATGTTGAATTTCTGTCGCAGCAACGCATCTTTTTCGTCTGTAATATGGTTCGGGTAATGCGTTTCCAGCAATTCACGGGTTTTTTCCCGTGCAACCTCGCCGATCGGTTTTGACCCTTTGGCTTCCCAATCGCGCGGGGCGCTCCGGTCGCCCAGATGGGGATAGAAATAATCCGATTTCATCCGGGTAAACGTGTGGCGATGCCCCAGATAGTGCCCCTCGCCACGGCAGACCTCGGCAATGACCTCGGCGCCGATATTTTCGGCATTCACTTCAACCCCGCGCAGCGTCCGCAGGATATTTCCAAGCATGTCGTTGTCGACTACATAGGCCTCCAGTGACACGCCCAAAAGGCTCGCCTGCATACCGCAAGCCTGGGTGATCAGATTGGAACCCGCATGCGCTGCAGTGGAGACGGCCAGGTTTTTCTCGCTGCCAAACTGCGCGTCCAGCGTCTTTGAATCGGTAATCCCGGCAATCGAGGTTGTCGGAAGGTCGTAATAACGACCCATCTGCGCAGCGGCCGCCATCAGAATTGCCTGCTCACCGCCACCCGCGCACATCGACCCGGTGCGTAGATCAGCAACAAGCGGCTTGGGGCCGAAAATCGCCGCCACATTCGGGTCAAGCAGGCGCACGAATACCAGCCCGGCCAGGGTTTCGGCAATTGCCTGAACCAGCGATCCGGCAATTGTCGCCGGACTTGTAGCCCCGGCCTGACCGGCTGAAATAAGCTGAACCGGGAAACCTGCCAGCACGGCGGCCTCAAGCGTGTCCAGCGCCTCTTCGGCAAAGCGCATCGGCGGAACCACGTGACAGACCATGACCGTCAGGAAGGGCCGCGCCCGAAACGCGGCCTCGCCCCCGGCCAAGGTGTAGCAAAGATCAGCGAGTTGAGGTAGATTTTCCGGCTCTGTCACCGATACTGAAACGTGTTTTGAGGTGCCCATCAAACAGGCATAAGCGGTATTCAGGTCCATATCCGCGACGTTTTCGACATCCCGCGCAACGATGGATCGGCTGAAATGATGGATGTTTTCCATTGCGTCGCAAATCCGTGCAGCATCGTAGAGATCGTGCAGGGTACCATCCCGATAGCGACCATCTTCGATATCAAACACACCGGGCGCACCGCCGCCCGAACTCATGTGAACCCGTTTGCCGGACAGATCCAGATCATGGGCGCTGTTCTGACCGTAAAGAACAACGTCGCGGCGCGCCTCGTGGATGGTCTTTGCCACCAGCTCGCGTGGAAACAGCAAGCGCTTGTCGTCAGTATATGATCCACCAGCGCCGCAGACCTTCTCGATCATCGATTCGGATGCCTGAGACAGGCCCAGCGTTTCCAGCAGCGAAAGAACCGCCTCGTTCACTTCTGCCAGATCGCTGTCACTCAGGGGCCGGAAAGCACCGCCCTCAACGCCGCCCCAGACTGGCGGGTTCGGCACATCCGAATTTGCATTCGTGTCAATCCTAGCGCCACGGCCCCGCCTTCGGGATTTTTCGGCCATCTGAACATTCCGACATGATTTCTGTTCATCCATAGGTAGCGTTGTATTGCACCGTCTTCAAAAACAAGTTTCTCTTGTAATTGATGAGAAAAACTCATTTATTACTGAATATGGCAACTCTACCCTCCCTACCTGCGCTTCGGGCTTTTGAGGCCGCCGCCCGACTTGGAAGCTTTCAGGCGGCAGCAGAAGCAATCAATGTTTCGCCGACAGCCATCAGCCATCACATCCGCGGGCTTGAGGCCGCTTTGAACGTTCAGCTTTTCACCCGCGCAGCAAGGCAGGTCCGCCTGACCAACGAGGGGCAGAAACTGGCAGATGGCACAACGAAAGCCTTTCGAATTCTGGAGACCTCGGTTGGCTCGATCGTGGCGCGGCCCAAGCAGACAAAAATCCGCATCGCGATGGGCCCCAGCATCGCCTCCCGGTGGCTCATGCCTAGGTTTGCCGCGTTTTGTGAGCAATTTCCGGAAACAGTTCTGGAGCTCGTCCAAACCCCGCTACAGGTGTCGCCGCAGAATGTGGACGCCGATATTTTCATTACATGGGGGGACGGTAGGGTCCCCGGAATGATTTCCGACCGGTTGCTCGAGGTCAAGACGGCGCCGATCGCCAGCCCGGAGCTTCTGGCAAAGCTGGGGCACCCGGCGACACCGCAGGATCTGCTGAGATATCCGCTCATTCACCAGCGCGACACGATTGGCTGGAGCGCCTGGTTCATGGGCGTGGGCGTTCATTCTGGCGCTGCCCTGTCCGGGCCGGTCATTGAAGACACAAATGTGGTCTTCCAGGCCGCCATCGCGGGGCAAGGCATCGTCCTGGGATGGATGCCGCTGGTCAACAGTGAATTGAAAGGCGGCAGTCTTGTTCAGTTGTTCGACTCGGTCATGAGCGAAAACCGAGCCTACTATCTGGTCCGCCGCAAATCTCATTCAAGCGCGACCGAGATACAGGCGATTTGCGATTGGCTTTTGTCTCAAGCCGTTTCCTAGGAAGCGATTTCAGCGCACCAAATCACCTACCCGAAAAGTCATGGCGTCATCGAAGACCCGCTCGAAGGATTGTTTTGAAGAGAAAAAACTGAACTCTGGCAAAAGAGAAAACAAGGCGCCTGCCGATCATCTTGGTAGTTTGTATAGAGATCACCAACGCGATTATTTCTATTCTAATGGCAGCTTTCAGCATTTCGGTAATGCTTGAGCGAATACTCGGTTATCAGCCAGCACCCTCCCTAATTGGGAAAAATTTTCTCCCGATCTGTAGGCCCGCTTCGTGGAAGGCGGCACTTGATTTGGCACCCGTAGCGAACTTCGGCTTTCCGCCAATCCCTTCGGAATATCGCCGTCGGCCAATGTCCGCTCTTGGCAGTTCGCGTCAAAATGTGCGTGGCGCAGAAACTGGGAAAATGGGCTCAAAGCGGCCTTTTGCTGCAACTTGAATGAATGACCGTTTTAGCCCAACATCTAACTTTGAGATACGGAGCTAAGGGCCGAGGGCATGGGACTTCGTATTGTCGACCTATTACTGGTGTTGCCTGAGCTAAGTTGGCGTTGGTTAGTTTTTCTCGGGCCGCGGTCCTTGGACCAAGTTACGCATGCCTAGCAAAGCCATCCAAGATGGGGTATAATAAAACCCCATAAACCGATGATAGTTGAGCACTATGAAAACCAACCCCAAATCATGGCTCTACGGTCCAAACTGGCAGGGTATTCGGTGCGAGGCCCGGACCCGTCGAGGCACGCTATGTCAGCGTCCCGCTAGACTCCCTGTGGGGCGCTGTAAGCTCCATGGAGGCGCGAGTACCGGTCCGAGGACCAAGGACGGCCTTGCGCGACTCACAGAGTTTAAAATCAAGCATGGCAAGTTCACCAAAGAGAAGCGCGCAGAAGCACGGCGCTTTGCAGAGGAGGGGCGCCAGATGCGTGGCGAATTGAAGGCGCTGGAGGCTTGGTTCGTGGATCACGGTCATCTGTCCAAGGACTGGCGCAAAGATTGGGACAAGCTCTGAGACAATGATAGTAGACCATCGGTATTGGCTTCCTTACCTTCAGGATATTTTTCTGCACTATTGAAACACGAACCTGGATGGCTCAGTTGCCATGCTAAAGCACAGCCGGCCGATGCCCCACTTGTCTCGCATCGTCCCGTTAGCTTAATGTAATAAAAATGTTATTATATTAGATGATTAGTCATAGGTGCCCCGCTTGCCCCGATAGTGTAACTATTCATTCAGAAAGATGTGTTTTTGATGAATAGTTTTTCCAGGGTGGTATAAAAAGACTGCGGCAATCGGGACAATCGGGGCAGTTGAATAGTTAGAAAGGTATTTCTGAGGGGTCATACCCAATAGGAACGTTTGTTTGGCTGTCTAAATCAAATACGTCCGCAATTTTGAAAGCATAGACATTTGGTCTGACACCCAAAATACTTACCTTGGTTGTATTCCTGCCCTTATCACATCGACTGAGAAGTCCCGCTTCGCGCAAGCTCTTTGAAATAGCGCGCTCGCTACTCCCAAAGTGGTTATCAAGTGCTGATGAAATCGACTTGATAGCGCTCAAGGAAGCACCTGGGCTGAGATACAGGGTTTCACCATCAACCCACCCTATACGAGATCCCATTGCCTCTATGCGCCTAAACGTTCCGGTATCGACTTCTCGCCAACCCAAAGCTCGTGAGTTTTCCGGGTTTCCTCCCGAGCAGCATTCGATGTGTGCTTTACCGCTGGATACGGCAATTTGAATGAGTTCTATGAATCTCTGCGCGTCGGAAGATTCATGGTCCAGCGAGGCCTGTAAGGTCACCAACCTACGTGCAGTTTCTGTCGCATGGTCCATAAAACCTTCGGTTTCTGGTGCGCCTATTTCTCCAACTTCTTCGCAGAAGTGGAGAAATATCCTTAAGCCAGTCAGTAAGTTGGCAAGATTGTCTTGAGTGCGCGCATGCCCAGATTTTCCAATATTTCCACGGTCGCATTCTAATGCCAATTCGATTAGCTGGGTGAGTTGTCCATCCTTGGCCTCTGATGCAAGCCATTGCAAAAAGCTGGACATGATTTTGGTAAGTTCACCCATCTTAGCCAATCGTTGTAGTTCCGTGAGCTCCACTATGTTGATAGCACCAAGAGCTACATTCATGTACACCAGACGGGCTTGTAGCGACCGACCGTTTGGCACGTCTTCTCCGGTAGCGAGAATGAGACCCCTTGGGTAGAATGCGTTTCTGAGCTCGGCTTTAGAAGTTAAACGGCCCCGGCCAGCTTGATTGCCTTGTGCGCGCAAAAGTCTTTCGGCATTAGCGTGCATTTTTGCCACTTCGCTTCTTGTTCCCCGAGCAATGAAGTCGTCAACAACAAGCAGAGCGTCCTTTGCTAGAAAAGCTACCTTTTCATTGGCGTTACTTGTGCTTGACCAGTTGGCTGGAAGGTGGGCGCCATCAAATTTGATACCCCAAAAACTTTGCAAGACGCC